>Ga0123355_10018046_pt1 | contig 11175 bp, 6 predicted proteins | sample TergutEmb28metaG_3_FD_89872 | JGI IMG/M metagenome (GOLD analysis project Ga0123355, IMG submission 89872) | Embiratermes neotenicus P1 segment gut microbial communities from Petit-Saut dam, French Guiana - Emb289 P1 | ecosystem: Host-associated > Arthropoda: Insects > Digestive system > Gut ...
AAAATAAATTGTAAAAAAAAAACCACAACTGAAACATCCCAAAAAAAAAAAAAAAAAGACAGCCCCCCCCCCCCCCCCCAAAAAAAAAGATACAGAGAAGGGAATTCTAATATACAATGAAGACATGTACTTTCTCACACAACTCAGTTAAACACTTCTACCACTGTACTTATGGTAAGCAAATTAGCAACTCAGTGAACACGTACCAGTATGAAATAACGCGGCTGTCTGCCTTTTCTTGACAGCTTGAACAGTTCTCCATCCTTAATAAATTTACGCCCTGGTTGGATGATCTCATAATTATCCAGCTGGGACTGCAGTTGAAGAAGCTGTCTAAAGTCATCCTTCAGAAGAAAATTGAGCTCATCAGAAGGTCAAGGTAAAATGGCATGCAATATGACACAGAATAAACATAAAATACATTGTTGCATATAAGTGCTCTGTGCACTCTATCAGTGCAATTTAAACATGCTACTATTCCATCTTAACCAAATATTGCTAAACTGCATCCCCCTCAAATTAATGACAAGGTTCACTCCTTCCCAGAATTAGCTGGCTCTTCTCCTTCACTTCCATCACAATCTCTCATGGCACATGTGATAAAAGAGATGAAATTATTCAGTACAGGGCAAAGGTGCTGCACACTGCAAAGGCTAAAACTACTAATATGAGTCGTCATTTCAAATTAAGCTACAAGCACTCATACAGCTACACAGTCACACAATTGCACACAATCAGCATGAAGTTGCACTAAAGTTCTCACAGCATGTAAATATGTAATATCATAAACAATTACTGATACATTACATACAGTCAACTTTAATGATTACAGAACCTAAAACTGTTTCACTCCTGCACAGTAACATACACATACAACTGCTGAGAATATCAACATCCTTGTGAATTACTGTACTTGATTGGGAGACCAGAAAAGTTTGACAAGCATCACCGCAGATTCAAACACAACAATTCATTTATTCAGTTTCAACTCATCATATTTTGGTCCAGTGGTCCACCAGTAGGTTGGTAAGAATGGATGATTAAATATACAGTTTTGAATGAAAACAGATATCTCAATTTCTTACATTGATATATAATGCCTTTCATAATACTAGTCCACGTCGTGTACATTTTAATCAGACATGAATCCGAGATGCACCAAAATATAATGTGGAATTTTGTGACACATCTGGTCTAGACAGAATTTGAACACCTACTGTCAGTGCGTTGTCTTTGTTGTTGGGGAAGAAAGGTATAGGCATGCTTTTAATGTCATATAGCCTTCATCTAAAAAGAACGGCTTCAAATATTTTATTAGGCTTTAACGTGTATTTATCATATTGTCAATTGTCTTTTATGGTTTCTTTATATGTGTAGAAGTTTTTGATTGTGGCCATATGAGCCCTCTTTTATCAAAGTGTAAGACCTGCATGATTTTTTATTGCTTTTCTTTCAATTACATAGTAAAGATCATGCAAAACTTACACTTTAACAAAAGGTAACAAAAGGGGAACCTACATGGAAACAACACATTTATTCTACACACATGAAACACTGTAAAAGACACTCAGTTAACTGATAAACACACATTACAACCTAATATAATATTCAAAGCCATATCATGTTACCACCATCCCCACCACCACCATGACAACAGCAACAACAGAGAGTATGCCTTCAAATTACGTCCAGACCAGACGTGTCACAAGATTCTACATTATACTATTGAGTGTGTCAGATTAAAAACCCTTTAAAATAAACATCCAGTGCACTAACAGTGCGAAAAGCAACCTAATAATTCAATAGACTACTATTACTACTCTTCTACAACCTAGATATATTAATTTCTTTGATTCACATAAGCTTTTAAAAATCCTTGTTATCATCTTTAATTTTCCTTTTCATATCATACAATTATTCTACACTACTTACTAACTTCTTACCTATCATTTTCAGGTTGCTTAAAAGTTATAACAAGCATATCAACTTAGGGTCTCTTCTTTGCAAAACATTCACCTTTAGGCAAGACCACTAAACATGACAAACCGGCTGATGAAGTGTCTACTACTACACTAATTTTTAACATTTAGTTTTAATTTTGAACTTTTAACATCAGTTTTATTGACTTTTAAAATCTAGTCCTCAACTTGTCCAAAAAAGTTCCTCAACTCTCCTCCATTATTTATAATAAATATATGTAAGAAACTGAGATCTCTGTTTCAATTCAAAACTGTGTATTGAATCTTCCAGTCTTTTCAACCCGATAATGGCCCACTCGACCAAAACATGTTGCTGGGTTGATACTGAATAACTGAATTGCTGTGTTCAACTGAATCTGAGATTCTTGCTATCTCAAGCACAACAGGGGTGAATCATCTTAAAAAATCAAAATGACAAAGAGGTGCAGAATTCCAGTAACAACGCCTTCACATAAAACAAACTTCAATAAAATCTTTTTCGGCTGACAGCCATACCAGACAGTTCAAACACATGAAAGCTTCAGGGACTGACTTTGTCTCCATCCTCAGCATTCTGAGATAAGGCCTACACTCAATCTGTCCTGCTTATATACCAAAACCGGAGCACAGTTCGTAGCTGGGTACGACCCAGTAGGTAGCAGACAGAGTCCGAAGAGTGCTGTGTCTGACCTCAAATCTCATTGGACGTGTTCCAGACCTGTTGCAGCAAGGGCTGCCAGGTTCAGCTAAGCATGAATACACCATCCCTGTTGAAGTTGTTAGGATGCACCTGTATCTCAATAGCCTCCTTCACCAGGTGGTCCATATATCCATTTACCCTGGCAAGTCTGCAAATGTTGTTGAACTTCATGCTCTGTCCTGTATCAATGATGTGTTCTGCTACAGCTGACTTCACTGGCTGGTCCAGATGAAAGTGCCCTGTGTGCTGTTTACAACTCATTTTTATACTGCTATGACTGCTACGACAGACTGCTTCCCACATTCACTTGGTGTGCAGTACACATTGGGCAGTTTTTAGGGCTAAGTTGTCCTTGGATGGTCTGAATGTGCTGATTGTTTTTTTCAATGGGACATGGATATTCTTGATGTCACACTTAGCAAGCAGCCTGCTGATCTGATTTGAGGTTGCATGTTGGTAGGGAAGCATTGCTATACTCTGCTACCTACTGGGTTGTATCCAGCTACGAACTGTGTTCCGGTTTGGGTATATAAGCAGGACAGATTGAGTGCAGGTCTTATCTCAGAATGCTGGGGATGGAGACAAAGTCAGTCCCTGAAGCTTTCATGTGTTTGAACCATGTGGTAGGGCTGTCAGCTTAAAAAGATTTTATTTAATTCTGTCACTGTGAAAACTTAAAGAAACACAAAACAAGTGTATAAATAATCAGTTTTTTGATAAACAGACTGTTGGGGATGGAGATTTTGCACAGTATTCTCATTCAAATTGAAGGGACTGATGAAAAACACTACAACATGTAGCTAGCAGAGCTGGTCTCTGGTAACAGATGTACACTATGAACCTTCCAAATTAGGACAGGGCTAACCAAAAAACCACAATATTTATCATACGCATTTGAAACTCATAAAATATCTAACATATTAACAAGAACTGAATTATCCGGTCATTCCAATCATAAATGGAACAGCTCACCCCTAGTTGGATGCTCCTGTTTGCATGATCAGCCACATCACGAACTATTGACAGTGCTGTGTGAGTGTTATCCCTGTCAGGAGAGGTTTCAGATAAGTGGCAGAGGTAGTCCTCCAGCAGAAGGCGATACTGAGGAATCCGCTGCACAGGTTTCAGCATATAATGCTTTAGAGACAGTTTCTGGCAACGCGGTGATCCTTCGAACTCTTTCACCACTTTTCCAAATTTTGGGTACTTCTGGCAGCATTCATCCAGGTAAATACACTGTGATTCAAAGTTCTGAATGTATGACGCATAAAGTTTCAAAAAAGGTCCCTTTTTGACAATCACATCCGCTATCTTCTTAACAGAGTTCCAGTTATCTATTCTGGCTTCCAAATCATGCAGCAGATCCTCATTTAGCCTCTGAAGTTGGGGCAAATTATTCAGAATCTTATCCAAATCTGCATCAGGAATAACAGCACACTTTTGTTCAGCTGCAGCTGCTTGTACTGACTGCCTGAAATCCACATTTAAAAGCTTCAATGCATCAATAAACACCCTCTCAGAAGTCATCAGTTCCTTAGCAATATAAAATGTTTTGTCATGATGAACTTCTTCTGATTGAGAAGGATTTGCATCTCTGTCCTCTGGCTGTACTTCTCCCTCACAATCTGACTCTGAATTCTGAAACATTTCAAAACTCTCTCCTTCTGACACAGGTGCATCACTTCTCTGACTGACTTCTAACGCACTCAACATACTCAATGCGCTCAGCCCACTTGACGGTCTGCTGCCTTCGCCAACAGTGGAATTAAGACCGTCAATTTCAGTCTCTGGCACCTCTGCTGCTGAGCCTTCAGTAACGTCTGAGACTGCAATCTGTTCTTCTGCTGGTTCCTCTTCCCTTGATCTTTGGTCACACTTCCCTTGACTATCACAGTAAAATTGACTATTTGAACCCTTTCTTGTTCTGTACTTCCAATTTCCTTTCCCAAGTGAACTGAACCATGTAGACAACTTCTTCCGCACAATGCTGGGTCCATCTTCCACATCACTGCAGGTCAATTCAACATCCTCAACTGAACTCTGTCTTGCTGTGGTATCTGAGCTATCCAAGTCTCCAAGTCTTCCACTAGATAGGTCCCCATCATCACACCACCATGTATGTGCCTTTGATTTGCGTTTGTGTGTACTGGAAAGTCGCAGCAGAGTTGTCTCAGGTGAAGGTGAATCATCCTTACAATTATGCCATGACTGCCTCTGTTGGTGCAACATACCTAATTCTGTCATATCCAGTTTTCTTGTTACTGGTAATGAAGACGGTGGTAATCCATACTCATTGTTGGCACTGTCTGGATTCTGAGACACATCAGCTTCCAGTGTTGAAGCTACTTCTATTTTCTGCACAATGACTAGGTCAGCACACCTCACCTCAATGTCCCCTACAGTACTGTTCATAGATATGATGGTATTACTGTCAACACTGTCTACAGATACACTGTTTGTAACAACTGTATTGTTCACACTGTCTACAGATTCACTGTTTGCAACAACTGTACTGTACACACTGTCTACAGATTCACTGTTTGTAACAACTGTACTGTTCACACTGTCTACAGATTCACTGTTTGTAACAACTGTACTATTCACACTGTCTACAGATACACTGTTTGTAATAAATGTACTGTTTACATTGTCTACAGATTCGCTGTTTCTAACCACTGCCACTTCACTTTCAGACAATTTTTCACTAGTTGAATGCACTACATGATATACCCCAAAACTATTCCCTTCAGTGGCATGGTGCTCAGCACATTCAGCAGTGGAAGGCTTGGTAGGCAGCAATTCTAAATTGTCTGTTGTCCATTTGTCTTGAACTCCTGCTGAAACCCCTTCCACATATGAATCACTGTACTGTTCTAGTACAGGTGTAGACATTGGACTTGTAACTAGGGATTTATCAGCAACAGATTTTGCCTCAGTTTCTGAAGGCAATGGAACTGCAGTTAAAAATTCATCACGTGAATACAATGGTGAAGGTATGATGTTTGTTTCTGAGGTTCTATTGTCTACTGCGCAGGAATGCTGACTAATGTTTTTATCTACCTTGATAAGATGCACTTCAGTAGTATTGAAATCCTTATCTTGAAAGATTACACAACAGGGGACTGTGTGCAATGAATTTAACACTGCATATTCATTCACTTTATCAACATCTTCTCCACACACACCTGCTTCCTTCATGACATCCACCTCATTTTGTTCTTTCATGCTTTCCATGATATTTTGACAAATATCATTTCTCAGAGATTGTTCACCTGATTCTTTACATTCTTCTTCCACCATTCTTTCTGTTTTATTGGCCAAACCATCACTCTGTGGTCCAGGTAACGCCTGATCTTGTACCTCTTCCACATTAGCATCCCTGACACATTCAGAACACTCTGGTCCGTCCGCACCTGCCTGTCTGCGGTTTCTCTTCATATTGTAGTTTACTTCTGCATAAACAGGAATACTACCAGAGTGTATGCACTGTTTCTTTTTCAGACGTGGAGGTGGAATAGGAGCATTCCTTACTCCTACACTAAATTCACCTTCCTTTTCTCCTAAATGTGATGCATGGTCCATAATGCTGTTCCTTCCCAAACTAGCACTCTTAGCTTTTGCTTCAGAATATCTGAATGCATTAGTTCTTCCCAAACTTGCACTTTTTTCTTTGGTGGTTTTCCAGTGCTTCTGCAGTGCTTCAAAATTAGCTCTAGTTGCCAGCACAGCACCTGACATATGACAATTCCACTGTTTTGCCTTTGGTGGTATTTCAGGCTTCTCATCGAACACTGCAAATGGTTCATCTTTAAAGGGCTGATGTTTAGGTGAACGTGGGGGTCGAACAGGCCTTTCAATATTAACAGAGTCACAGAAACCCTCAAATTCTTCCAATTTTGCAACTGGAGCCTTAATATGAAGAGGAAATCTCTTGCTAGCAACTTGTACATGACTGTTTGTAGCTGTGGATATGAGAAACAGTGGCTTCTCTTTTTCAGTTACAGCAGCTGGTTCTTTATTTCTTGCTGTTGATGGGTCTAGGTTGGAACACTTGATAATGACTGGGTTTGTACTGGAAATGCCAGGTTTTGGAGAAGTGGTACGAACTTTTGGTGATGTCTGAGGTTTTGGTAATAGTGGCGGTTTAAGCGATACTTTATCACCACTGCATTTTATCACATCAACACAATCAGCTCTTTCTTTACCACTCGTGTTGCCTGACGGTCCAGCTGTCTTGGTTTTGAGTATGGGCATCTTCTGCACAACAGTTGTTTCCTTGCTGGCACTGATGACAATTTCATCATAAATATGGTCATCCTTGGCCCTTCCTTCCCCCAGCACACTGCTGTCACATCTAAAAAAGTATAAAAAGATTCATTACGTGGCTTACATCACTAATCCAACCTGCATTCTTCTTGTAGATATAACATGAACAAAACAAGGATTTGGTAAAATAAATTTGTAAATGTCTACAGCCATTGAAAAGTTTCTGTAAACAATAATGTACAGAGGGAAAGGCACCAATATCAATTGACAATGATTCAAATATTCTTTTCATTTTAAATATTACTGACATGTGTGTACAGAGAAAAGGAACATTATTTAACAGTTTTTTGGCAATGCACAGAATTTATGGTGGTAATAATGAAAAAACTCAATGTAGCAGAGTCCTCCCTGAGAAGTTAATCAGCCTTCTGGTAATCAAATAATTTCCAACATTCTGTGGAAACCAGAAGTTCATACTGTGCTCACAACAACCCACCAGATTTCCCTACACTGCACCCAAAGAAACCAATACACACCATCCCATCTTATTTCTTTAGGGCCCAGTTTAATGTTCTCCTTCCATCACGCCTTATATATCATATAGAGTTTTAAGTCTAGGACTTCCTAAATACAAAGAAGTACTCCTGTCAGTCCCTGTGCACATGATAATTCTACAGGAAATAAGCAGCTACTTGATCTATGACCTTTGCACATACCAACCCATGCCTGAACTTGAAGATAACAGCTGAAAATACAACCAGAGATAATTCAGCAATTTTAGTTCCTTCTTGTGATACAATCAGGAAGTTAGGTAACTTAAAATGGCAATGTCATAACATGAACATTTGTTACACACTTTGCAAACCACTAGCAATTATATTCTTAAAAATGTGCATAACAAAATTACTAATTACTAAATTTACCACACAGTGCATTAATACTGAAATCATTCATCCATTAAAGTAGATTAATAACACAAGAATTTTGCAAAAATAAAAGAAATGAGGTCTGGCACAATTTATTACTAAATCTGACAATTTTTGCCTTCAGTAACACTGGACAGCAAATATGGGCTTTGCTTGCTTCTCCAATGATATTTTGTAACTAGACAATGAGCTGAACAATCCAAGGTTCAGTTCCCAGAGAGGGCATGCACTGCCTCATGAAACCTTCCAGCAAATATACCCAAATCTCCATCATCACAGGCCTAGTATCTCTCTTTCCTCCCGAGTTTCTTCATTCCTAATTTTGGCTCCTCATTCTCCACTACTTCAATTGCACTTCCTCCAGCTGGCTCTCCTTCCTGTCTACTTTCTCCATCTGGTTCCTTCCACCCAATGCTTCATTTTGACTCTTATTTCTGATGTGTTCCCCACAGCCAAAACTACTCCACAAAAACAATTCTCCTGCTGGCCCACCACACCAATTGCCTAACCCACTCTTTCCCTTTATAACACCATAATTTCTTGCACAGACCTTATTCTTCTCAACTACCCTGAAGATGGAGGCAGCAAGCTGCACTAAAACATTCCCACACAAGGTGCCATATCCCACAAGACATCAATCTTCATCACCAATGCTGCCAAATGTTAACTCATTCCTTCTCACACCTGCTTTTTGTTCGCATGTACAGAGAAAACACTGTCACTGTAATATTATTTTTGGGGATGTGGAACATGCAGTATGACATGTTTACAAACTGTGACAGTCATTCTTATAAAAAGCATCGCCTAGTGTTCCAACATTCTTACTCATCAAGCTACATAGTTCATCATCAAACAACATCTGTGATGGTTGTGTGAGGGGCACAAGTGCAAAAAGAAGTCCAGGCCTCCATGCATGCAGTACAGCATTCCAAAGCCACTTCTCAGACTCAGGAACACATCTTAACACACCTACTTGTAAACAACAATCTCAAAAATGATTGTTTGTATGACCAAAGGATTTGCCTATTAGAAACTTAAATCTAATGTTAAAACAAAGCTGGTAAGGATTACTTACACTTAATAACATTCCTCTAGGAAATGCAAGTCCTGAAGAAGGTAACAACCATCTCAACAAACCAACAGTGTAAATATAACCTCAAGAATATGTCTAACATGCTCAGGGTTTTCCCCAGATATTTAAAAAATAAACTGATTAGAACAGTAGGATTAGTGTCGTGCCACACATACCTGAGAATCGTACTTTGTTGTGTGGAAACTAGTTTTCACAGACTGTGGGGAGGTTCTGTTTAGAACCACATATGAAAGATCCAATTTACATAATCTGTAATAACTGCAATTAACAATGCTGCATTTAGAATTTTTTACTTTTAGTACATTTTTAAAGTTTTGTTTCAGGTTTTCATAATATGAAGTACATACCTGATGCAATTCAATCACCACTCAAGACTAAAGAGTTCTACAAACCGGACAGACACAAGCTGATATTTTAACAAGTGTCATGTGCTGCCCTAATCTTGAGAGTGTGTTGTTATGGTCAATAGTCAACACATTATGGGGGGGGGGGGAAGAAGAAGCAGTTACTTACTATATATATTATATAGCATAACATTCTGCAGCATTTTTAAATATCAATAATATCCATGTCTTGGTTCCGGTGGGAAATGAACCCAAATCTCTCATTATACATGTAGCCTGCTGCTACAAGCACACCTCCTTGACATTTCTCTGCATGTTTATATCCTGACACACACCAGCAATAACTGAACATGCTTGAAATTCCTAAACATCTGCCCATTCATCCAGAAATGAATTCTTTACATATATGGGAACATTTTATGTTTTATTGACCGTGCATCCCTCTATAATTTTGTAAATAAAGCCAACTTGGTGCACAACTTTTCTTGGTATGTTTATTTCTTAGTATATTTATCAATCTCTACCAGTCATCCATAGAGAAAAACAAGTACCAAGTGTTGCATAAATAGAGTTGTTTCTCCTGATTATGGGCACACAATTGCCCGAAACATGTAGAGACTGGCAAATGTACTAAGAAATAAACATACTAGGAAAAATTGTGCACCAAGTTGGCTTTATTTACAAGATATGGGAACAGGTTCGCAAGGACAGTCAAAGACTGGAGTTCCATTCCTTGTTGCAATAATAAAATAATTACTATAATTTAACAAACAATTTGTATGAGATCATATATTATGAATGTATACTCACAGTTGTCACTGCCAGTTTCAAATTATGTTCCTTTACCACGATTATACACAACTACACCAGCAAAATATGTGAATTTTCAATCGCCGAACTTCTATTTCTTTCTTCTAGCATTGTGTTTTACCAACTGAAGAGATTATGCAAAGTCCAACATGAACTAACAGCAAACAATGCCTCATATAGAAGTGATCAGGCATATTTGATTTGGTTTAGTTATTGTGTCTGATAAAAAATTAAATTTGACACTGGTATGGCCATGCAAAAAAGAGTGACAAATCAACTACTCCAATGGGGCAAGGAATGGGCAGTGCAGAAGGGAAAAACACAAAACACATCTGTTTTAAGGGAATACATAAACAAATGGAAGCACAGAATTTGACAGACAGGGACTAGAAATAACAGTTAAGTGGGTATGAGAATGGGGAACCTATGGTGTGGGTGGGAAAATAAACCTTAAAGGAGGAAAACCAAAAGACTATACCACTACACAAAGACAGTAAGTAACAGGATATTAAGAAACTATTATTGGGTTCTACAATTTCTCTATGAAATATTTTTCTACTCAGTGCATATCATATGATATCCATGTGACAACTCAGGCAAAGACAGTAAGTAACAGGATATTAAGAAACTATTATTGGGTTCTACAATTTCTCTCTGAAATATTTTTCTACTCAGTGCATATCACATGATATCCATGTGACAACTCAGGCCTGGCCTGGCCTGGCCAAGCCAAGCCAAGCCAAGCCGAAACAGATATTCCACTATGCAATAATAACATTTCAAACCTGGACTTCCAACTGAACAACGAAATATATTTAATTTAACCACCTGCAGCTAATAAGCACCATCATATCTGTTGGAAATCAATCCCCAAGTAACACCTGCCAAGAATTAACCATTACGGCACTACCTGGCAACCAATTCACTGTGCCACCACGGAAAACCAAACAAAGAAACCAGCACTGCCAAACAGGAATATCCCCAATTTGACACCATACCCCCCCCCCCCCCCTCCCCCCCCATCTCCACAACCCCAACCTTTTCCACCTTTCTTTCTTTTTTTTTTTAAAATAATTTT
>Ga0123355_10018047_pt1 | contig 11174 bp, 10 predicted proteins | sample TergutEmb28metaG_3_FD_89872 | JGI IMG/M metagenome (GOLD analysis project Ga0123355, IMG submission 89872) | Embiratermes neotenicus P1 segment gut microbial communities from Petit-Saut dam, French Guiana - Emb289 P1 | ecosystem: Host-associated > Arthropoda: Insects > Digestive system > Gut ...
GTTTTTTCACGGGACATTTAAATTTACGTACTATACCAGAAACGCTTTAGAGCGTTTAGAGGGGGAGGGGACTTTTAAATCCCGAGCGCTTTGGAGCGTTAGGGAGGGGAAAGGGTTAATATCTTTATGTTATACAGTCAAGAGAAGTTTGGGCCTATGAATAATATAAAAAATACTGACACTTTACTATGCAAAAAGGCATTTTTAACTTTGTACAATACAATTATAATAAACATAATGCATGAAACTTAAAATATGTGAAAGATATAAAGAAATACAGGCTATATAATTTCCATTTGATTCCAGAAGCAGTAAATACAATAACACACAAAACCAAAATACATACACATGTACACACACTCATTTAAAAAATTTATACACAAAAAGCAAAACAGAACAGAGAAAGCTGGATGAAAACCGTCATGTAAAAGACTTTGAATTTTTTAATTAGCCCTTTCAATACAAAAGTGAGGTGCCAGCAGATAGGTCTGGTGGATCCCAGTCATTCAGCCTATAACCAATGAGGTATCTTCATTGCTATTCTAGGTACAGAGTGATTATAGAAGATCCTTTACACATGTCTATACTAATGCAAGTAATATGATGAAAAGAATATTGAGTTCTCATTGTAACTTGAACATTCTGAAAATAAGAAATGCCAGTCACAATCAACACACCAAAATAACCAATCATTTTAATCCACATATTCTGTAATACATGACTGCCAACATATTCACAAACTGAAATTCAGTTCACGAACCCGGGGATCAAATCTGCAGGTCTACATCTGATATACATTCGTTCCTGTATGAAATTTCTTAAAGCTGAAATACATAGCTCTTCACATACAAAAGCCTCATTATAAATCTCCCATATGGTCAGTTGATAAAATCACAACACCTGACTGGTCATCTTGTACACTTCTACAGGCTACACATGAATGCTTGCTGGATGGAATTTGTATTCTGGCTGTTACTACCATGACCCCTCGCCTTTACTCAGACAGCATTCCATATAACTGACTGCAATGAGAATGAGCTGTTAGGTGAGTCCAATTACAACTGTACCTGAATTATCACTTCTGGAACCATCACTGAACACACGTAACTTTCTGCACCCGTGTTATTGTTTTCCTGCTAAGACTACAACAGCACAAACAAAAAACTTCTAATGTTGTCCTTTATGAGCAAAAACTAACACTGATACATGCAACTGTGGCTTGTTTTTCACAGGCTCACTCATAAACACTAACTCCATGGGGCAAAGAATTTTTCTTGAAAATGGCAGCAGGCAAGCAAATAGTACAGACATTCCCCAACATTTTGTGGAACAAGTTCACAACAGCCCAGCACTGGTCTTTATCCAGAGCCAGATTAAAAAAGTCCATATTTTCACACCAGATTTCTTTATGACCCACTTTGATAGTATCCTGCCATCTATGCCAGTGATCTCTTTCCTTCAGGTTTTGTATACATTTCTCATGTCTACCATGCATGCTACAAACACCAGCCATCATATTAAACTAATAACATTTTGACACAAATATCATTATGCAATTACCCCCAACTTTCTGTCACTTCCCTTTCTTACTTGTAAACATGCTCTTCACCACCCTCTCCTCCAATACCCTCAGCCTGTTTTTATCTTATGGTGAATGATTAAGATTCACATATAAAAGAAAATAACATAACACAACACAACAGAAAGGAATTTGTATAAAAGTGTTTAAAAAAAGCAACAAATGCACTTGGACATATGAATGTAATTTTATTACACAGTAATCGCCATCACGTTCTGGCCACTCATGTAGCCATCCTCAGTGTGATGAAACAAGAATACAAATACAATTATAATGTGTCAAAATCACTAGGCATTTAAAAAAGATACAATTTGTACTTGTACTCTTTTTCTTACCACCCTGAGGATGGCAAGATGAGTGGTCAAAACATTCCGGTGATTATTATGCAATAAAATTACATCCACACATCCATGTACATTTGTTGGTCTTTTTTAAAAACTGTATACATCTGATTAATGGATGTAGCACGAAACAAATAGAACAGAACGGAATTTATTTACATCCCATATGCCCTGCACACTACAAGGATGCAGAACATGTCACAGCACATGTATAATACAATACACACATGAAATACATTGTACATCTGTTCATAGTCACGTTGTATGAAAACCTTGTATGGACCAAAAATGCTGCAACATGTTAACTAACCGCAAGTAGCAGAGGCCTTCTTAAGAAGCTTTCACCTCCTCACTAGCCTATAAAGTCCCAGCATATTATAGAACCCAAACGTTCATTACCACGTTCACAACAGCCTGCCACCGTACCTATGTTCAGGCAGATTAACCCAGTCCATGTAAAGCATGTGTCACAAATCACAGAGTAACAGGCACACTACTTACAAGCATTCAGTCAAAAAAAAAATAATTCTACATGGCAGAAGGGGTGACCTACAACATAACTTTTCAATGTCGGTTTCAATACTTTTTACGATGGATCAAGATTTTAATGTTAAATTGAATAGCACAGTATGATTTGGTTCCTGCATAGTACACACCTTTCTCATAATTAGTGAGGTTATCATTTGTCACATGGAGATCACGTTTAAGTGTTGTATTTATACTGTGTATTTCTGAACTTGTCTGAAAATTTTCCACAGTGCTTACGAAAGACAGTAACAAGCAATGGCATTCATCGGCAAGGGAGCACATATTAAATTTCTAACACAATTTCCTACAAGAAACTCTTTTTCTTTATACCCACTATCTATCTAACAATTTTCTTTTGGATGGTGAATGCCCTTTCACCCCATGTTAAATTTCCCAAAAATATAACTATATAACACGAAGGAATGGAAAGAGCAAACGTAAATTAAAGTACCTGTTGTCAACAGCAATGTGAATGCCCTCATGGCAAAGCAGGTTGAAATAAATTTGATGATAATACACGCAATGTGTTTTTACAGCTTATGTTCCTATCAATTTGGAGGCCAAGAAATTTAGCAATAGCTGCTTCAAACATTTTATCATTATAACTTACACTGAAATTAAACATGTTTCATTCTTAGCATCAAATTTCATGCAGTTTGTTTTGTCAAAATTTAATACAATTTATTTGCTATACACCACTTGTTCAACTTGACAAATGCACCATTAATGCACTTTTGAAAGTGGTAATTTTGGGGTCAATATAATTATACTACTATCATCAGCAGACAGCACAGTTTAAACTTCAAACTGACAGGGGGAGACTGTACATGGAGATGAGAAAAAGTAGGCAACCAAATACTTCACATTTTACCAATGTCCTAAATTCTGTAGGTGTTACAGTTTGAATCTGGTGATACATTATCTACTTTTTGTTTTCCATCATCAAGGTATGACTCAAGGGAGCAGAAGAGTGTAGATGGTATATGGACTACCTACAATTTGGACAATAATGGATGAAAATCCCAGGTGAAGGAAGAGATTTTCCCTTCTCCCAAACCAGTCTGACTGGCTCCAGGGACTATCCACCCTCCTATTCAATGGGTACTGTGGTTCTTTCTCAGGGATAAAGCAGTTGGGACGTGAAGTTGATCACTCACCTAAATCTAGAGCTGAGGCTAAGAAAGGGAGGTGCTATACTTTTACTAAATTTAAATGTTCTTCTGTGACGTTAATGTTGGAGTGTACAAAACCAAATACCCTTCTGTACACACTATGCATACTAAATGATGTGTACAATTATAATTACTCTACAGATTTCAATCCGCGTGTTTTGAGACAGGGACATCAAGACACAAGATACTGCACTGAATGGCAAGAGTCAATCCTCAAATCAAAACTAGTTGTGATTCTTTGTGAATATACAGTTATATCACTGCGAACTCCACAGTTTCAAAGGATTTATTATATAACCTTGTTCTGCAATCCAGGGACAATGCATGAACACATGTTTAGTTTATTCATCTTGGACCTTCCAAATATTTTTGCCAGCAAATTTGAAGAGCAATGGCACCTAAAGCAGCTCCTTGTTATAGAAATGCGAAATGAATCAGACAAATACTTACATTACAATAATACTGTGCAAAATGCCACACTGTCAGAGCCTAATATGCCACCTGAATGCAATCCCCGTTACCTACTATTCCAAAGAAAATGTCCTGGAATATCAGCAACCATTAAACTTCAATCTGACATGCCTTAAAAATGTTAAACAAGTGATAAAAAAAAGTAAAAACCAGGTTTTCCTAAGTATTTACCAGTTTGCTTGTTGGGACGGGTAGCTGCACCTGTAGATGGTACAGAATGTGTACGTTTCGCAATCTGACCACCCCCACGAGGTGATGAACCCCCACTTCCCATTTGTTCCCCCCCTCGAGCTGCCAGGGCATCATAGTGTGCACCAGTACAGTTGGCATCAAAGAACTTTTTGAACCATTGTAGAAACTCAAAGTTATCTTGAAACCGCCCTTTTACTAGTTTATCTACTGGAACAATCTGAAAAAACCAATGTATGTGCAAAATAAAAATATAATAGAACAGTGCATGTATAAACCAAATATAACTGCAAAGAGGAAAAAAAACTGCTGTACTATGGCATCTGGTCCTGAAAAATGCAGACATGCAAAAATGGTGCAAACAAAAATAAGCAGCTTTCACAATACCTGAACAGAAACCATGGACAAAAGATATCTGATACAGTACACAATGGCTCATTGTAATGGCTACAAACATTACCAATGCAGCAGCTTGCAGTATGTCAACTGCCAGATGTATAGTAAGATACACAAAAAGGAAATGCATTCTACTGCATGCATATGACCATATACTTGAAAAATCTGTCTATAAAAACTTTGTACTCACCGTAACTTTACAGGTACCATCTAAAGATTATCATATATATTTCATAACAATGAAACACACACGGAGACAGTAATATAAATTATTTTATGATTTACATAACAACATTCAGGGTTTGTATTTCTCAAGTCTACAAATAATATGGTTAATTCCCATAAAATATTGCTTCATGTTTCTTGAGAAAACAAACTTTGGGCATGACTCATCAAGTCTACTTTTCTATTGCAAATGTCCAGCCGTACAAACAAATGCTAAACGCAGAGTTCATGCAGCTGACATTGTTCCAATCTTTACAAAAAAGAATGGCCTGAACAAAAGCTGCACTTTTTCATATTTATTACAGTACATAATTTCAGGATTCAAGATAGTGACCCTAGTGTCACTCCTGCCACACAAATATGTGTGTCTCACACTTTACTGATGGGGAATTCAGAAATATGAGACCAGCATGACCTCACATCCACCACAAAGTTTAGTGGAACCCCACAAACTGATTCAAAGTAGCAGCAGGTGTACATACACAAACACATAAAACGCTCATCTCATAATCCTTCTTTCTATGCTAAATAATGGTAAGCAAGACAAAAAAATCGCATTTACAAGGAGTATAAAAGGCATTGCCCTCTGATTAGTATTTGTTCAGTGCTCACAATCCTCAAAGATTTTTGTCAGTGTGCTGCTGTACTGTGTTTCAGGTAATATGCAAAACTCTTCTTTGTTACACGATGGTCTTCAAAACCCTCCAAGAGTTTATACTGAATAATACCAATTTTTACTGACCAATTGGCCACATTTATGCCATCTTCCTCCACCTGTGCTGCAGTGCACTTCCTTTCTGTGTAAACTACAAGTGGCAGCTAACAGATTACAAGCATTAGTACTAGTAAGACTGTTGTTAGCCTTTTCAATGCACTGTGTTATGTGCTAGAGTAACCAGTCAATATCTCCATGAGGAAGAACTCCCTTATGTAAAGCAACATCAAATGATATCAATGCAGTATTTGTTGAACATACTGAATGATAGCAGGCAAATACTGAACAAGAACAAGTATGTCCTAAAAATCTGCGATCAGGCCAACATAACAAAGGGAATGATCCCCAGGGATGCTCCGAGTATCTCACAGCAATGTGAGTGAAGATTCAAGTTTTCTGGAATGTTACACCAAGTTCGATGGTAAAGAGTTACCAACATTCTGAAGGACCGCAACAGTGCTATTCCCCCTTGCAACATCAGTAACTATTTATCCATTCACATGGCTTATCATCATGGAAGGCTTTTATTATCAATTTATTATGGCTGTTGATAAGATAGATGTTACAACACAAATGTCATATTCTTTGATGACAAATGAAGCTAGCTGTTCCAAAACACAGAGAACAGCACATCACAGGAACATTTTGCTTCTGAAGTATGTGAACAAAGAGCCAGAGTCACAACTCATGTCCGAAACACTTAGACAAGAACTTGAAATTATATGCATCATTCAGCCACATCCCACACAGCTAGAATTTGTATGGTAGAGGTGCAAAACTTGTTTCCCAGATGTTCTAATTCTTGATTCAGAGCCACTAAGTGCCCTGCCTGTCTCCAGTTTGCTTGCCCCAACTGCTTGTTTGTAGGGCATGCTCAGAAGCCACTTACGACACGCACTCTGTCACTACCCAGAATATGAACATGAGAACCCAGGAAGGCAGCTGTTATGTTATAATCGATGCCATGGAGAATACAGCTGTGTAATGTCTCATGCACAGCACTGCATGTTGATTGGTCACTTTAAGGACACTGTTTACAAAAATTCAAGTACTGCACATATTTCTGAAATTTGAGTGTCTCATATAAATAAAAAGTGTTTTTTTTTTCTTTTTACTTTTACTTTCTGAGTCATTAGAAACAAAATGGGTCCACAATTTCTGCCATAAATGTGTAAGAATGGTAATAAATACTTTGAATTGACTTTTCCTTGTACCTACGGATGGCTGGCCAAGGTGCTACACATTTAAGTGTAGCTGACTAGCAGTTATCAATTAAAATACATGGAAAATTTAACAATATTCTCAAGGAAGTTCTGGTGGTTTTGATAAAACCACATGCAGAATCACAAGGAAAATGCACATACAAGGAAATTAAAATCCAAGTTTCACTGTAAAGAAAGATTGTCATTAGGCTAGATTTGAGAGCACTGAAATGTACACTAAAATTGATCAAATTAAGATATGCTGGTATGACCACAGATTCATTCTAGGGCATCAAAAATGAAGATCATGAATAAATGAAAACTGATGAGATCAACAACAAAGTGGACAGACCATGAAACAGAGTAGCAGGTGTGCTTATGAGAGGCAAGAAAACCAGAAGATCCTCTAAGGTAATTCATTCCAATGGAAATGTGGATGACTATGATGATGATGATGAATATGGTGGTGGTGGTGGTGACGGGGGGGCGGCAGCAGCAACAATGACGGTGCTTATGGTTATGATGGATACAGCTACTATTTGCTTTGTGATCTCAATCTGTCAAAAAGTTCTTCCAGCATGACAGAATTTGACTGTTTACACGTGTCACACAAGTAAGGTAATGACTATGCAAGGACATTCACATGGATGACCAGGTGGGATGATGTTACCAGGCTGCCTCACGACAGCAGGACGTGATGGGGGTTGGGGCTTTGTTGTGGGCCGATTTGAAGCAGAAACCACCACTGGAAGCTGATGAAGACTCCCACTTCTGCTACCACTGCCCAGCGGCTGGCACCCACGAGCTTCATAGCCATCATAATCTCTACCATCATAATTGGCATCAAAAAACTTCTTGAACCACTGAAGGAATTCAAAATTGTCCTGAAACCGGCCTTTAATCAATTTATCTACGGGGATAACCTGCAATGGAGAATTTTAACATTACTGTAAATGTCACATATTTTAAAAAATGAGACCCCACTTTCCGATGGTAATGATTTTACGATTTATAAAATGTCAGCAAATACAGTTCACTGTTTTATCTACCAGGTTTCTGTACATACTGAGCTCTCAGCCATCAAACATCCTCTTTCAACAATATGGAAGAGCATAAATATTATCATTAAGGTCACAACTCTTGATAGCAAGGTTACTTGAGGGAAGTTAATGATGAATTACGAGCAGACAGTGGCTAAAATCTAGACAGAAATATGTGTGATGATAGCAGTAGTAAACCAGCAACTTAGTAGAGACATGGGAACTGTACAAACACTGAAGAAGGAGTAAAACATTTGCCAGAAACCCATGGACTAAACAGCGCCAATAAACAATACATGTGATTCAGTAAGAGGAATAACAGCTGATGATGTATGTAGTACTGCACGTTCCTTGTGCATTTCATTACACTCAAGACTTTAAATTCTTCATATCTGAGGATCCGTTTCGGAGCTATTATTTACCTTTCAACACTACTACCTTACAAAGAGAAAATAAGCAAGAGGACGGATGAACTGCAAATATATATATTAATAAAAAATATATAAGTAACATTAATAACGAATTCAGACGTAGCCTACAACTTAACATCAAATCTTTAGTAGGTTCCAAAGGCCTTTCTTATAACCAGCTGTAGGTACAGTCAACATAAACAGTATATACATGCACTAAGGACTATAAAACTTACAATTACACTGCAGTTTTGAATTCTCTGTTTCATTTTTTTGTTGACCTCACATTTTCCATATCATGTCTAGGACAGTCATTTTTTTAAGAACCACAGCAATGATATCTGAAAACTGCTGCAGATTTATATCAGCCTTTCTTGTGGAGCAAACTTTGACAGTCTCTGGTTATCAAGTGCATTAAATTTTGTTAAATGGATACTGTACTGATAAGGCATGAAATAATCCTTAAATTAGGCATAATGTACAAGGTAATACCTTTCACTCATGACGTATCTGGGTTTCTTCTCCACTTGCTTACAACACATGAACTAAACTGGAAGCCCTTACTAGCACACATTCATCACAATATGCATAACCCTAAACATGGTAATATACACATAAAAATGTGTCAAAACTGCCTCCAGTGATCAGCAACCGGTTACAGAGAATGTTCCAGAAAACAAACAGAACAATACACAGTTTAACATACATGATGAACAACAGAGTAACACTTACCTTATCCACACCCATTTTCTTGAATGCTGCCTGGAGGATCTTGAAGTTCTGAATATACTCGTGTTCCAGATTAGTTTTGAACTTAATCCTCTTCATGACCACACTACCTGTAACAGAAATGTGAAACTATCATAATGTAACATGTGCAGCAACATTCATTACCTTCGCTCCCCCTTTCCCTTTCTTCCTGTTTGAGGTAATCTTTTGCTTGTCATAATGTCCAATATTCCAGCTGCAAGCAGACCCACCACATACTGACACCTGTCAAGAAACAACTTGAGATTTTCACATCAGTTACAAAAATCCTTTACCTGTTAGGCCGAGCTACAGAAGTATTCTTTATCCTGCAGTGTTTGAGAACCAAAGAATCACTACATCACCACATGGGATAGGTACACATCTATGCAACGCATGGACATTGCATGAGAAGCTACTGCAAATTATTGAAGCATAACCAGTAATTGTGTGCTTAAATGCAGTAACAACCTAACAAAACACTGTAAGGGAGTGGGGGGTGACAGAAAGTGGGAGACACTAATGTTTGTATCCCAACAGATGAACCTAACAAGGCTACATCTTTTTTCACTGCAACCCACACAAGCTTTCACTGTTTGATCGTGGCACCAGTTTGCTGTGCCCTTCTTCAGGCATATTCAACACACCTAATTTAATGCAGTCACAAAGTACAGTGGATTTATTAATTACTTTATGTATAACATTCTGTGACAAATGCAAAGTGTAAATTTCTCATAATAATCACCCCTTTTAACACATATTGTGTAGTGGTTTATAAGTCTTGTGATCCCATCTGCAAAGAAATTTTCCAGCTCGTACGTACAGCATCCGAAACTTCGTCAATGGCAAATCTTCATCCAAATGAGGCTTGTTTTAGTGGTCCAAACATATGATAATCCAATGGAGCTTGGTCCAGATTATATGTCGGCATGTGAACTTAAAATTTCAGCTGTCCAACTGGTCCAACAGCAGCTGCCATGAAATCCGGACGCACATTATCATGAAGCACAAGAACCCCTTGGATAGCAAACCTCTGTGCCTGCTAAAAATCATTGGCTGTAGCTGTAATTTCAATATTTCAGATGTTTTACTGCCTTCTGACCCCCACCCCTAAAAATAGATCACAGCTTGCTGTTGTTCTACAATGGTGCAATGCAATTCGAAAGTAATGCCACCATCTTTAAAGACGATCTGTAAACAAACACAACACTAACTAAACCTGACAATGCCTCCTCGAAACAAATCCTAGTATGCCGTTATTGAGAGAACAGCTACATTTCATAGTGCATCAATTGCAGCGCCTCTACAAGCAAAATCACTCTAGTTTTTCATTCACCTTCATAATATTTCACTAGCCGTACTACAGATGTCACTATAACCACACTACTCAAGTCTACTGAAATACCTACCTACTTTTATGAATATCACCTAGTATGCACAACAGATCCAGCATGTTTCTAAAAAAAGACTGTGAAAATTAGCAACAGCAGTTTGTAAAAAGCGTATATCAAGGCCTTATTTTATGACTAAGCCGTGTTCCTAAAAAAGTGGACATGTATAAAAAATGATAATCCCATAGGAAGTAAGGGGTTAGTGTAATTAAGGGGAGAGTGTAGCAAAATGCAGTCAGCCAAAGGGCATTAAACTGAAAATAATTGGGCATAAATTAAAGAAATGGTACAAATTGGAAAAAGGTGTTGAGCAAAAAGGCGTAAAACAAATGGGTGTAAAACAAGGCCTATGTGTACCTGCTTTAAAAATGCAAATATAATAGGCTACCAATTGGATTACCCAATCAACAACAAATACCAATATTGCAGTCATACTGTAGGATACATTTTTTTTTGCAGTGTTCTTGACAGGTCAGGTCTACTACATTACATGAAGACAGACAAACAAAATACCAAAATATTCTAACTGGCAAGATTAGAAAACTTACACACAAGCTCTTCCCTTCCTTAAAACACATTTTGTGAATGCAAAATCATTTTTAATTGTATTATGAATCTAATGTATGAAAAGAAAAAACCAGGGACAACCGTCTTGCACACCCCAACCAACACAACCCCCCAACACAAACAAAACAAAAAAAAAAAAAAAAAAAAAAGGGGAAAAAAAGACCGTTCCTGCAAATAGTATTTTTTTCCTAAAACAAAAAA
>Ga0123355_10018048_pt1 | contig 11174 bp, 8 predicted proteins | sample TergutEmb28metaG_3_FD_89872 | JGI IMG/M metagenome (GOLD analysis project Ga0123355, IMG submission 89872) | Embiratermes neotenicus P1 segment gut microbial communities from Petit-Saut dam, French Guiana - Emb289 P1 | ecosystem: Host-associated > Arthropoda: Insects > Digestive system > Gut ...
CGGAGATAGCCCACGGGCGCGAGGAGCAACGGCATGGAGAGTTCCATACCCAGCACACGAGTTCGGAGATCACATGCCGGGACGGCAACGGCGTGGCTGGGTCGAAACGTGATCGTGTCGAAAGCCCGGCGGTTTTCGCGAAGCGTCCACTCGCCTTCGGCACCACCGTCGATGTAGTTGAAGACAATTCTGGGCACCCGACGGCGCGCCAGTCCACGCAAATCCTCGATGTTTACAGCCCGGGACAATCGCGCGGTCGTTGAGAAGGGGCTCATAAAGAATATAGATATCTGCTGGCTCTTTACAATCGTCGGCCTATGAGTTCAACGCAAATTGATACGAAACAACTTACAGGCGCACGGATGACACTTAAGCGACTGTAAGTTACTACGGGGAACGCATCGTAGTCCCAATTTAGCACTCCAGTCCCAAATTAGTCCTTCGTTCCGGCCCGGGGTTTTCTTGGCCAGCAAAACAGACTGCCTATACTTTCAGCGACGGGTGATTCTTGGCAATCCAATGCTCTACGACCTCAGCGAATTCTGTGCCTTCGTCACAATCTGCTTTGCCTCCGTCTCGGTAGCAACGAATGCGTCATCGTAGTCAATCACATTTCGCTTTCGCCGGCATCTGTCGAAGTAGTCGCTGAACGGGTGCGCAGCTTTGCCAATGGCGAGGTTAACCACGTCGGAAGAAATCCTGTGGTGTCCAGCGCCAACGACCCGATAGCCAGCGCACGCGATCGCCATTTTTGCACCCTGAAGTGCTGCGTTGTAGGCAGTCGGGAAGCGTCTGTCTGCCGACGCTCCGGCCAGCGATGCATCAACCAGATCGCGACGGATGACGGCCCGCAGTTTATCCAGTTCCTTTTTCGATGTCTTGTGTCGCTGAACTTCGTTATTTGCCAGTAATTTCGTCCACGTCACGCTTCTCGCCTTTCACGAACTGAAGACGGCCCCTTAGGACGGTTGTCAAAAAGTGATTATTTTCCGCAACTTTCTTTCGGAACTCATCCACTGAGTAATTTGTCACATTTACTTCCCGGCCCAGAAGCTTTGCAGCTTTTCTGAGAACGGGTGAGAGTTGCGCCAATCCGACGTTGCCGGGGACCATGAGGTCCACGTCGCTTGTGGCGCGTTCCTCGCCCCGTGCGACCGATCCATAGACGAAAGCGCACAGATGACCGGGAGAATCCCTGCTTCGGAAGCCTTCGGGCCGGCAGCTATCATCGGTCTAAGATCTCCGCGTAGTATAGAGGTTCTTCTCGCGAATGAATCACTTGCCAACTCGAGAAGAACGTCTGAACCACCCGACGGTTCGTATCCGATTCTCCAGAGATCTGTGCGGGAATGGGAAGCGGTTCCGCTTCGGGCTGAACTGGAGAGGACGCGGCAATGCGTCAACTAAGGAACGCCGAACCCGGGAGCCGAGGTCATGAACGATAGTCCCCTTCTCGTGGTGACCGCACCCTGCGACAAAAATATCCCTCTGCTCGCCGAGCTGCGTCAACTGGGAACGGTCGTGCTCGGAGATTCGACTCAGGAGTTCGCCCAGGCTGCATCTGCTGCCGAAATCGTTCTAAATTGGTCGGGCTCCCTTACGCTTCTTCGCCACGTGTTTCTGATATCGCCACGGTTGCGCTGGATCCACTCCCGGTCAGCCGGGCTGGAACAGACGCTCTTCCCAGAACTAATCGAGAGCAAAGTAATCGTCACGAACGGTCGCGGAGTTTTCAGCCCTTCGCTCGGAGAGTTTGCGTTGGCGGCGATCCTGTTCTTCGCCAAAGACCTTCGCCGCATGATTCGCAATCAGATGGGGGGCGTGTGGGAACAGTTCGATGTGGCGATGGTCTCGGGCCGAACACTGGGCATCGTCGGTTACGGGAGCATCGGACGTGCAGTGGCGGTAAGGGCCCGCGCACTGGAAATGAACGTCCTTGGACTCAGGCGGGATCTATCCCGACCGGCTGAACCGGACCCGCTGATCGACGAGTTCTATGGGTTCGAGCGGCGTTCGGAGATGCTCGCGCGGTGCGACTATGTAGTGGTGGCGCTGCCTTTGACCGAGCAGACTCGCGGTTTAATCGGAGACGCCGAATTTGCCGTAATGAAGCACAATGCCGTGTTAATTAATCTCGGTCGCGGACCCACAATTAGTGAGCGCGCTATGATCAAGGCCCTTTCAGAGAATAGGATCCGAGGCGCTGCCCTGGACGTTTTTGATCAAGAACCGCTGCCCGAGGGCCATCCTTTCTATTCCATGCAGAATGTTTTATTGTCCCCCCATTGCGCCGACCACACGATCGACTGGCATGACAACGCGATGCGATTTTTCCTCGCGCAACTTCAACGATTCAGGTCTGGACACGCCCTTTTGAATGTCGTGGACAAGACAATGGGCTACTGAGGAAACGCTTTTCCGATCCGCCGGTTTTTCCTTGTTTCGCGCTTCTCCTACGGAGGGGGGAACAGCCCCGAGTCACGGGGGCGGTGGGGCCCTAAGCAATGAATAATGGTCGCCTTCTTGCGCATCCTTCCGTTTCGGTAGAAAACGCGGGAAACGTGGCCGGAAACTCACCAGGACCGAAGAAGCCCGCCGGTTTGGGTTGCGCCTTCTACCGACGGGCCTGTTCAGGGACAAGCGTGGGAAGGACCCCATAGTCGTTTCGTTCAGGTTTCCTGTCAAGAGTCCCCAGGATTTAGCCCCTCCTAGTGGTCTACGCCCTCGGAGTTCACCTAGGCGAAAGGAGGCAATATCAGCCAGAAAGCGAACCGTGATCCCGAGATGCCGCACCTCGGCTGTAGCGTAGATGCTAAAGATTGATCCCAAGGGACTGCGCAAGCATCTGCGCGCCGCTCAAGTGCTCAAGTGAAGACCAACAAAGACGTCCGCTATCAGTGAAAGCCCTGCGAAACCGAGAACAGGCCCCCCAATTTTTGTGGCGAATTGCGGCGAGGCAGATTTCTATGCGCCGCTCAACTAACTCGGCTCAACGAAACTCGATCGGCGCCTGCCGCCGACTTTTGTTTTTTGCGGGAAAGTGCGTGCAATCCGAATTCGACTTGGGCCCGGGGTAGGGAAGCGAGAATTGGCAAAAATGGCGTGTTGACACGTTTTAATAATGGGTATACAAGGGAGGTCCCGTCAGGCGGATTGTTTCCTCCCTGCCCGTTTGTCCTTCGTCGTCCGGTCCGCCTGTCAAACCGTCCTTGCGAAGGAGAGCACATGCAGCCCATCCGGGTTTCCCCCAGTTATGCCGTAGCAGTCCTTTTGGTTCTTCTCAGCGCATTTCCCCTGGCGGCCCAAACACCGATTTCGGTTTACGGCGCCTGGCACTGCTATACCGACGGCTGCAGTTGGGCCTCGGTTCCCAACATGACGACATTCGACACCGACAATCGCTGGTTGATTGACCGCGACATGAACGGCACCTACGACCCCTCGGTGAACGTGGTGGTGCTGAGTTTCGTGCAACCGGTCAAGCTGATGAATCTCACCAACGACTCTGGAGACGTCAGCGGCATTCCCATCGGCATGAACTCGGCTGTGGTCAGCTATTTTCAGAGCAAGGGTGTGCGCGTGATGTTTTCCATCGGCGGCGCCAGCTATCGCAAAGACTGGGACAAGGCTCTCTCCAGCAATCCAACCCAGCTCGGCATCAATGCCGCCAATGCCGCCAAGCAGTTCAACGTCGGCATGGAAATCGACTATGAAAACAGCAGCAACCCCGATCTGACCGGACTGCAGTCGTTCGTGACCGCTTACCGCTCTGTCATCCCCTACGATCCCACCGGGCAGAACTTTGCCGCACGTCTGACGATTGATCTGGGCGACGGCGACACTTACCTCACTCCGCTGGCTGACTACGCAACCGCCAATTGGCTGACCACAACGGTTCCGGTACTTGACTACGCCAATGCGATGGTGGGCTCCCAACACACCGCTGTCGCCACTCTGGAAGCAGGCTGGCAGCAGCACGTGGATGGCGACGGCGCGACGGTGCCGCCCCTGGCTCCGGCCAAAATGACAGGAAGCTTGTGGCTCATTGGCGGGGAGCCCAATTGCGACAACTTCAGCAACTCGGACCAGAATACGGCCGCGAGTTTCGTGGAGAACCTCGCGCCGGATGGCGCCGGAACGACCACGGGCATGCTGGGCTATATGTTCTGGGCAGCCGGATGCCAGGGCAACGGCACAGGATGCACCTTTCCGCCCGACACCTGTCAGGCGGGCATGGGCGGCGCTGCCACAGCCTTCAACATTCCGATTCCAATGCCGGCCTTGCGACAGCAATAAGGTTCGTGACCACAAAACGGAGGAACCTGATGACGAGTCTCAGAAGTTTCGCTGTGCGTTGTTGCGAGGTCGCGGCCTGTCTGTGTTGCCTGGGAGTGCTGCCGGCCTGGGGTGCAGCCTACGTCCGCGTGAACCAGATCGGGTACGCATCGGGCGCCTCGAAGCGGGCTTACCTTATGGCTTCAGGCGCGGAAACCGGGGCGACGTTTTCGATTTTGAATTCCAGCGGCGCGACCGTGTACGGCCCGGCGGCGGTCGGCGCGAACCTGGGTTCGTGGAGCAGTTCTTATCCTGACGTCTATGCGCTCGACTTCGACAGCTTCGTGACAGTGGGAACCTACACCATCAGCGTGAGCGCGCCAATTGCCGCTACCTCGCCCAGTTTCAAAATCGACTCGGCCACCAACCTCTACTCCACACCTCTGGCGAATAGCCTCTATTTTTATGAGAACGAGCGCGACGGACAAAACTACATCAGCTCGCCTCTGCGCACCACGCCGGGCCATCTCAACGACGAGAGCGCCACGGTTTATTTCACCCCCACCTTCAATAAGAAAGATAACGCCGGCACATTGACCGCGACCGGCGCGGTGATTGACGCTTCCGGCGGCTGGTGGGACGCCGGCGACTACATGAAATTCGTCGAGACCCACAGCTACACGGTGGCGATGATGCTGGTCGGCATTCGCGACTTTCCCAGCCAGATGGGGGCCGGCTCGACGACGTCGAACTTCACCGCCGAAGCGAAGTTTGGCCTCGACTGGCTCCAGAAAATGTGGAGCGACAGCAACCAGACCCTGTATTACCAGGTGGCCGTCGCGTCCGGCGGACACGCCTATGTAGGCGATCACGACATCTGGCGCTTGCCGCAGGTGGATGACACCTATCAAAACTGCGTCTCGCCCTATGAGTACATTTGCCATCGCCCGGTGTTCGAGAATCCGGCGGGCGGCTCGGGCGCGCTGATCAGCCCCAACCTTGCCGGTCGCCTGGCAGCGGATTTTGCGCTTTGCTACAACGTGTTTGTGGCCAGCAACGCGAATTACGCCAACCAGTGCCTAACGGCGGCCGAGCACGTTTTCGATCTGGCCAACACGGCGCCCGCCGGCAATCTGGTCACAGCCGGCCCATACGATTTCTACCCCGAAATCGAATGGCGTGACGATCTGGAACTGGGCGCGACCGAACTCTACTTCGCGGTCGAAAGTTGCGGCACGAACTGTCCGATCAACCTGCACCCCGCCTCCTACTACCTGGCGCAGGCGGCGACCTGGGCGAACGCCTACATCACCGGGCCGAACGACGCGAAAGACACGCTGAACCTCTACGACGTTAGCGGGCTGGCGCACTTCGAGCTCTACCGGGCGCTCACGCTGGCCGGAAACCCGTCGGGATTGGCGACTACACAGGCAGCGCTTGTAGCCGATCTCGAGAAACAACTGAACAATGCAATCGCCCAGAGCGCGAAGGATCCGTTTGGTTTCGGCTTCCCATGGGATACTTATGACACCACCTCCCACGGAGGCGGCCTCGCGGTCATGGGCGCCGAGTATAGCTACCTGAATGGTCCGGCGCTGAACAGCGGCACGAACGCCGCCACCTATGCGAATCGCCAGCTGGCGAACATCCTGGGCACGAATGGATGGGGCACGTCGCTGATCGTCAACGACGGCACCACGTTCCCGCTGTGCATGCAGCACCAGGTGACGAACATCGTGCCCAATCCGCCCAATGGGCCACCCTTCCTGTCCGGTGCGGCCGTGGAGGGTCCGAACGCGGCGGCATCGAAAGGCACTCTCACCGGCATGGTAGCGTGCCCTCCGAACGGGCTGGACCAATTTGCCCAATTCAACAGCACAACCGCCGTCTACAAGGACAACGTGCAGTCGTACTCGACGGTGGAGCCGGCCATCGATTTGACCGCATCCTCGTTCCTGGCGTTTTCCTGGCAGATCGCGGGAGCGCCCTCCGGCACCCCGTAAAAGGCTTTGTCCACGGCAGGAGCCTTGCTCCTCGGAGGCTCATGCCGTGGCTCGACGCGGAGGCTGCACTCCCGGCTCCGCTGGATCCACCGCCACCGGTTCGAGCCCTTCCCATCGCCGGGCAATGTTTTGATATCGTTGGGGATGTTGTTTACCTGCAAGAAACCCTCGAGAGTTCTCTAGAATGCCAGGGAGAACATCCCTGCTATAGAGAGAGTGGTCGGGGTTCAGTCGAAGAGAGGTTGGCGTGAACGGGTCGATGAGTGACAAGGTTTTTGCTGCGCTCGAAGCATTCCGTATTGAGCTTCCATCGTGGGGTTTCGCCAACACCGGCACCCGGTTCGGAAAATTCATCCAACCGGCGGCAGCGACCACGACCGAAGAGAAGTTTAGCGACGCCGGCCAGGTGCACCTTGTCACCGGAAGTTGTCCGACCGTAGCCCTGCATGTCCTGTGGGACTGTCCTGAGGGCGTTCAAAGCACAGAGGACATCAAGCGTTTGGCCAGTCGTTATGGAGTTGCGCCCGGATCCATCAATCCCAATCTTTTCCAGGACCAGGAATACAAGTACGGATCGTTCGGGAATCCCGACGAGCTGGTTCGCCGGCGTGCCATCGAGCACACCAAGGACAGCATTGAAATCGCCCGGCGTCTCCACAGCAGAGACGTTTCGTTATGGTTTGCGGACGGCTCCAATTACCCGGGAACTGCGAACATCCGCCGGCGTAAGGAATGGTTCCGGGAAGCGCTCAGCGAGACCCATCGCGAGTTGTTACCGGACCAACGAATGCTGATCGAATACAAACCGTTCGAGCCCTCCTTTTATCACACCGATATCGCGGATTGGGGGATGGCGCTTCTGCTTTCCCGGGCGGCCGGCCCGCAAGCAAGAGTCCTGGTCGATACCGGACATCATTACGCCGGGCAAAACATCGAACAGATCGTGGCCTGGCTGCTCTCTGAAAACATGCTTGGTGGATTCCACTTCAACGACCGCCGCTACGCCGATGACGACTTGACGATCGGATCGATCGATCCTTATCAGGTCTTCCGCATCTTCCACGAGATTCGCTGCTTCGAGTGGGAGGCTGGTCACCGGGCGGACATTGCTTACATGGTGGACCAAAGCCACAATCTCAAAGGCAAGATCGAGGCCATGATTCAGACCGTGACGATCGCGCAACAGCTGTTTGCAAAAGCCGCATTGGTGGACCTGACGAAACTGACGACGGCGCAGAATCACTGCCAACTGGTCGAGGCGGAATCGCTTTTGCAGGATGCTTTCACCACGGATGTCCGTCCGGCGATTCAAAAGTGGCGGGAGTCGAGGGGCCTGCCCGGGGACCCGATGGAGGCGTTTCGGCAGAGCGGTTATCTGGAGCGCATTACCAAAGAACGGGAAGCCAAAAACGCCCGCAACGTCTCTTCTTATGCCTGATTCGCCGGATGTCAAATCTTATGTGGCTTTCGACCTGGGAGCCGAAAGCGGCCGGGCTGTGCTGGCCCATCTGCGGTCCGGGATTCTCACCATCGCGGAGATCCATCGCTTTCGGAATGAACCGGTGGAGTATGGAGGTTCGCTTCATTGGGATGCTCCCCGGCTTTGGCTCGAAGTGCGCAAGGCCCTGGCTGCGGTGGAGCCAAAGCCCCTGGCAGGCATCGGAGTCGACGCATGGGGCGTGGATTATGCGCTGCTCGGGGAACGGGGTGAACTCCTTCAGAATCCGTATCACTACCGTGACCGGCGCACCCATGGGGTGATGGAAGAGGTATTTCGCAGGGTTGCCCGGGAAGAAATCTACCGGGCCACGGGAATTCAGTTCATGCCCATCAATACCCTCTACCAACTGTTTGCCGCGCAGCGAGACACTCCGGGCATTGTCGCCGCGGCCAGGCAGTTCGTCACCATTCCAGACCTGTTCAACTACTGGCTGACGGGAAATGCGGTTTGTGAGTTTACCAATGCGACCACCACGCAACTGGTGGATCCGGTCCGTCGCACCTGGTCGACCGATATCATGCATCGGCTGGGACTGCCCTCGGCGCTTCCCGCAAGGATCGTCGAGCCCGGCACGATCATCGGAACTTTGCGGCCCTCTGTCATCGACAATCCTGCCTGGACAGCAACTCCGGTCATCGCTCCCGCCTGCCACGACACCGGTTCCGCGGTGGCGGCAGTGACGGCTCGCGAGGGCACAGCGTTTCTCAGTTCCGGCACCTGGTCTTTGCTCGGTATCGAACTGGATGCGCCCATCGTGACTCCGCAAGCCCTCAAGCTGAACTTCACGAATGAAGGTGGGGTGAACGGGACAACCCGCTTGTTGAAGAACGTCATGGGGCTGTGGATGCTGCAAGGCTGCAGGAATTCCTGGAACTCGCGAGGCCAGGCGTCGGAGTATCAGGAGCTGGTGGAACTGGCGAGCCGCGCATTGCCCTTCGCACACCTTGTCGACCCGGATGACGAATCCTTCCTACGTTCCGATGACATGCCGGCTGCGATCGACCGGTTTTGCACCAGAACTCATCAGCCCGTACCCGCAACCGCCGGCGCTTATGTGCGGTGTGTGGTGGAGAGCCTGGCGCTGAAGTATCGGCAGGTCCTGCGCAATCTGGAGCAGCTTTCAGGAAATGGCATCGAGCAAATACGTGTCATCGGCGGAGGATCGAAGAACCGGCTTCTGAATCAGTTCACCGCCAACGCGACTGGAAAAAGAGTGCTCGCCGGCCCGGCCGAAGCGGCGGCTCTGGGGAATGTGGCGATTCAGATCCTGGCAACCGGCGAAGCATCGTCGCTTCGGGAGGTCCGGGCGATTGTGGAGCGCTCCTTTCGAACCGAAGTTTTTGACCCCCTGGACTCGGGTGACTGGGAAAAGAACAGCGAACGATTCGAGCAATATTGCGGGATGACCTATGCCTGAAATCAAAGAGACGACACGCTTGAAGGATCTGTGGGATGAAAGCAAAGCCCGGCAGCTGGCCGCGAGTCCGTTGGCGCTGCTGCGATATCGTTCCAACCTGCTGGGCGCGGATTTGCGCATCACCAATTTCGGGGGCGGAAACACGAGTTCGAAGATTGAACTCCCCGACCCGTTTAGTGGCAAGCCGGTACGGGTGCTTGCCGTGAAGGGTAGCGGCGGGGATATCGGTTCGATCACAGAAGAGGGTTTTGCCCTGCTCGACCTCGATCGTCTCGAGCATTTAAAAGCGTTGTACCGCGGAGAGCAGTACGAGGACGAGATGGTCGGCTACTACCCACTGGCGGCTTTTGGCCAGAATCGTGTTGCCGCCTCCATCGACACTCCCTTGCACGCCTTTCTTCCTTTCTCGCATGTGGATCATCTGCATCCTGACTGGTCGATTGCGCTGGCTGCCAGTGCCAATGGCAGGCGCAAGCTGGAACAGTTCAACCAGGAATACGACCGCAAGATTGTGTGGGTACCCTGGCAGCGTCCCGGCTTTGAGCTCGCACTGCTGATCGAGCGGGCGGTAAAAGAGAATCCGGGGGTGGATGGCCTGATTCTGGGCGGGCACGGACTTTTCACCTGGGGAATGACCGAGCAAGACTGTTATCTGAACAGCGTCCACACCATCGACCAGATGGGTGGGTTCATCCTGCGGCATCAGGAGAAGAAAGGCGCGCTTTTTGGTGGGGTTGTTCACCAGCCCGTGCGAGATCGCAAGAAAGTGGCGACCCGGATCCTGCCTGCGCTGCGGGGTACGGTGTCGTCGAATCGCCGTGTCATTGCACATTACGCGGATGAGGACGATGCGCTGACGTTCGCCGGATCGAAGTGGGCGAAGGAACTGTGCTCCCTGGGAACCAGCTGTCCCGACCATTTTCTTCGGACCAGAGTTTGCCCCTGGTTCGTCGATTGGGATTCCGCAAAGGAAGATGTTCAGGTTCTGAAGGGACGAATTCAAAGCGAGGTCATGCACTATCGTGAGGCCTACAAGAAGTACTATCAGGCCTGGTCAACACCCGATTCCCCCAAGCTTCGTGATACCAATCCCTCGGTGGTGGTTGTACCCGGACTGGGACTGTTCGGATTTGGCAAGAACAAGAAGGAGGCCCGGATTACGACCGAGTTCTTTCGCAACGCCATCCACGTGATGGCGGGCGCGAATGCCCTGGAGGAGGGGACGGTCTCAGACCCGCTCCCGCAAGCCCGTCATGCGGAGCAATCCCGCGAGTTCAGTCAGTTTCATAACTATGTGGCGCTCCCGAGATCAGAAGCGTTCCGCATCGAGTATTGGGCGCTCGAAGAGGCCAAGCTGCAGCGGGCGCCTGCGGAGGCGGAATTCAGCCGGAAGATCGCGCTGGTGATCGGCGGGGCGAGCGGAATCGGCCGCGAAGCTGCGCTGATGCTCGGGAGAAGAGGAGCCCACGTCGTCGTGGCTGACTTCGATCAGCAGGGCGCCTCTAAAGTAGCGGACGAAGCTGGATCTGGCAGTTCATCGGAATTTGTAGCCGCGGCCGCCGCCGATCTCAGCTCCTCCACTTCCCTGGCAGACCTGGTCGATCTCACCATTTTCAAGTTCGGCGGCATCGACATCATTGTCAACACCGCCGCCATCTATCCGGTACCCGGATCGGACGGAGAACTCTCCGACCTGCAGTGGGCCGAAACTTTCCTGGTGAATGTTACCGGCAACTACCTCCTGGCCCGGCAAACGGCATGGGTCTTCAAAGATCAACAACTGCCTGCCAGTCTGGTGCTTACCAGTTCGGCCAATGCTGTCGTCCCGAAAAGCGGCAGCGAAGCTTACGACACGAGCAAGACGGCGCTCAACCATCTCATTCGCGAACTGGCGATCAAGCTGAGCCCTCAGGTGCGGGTGAATGGCATTGCGCCGGCCACCGTCGTCGCCGGGTCATCGATGTTTCCCCGCGATCGC
>Ga0123355_10018049_pt1 | contig 11174 bp, 9 predicted proteins | sample TergutEmb28metaG_3_FD_89872 | JGI IMG/M metagenome (GOLD analysis project Ga0123355, IMG submission 89872) | Embiratermes neotenicus P1 segment gut microbial communities from Petit-Saut dam, French Guiana - Emb289 P1 | ecosystem: Host-associated > Arthropoda: Insects > Digestive system > Gut ...
TCCGCCTGAGCCCATCATTGAGCCAACGGCGTCGAGGGAATCGAAGTCAACGGGGATATCAATCTGCGAGGCCGGAATGCAGCCGCCCGAAGGACCACCGGTCTGGACAGCTTTGAGCTTTTTGCCGCCTTTGATGCCGCCGCCGATATTTTCGACAACCTCGCGCAGGGAAATGCCCATTGGAACTTCGACCAGCCCGACCGTGTTTATTTTGCCAGCGAGCGCAAATATTTTTGTGCCCGGCGAGTTTTCGGTGCCGATGCTCTTAAACCAGTCGGCGCCTTTGATGAGTATTGGGGGGACACACGCGAACGTCTCAACATTGTTGAGGGATGTTGGCTTATACCAAAGGCCTTTATCGGCCGTGCGGGGCGGCTTGTTGCGCGGCTCTCCCCTCTGGCCCTGAGCCGAATTGAGCAGCGCTGTCGATTCACCGCAAACAAACGCGCCCGCCCCAAGGGTCAATGAAATTTTAAAATTGAAGCTGCTGCCCAGGATATTATCGCCCAATAGCCCACGCTCCTCGGCCTGTTTGATCGCGATATCAAGCATTTTGATCGCCTTAGGGTACTCGGCCCTTGTGTAGATAACGCCTTCATCGGCACCTATTGCCCTGCCGCAGATAGCCATAGCCTCCAAAATGCTGTGGGGGTCTCCGTACAATATTGCGCGATCCATAAACGCTCCGGGGTCACCCTCGTCCCCGTTGCAGATAACGTATTTCTTGTCGCCGACCGCGCGGGCCGTGGCCTCCCATTTAACACCGGCCGAAAACCCGCCGCCACCGCGTCCACGCAAATTAGCGTCCTTAACAACATCAAGAATTTCCTGCGGCTGCATTTCAAAAATCGAGCGGCTTAGGGCTTCGTAGCCGTCTTGCGCTATATATTCTTCAATGCAGGTGGGGGCAATCAGGCCGCAGTTTCTAAGTGCAACGCGAACCTGCCCCTTGTAAAAGGGTATTTCATGCTGCGTATGTATTAATTCATTCGTTATCGGGTCTTGGAACAAAAGCCGATCCACATGGATATCGTCTTTTAAATGAGATGATACGATTTCCGCAACGTCGTTTGACGTTACCATAACGTAAGAGACGTCCTCGGGAAAAATCTTCACACAGGTGCCCTGTTTGCAGAATCCAAAGCAGCCTGTTTTGATTACGTTTACTTCATCTTCAAGGCCGTTTGCCTTAATTTCCGAGATGAAAGTGTCATAAATTTTCGTACCTTCCGCCGCTTCGCAGCCTGTATCCGTGCAGAGCAAGACATGTTTTTTTGCTGGCCCGGCTTGCTTTTCTTTTGAAACGACAGGTATCTCGGGTGTGTCCCTGAGCAGCATTTGAGCCGCGTATTTTTCTTTTAAGCCCCTCAATTGTGCTTGTGACGTAATTTTACCCACTTAGCCCACACCCTCCTCTTTGCCTTTGTAGCCATCGATTATTCCTTTAACATCTGCAACGGTAACCTTGCCGTAAAGTTTGTCGTTAACTAACACCAAAGGCGCAAGGCCACACGCGCCCACACAACGCAGCGCGTTCAGAGAAAAAAGGCGGTCGGGGGTGGTTTCTCCCGCTTCAATGCCCAGCACCTTTTTGAATTCGTTTAAAACCGCATCGGCGCCCACTACAAAGCATGCGGTACCCATGCATACGTTTATTACATATTTGCCCTTGGGAACCATGCTGAAGAATGAATAGAACGTAACCACACCGAATACTTTTGCCGGCGGCATTGAAAGCCGGTGTGCAATATGTGCCTGCACCTCGTTAGGCAGGTAGCCCAATATTTCCTGCGCTCTGTGCAAAATAGCAATGAGCTTACCATCCAAACTGCCTTGTGCGGCCAGCTGGTCAATGTACAGATCAATCTCCTTCATCTGGACGTCTATTTCGTTTACATCTTCTCTCACAACCTGACCTCCTTTTTCGCCTTAATCCAATCTTACCATATTAACAACTAACCTGCAACATCTTGACGAAAAAATAACTTCGCGGGGGAATACATTCCATCACCAGGCACAGATTGTTGTTAAAACGCACAATGACGCGCATGCATATATGGCGTATTGCTGATTCCCATCCTGACTCAGGCACATTAACTGTGTGACGCAGATAAGCGCCAACTAAAGAAAGCCCGCCTGTGCAGGCAGGCTTCTCTACTTGACGCTTATGTCGTGGGGTTCTTAACCCTTTAACCCTGACAGCTTCAAAATATCCGGAACCTTGGACTCCCAGCCAAGAGCCATGATATGTACGCCCTGGCAGTAATCACGGCACTGCTTGATAATGCGCGCGGTGATTTCAACGCCGGTGATTCCTTCTTTAGTCTTTTCCTTGTCCACTTTGAGTTCTTCGATCATCTCCGGCGGTACGCTTATGCCGGCGATGTTGTTGTTCATGTAGTTTACCATCCCGACGCTCTTTGGGATTATCACCCCGAGCATGACCGGCACGCCGAACTGCTTGGCCCTCTCCATGAAGCTGATGAATTTCTCAGGCTCGAAAACCGCCTGTGTCTGGAAGTACTCGGCCCCGGCTTTTACCTTGGCCTCCATTTTTGCCAGCTGAACATCGACAGAATCGCTGCACGGGGAGACAACAGCGCCTTTCGCAAACTTGGGCGGTTCGCCGTCAATCTTGTTCCCGGCGATGTCAAAGCCCTGCTCAAGCTGTTTTACGGCGTGGATAAGCGACACCGAATCAAGGTCGAACACAGGTTTGGCCTGGGGGGTATCGCCCATTTTTGTGTGGTCCCCTGTTAGCAACAGCAAGTTTTTAATTCCGAAGTGCGCCGCGCTGAGAAGGTCGGCCTGCAAAGCTATCCTGTTGCGATCCCGGCATGTGAGCTGGAATATCGAGTTGAAGCCCTTGTCCTTAAGCGTTTTGCAGGTTGCAAGGGAACCCAGGCGCATGACGGAGGACTGGCAGTCGGTTACGTTTATGGCGGTGAGGTCGGTTAAATACTCCTCCGCTTCGTACAGCAGGTGGTCGATATTGGTCCCCTTAGGCGGGCCGACCTCCGCGGTAAGTACAAATTCGCCTCTGTCAAATAATTCGGTGATTCTCATATTTCGACACTCCCTTTTGTTATTCGGATTCGGGCTTTGCCGCATCTGCGGCGAAGTTGCGTATTTTTACGGAGTGGCGCATACTGCCCAGCATTTTCAGCTTTTCAAGTCGGCGGTAGATGCGATCCCACCCGCACTCCATATCCTTGTCAACTTCGCATTTGCCGGTTTTCGCGCCGCCGCACTGCCCGTTTACAAGGCTCTTGGAGCAGGCGGTTATCGGGCAGACGCCGCCCGTGTTGTTCAGGTAGCATTCGCCGCACTGATCGCAGTCATGTTCCAGCGGCATCAGACCCTGGAATCCGGGCACAGGATAAGTATCGCAGGCGGCAAGCACTGTCTTGTTCGGAAAGTTCTCAGCAACCGACTGCACGCCAACCCCACACGAGAATACAAGCACGGTATCAGCCCCGGCGATTTTTTCCGCGTGCTTTTTAAGTTGTGTGCGCATATTGTCCGGATTGCAGATATAATCGGATGTAACGTTTGCCACGGCTCCCCCGTTACACAGCTCCTTTTGCAGCTGTGCGGCCTCGACTTCGGGATAATATACTTCCCTGCATCCCTCGCAGCCGATGATGAACGTCTTACCCTGCACCATGCAGAGTATATCCTCCTTTGGCTTAAGCTGGGTAATCAACATATTATTTTCTCTCCATTTCGGCAATAGCTTTTTTCCCGGCCTTTATCGAATCCCTCAGCGGGATCTTTGACGAGCAGACGAACTGGCAGCACCCGCATTCCATGCAGTCCTTCACCGCTTTTTCCTTCATGCCCTCCCACTTGGATGCGTCGGCGTAAAGGGGATAATAGAGCGGAAGCAGTTCCATCGGGCAGGCGTCTACGCAGCGGCCGCACTTGATGCACGGCGAGGCTTCGGTTTCAATCGGCTCATACGCGATGACGCCGTTCGTACCCTTGATAACCGGCACATTGAGATCCTCAATCTTGAAACCCATCATCGGGCCGCCGAGCTTGATCTCAACATCGTCGTCGGTCAGGCCGCCGCAGTGGTCGATGACCTCTTTAACGCTGGTTCCAATTTTCACTGTGTAGTTGCCCGGTTTCTTTATCTTCTGCCCGGTTATGCTGACAACGCGCTCGATGAGGGGCATACCCTTTTGAATCGCGTCGGAAACGGCCTTTACCGTGCTGACGTTACTCACCACAACGCCGACGTCGAGAGGAAGTCCACCGCTTGGAACACTGCGCCCCAACGCGCGCTTGATGAGCATCTTCTCAGCGCCCTGCGGGTACTTCGTCTTGACAGACAAGACCTCGATATTGGCGATATCTGCGGTTTTTGCCTGGAGCAGCTCGATGGCGTCCAGCTTGTTGTCCTCAACCACAATGACGCCGTTTTGTGCGCCGGTTGTCTTGAGCAACACTTTCAGGCCGAAAATCACATCGTCCGCGTATTCGAGCATTACACGGTGGTCGGCGGTCAGCAGTGGCTCACATTCGCAGCCGTTGAGCAAAATGGTTTCGACAGGCTTTGGCGATTTCAGCTTAACCGAAGTCGGGAAGCCCGCGCCGCCCATGCCGACTATCCCCTTCTCGCGCACTATATCGACTATTTCATCAGCTGTGAGGGAATCAATATCCCCGTATGGTTTTACGCTTTCGTGCAGCTGGTCTTTACCGTCAGAGGCAATCACGACAGACATAACGTCCAAGCCGGTATTCGGGTGCCTGCGAGGTTCAACCGCCGTGACCGTACCGCTGACGCTTGAGTGTATCACACCGCTGATAAAGCCGCCAGCCTCACCGATTTTTTCACCGACTTTGACCGCGTCGCCCGCTTTGACCACCGGGGTGGCCGGTGCGCCCGCGTGCTGTGAGAGCGGGATGACTACCGTTCCCACCGCGGGGAAGGCTTTGAGGGGCAAATGCTCGCACAGTTCCTTGTGCTCTGGGGGGTGAATCCCGCCGTAGTAGCCTTCCATCCGCTTTTCGCGGATATATTTCACATAGTCGTTTATGAATTTGAAGTTGACCTTCGAGTAATCGCGCAGCTGCACCGGCTGCTCGCGCAGGATTTCCGTCCGGCCTTGATCCTCAAGCCGCTGGTAAATCTTATCCCAGGCGCAGTCTTTGTCTTTGTCAACTTCGCATTTTAAGTTTTTCGACCCACCGCACTGCCCGTTGACAAGGCTCTTCGAGCAGTCCACAATCGGGCAAACGCCGCCGGTGGAGTTTAAGTAGCATTGGCCGCAAGCCTCGCAGCGTCGCTTTGTCAGCGCCATTCCGTGGTGGCCGTCTACGCTTAGCGAATCGCTGGCCGCAAAGACGGGTAACTCAACCAGAGAGGCCACGTTTTGTATCCCCAGCCCACAGGCGATGACGAAAACGCTCTGCGCCGCCTGGGGCAGCGCGTTTTCCAGCTGCTTGGCGGTCAAGGTCGTATTGCACAGGAAATCCACCTTCGCGCATCCGGAAAGCGTTTTTCCCTGTCCAGCGGCGAGCTGCTCAAACTGGCCGCACTCTGGCTCGTTTTCGTCTGTGAACTCCTTGAAGCACTTGTTGCAGGCGACTACAAACATGTTGTCCCTGTGCTCCAGAAGCGGTATCAGCTCGTCATTTGTTTTCAGCCTATACTTGGTGTAATCTTCCAAATCGATCTGCCTCCTATGCTATCAAATAGAAATGCGCTTACTTTGACAAATACCTCCATCTATGATGTTGAAAGCCCCTGTTGCGCCTTGTGCGTTAACGTGATTGCACCGTTAATTTTAGAGCATTCGATCATTCAACGTATACTGTAACATATTTCGACTTCTATGTAAATCACTCTACGCAAAAATTTTATTGGAACATCTGGTCTTTTTCCCCACTCGCTTCCATACACCTCTTTCGCTGCCTTTTTATCGGTCAGTCATTGACAACGCTGGCGAAATATGCAATATTTTAATGAATGAGGGTTATAGTAGATTGATAAGCTATTGTCCCTAAATACGGAGGTGTTTGCTATGAGAAGTGATCGCATGAAGAGCGGGCCGCAAAGGCTGGCGCACCGCTCGCTTTTAAAGTCGCTCGGGCTTACTGAGGACGAGATCCGCCGCCCGATGATTGGTATCGTCAGCGCCAAAAGCGATATCGTTCCGGGGCATATGCATTTGGAAAACATCACAAACGCGGTTAAGGCCGGAGTCTATTCGGCGGGCGGCACCCCGTTTGTTTTCCCGTCCATCGGCGTGTGCGATGGCCTTGCAATGAGCCATGAGGGTATGAAGTACTCCCTCATCAGCCGTGAGCACATCGCGGATTCGGTGGAGATTATGGCTATGGCCCACCCTTTCGACGCGCTGGTTTTTGTCCCCAACTGCGACAAAATCGTGCCGGGTATGCTTATGGGGGCGCTGCGGCTTAATCTGCCCAGCGTTTTTGTCAGCGGCGGCCCGATGCTTGCCGGCGTCAGCGAAAGCGGCGAAACGCTTGTGCTCAGCGACGCTTTTGAAGCTGTCGGGGCCATTGCCGCAGGCAAGATAACGCAGGATCAAGCCGATTATATCGAGAACAACTCTTGCCCCGGCTGCGGGAGCTGCGCGGGCATGTACACCGCCAATTCCATGAACTGCATAACAGAGGTGCTGGGGATGGGGCTGCCTGGCAACGGCACAATCCCTGCCATACACGCAGCCCGCATAGCTTTGGCTAAGCAGGCCGGCGTGCAGGTCATGGAAATGCTTGCGAAAAATATCCGTCCCAAGGATATCATCACACCGGCTTCGGTGAGAAACGCGCTGACCATGGATATGGCGCTGGGTTGCTCTACCAACACAGTGCTGCATATTTTGGCGATTGCCCACGAGGCGGGCGTTGACCTGAAATTGGAAACCTTCAATGAAGTCAGCAATAAGACGCCGTACATCGTCAAACTCAGCCCGGCCGGACCCAACTGTTTGGATGACCTCAACAACGCAGGTGGGCTGCGGGCAGTGATGCGGCAGCTGGACGCGCAAGGCCTGATAGATACCGGGTGCATGACCGTTACAGGCAAAACCGTCGCGGAAAACATTGCCGGGGCACAGGTGCGCAATACCGATATCATCCGGCCTATGGACAACCCCCACTCGCCGGAAGGCGGGCTCGCCATCCTTTGGGGCAACCTGGCCCCGGATGGCGCGGTGGTCAAAAAGGGGGCTGTCCTCCCGGAAATGATGGTTCACAAAGGCCCGGCAAGAGTATTCGACAGCGAGGAATCCTGCTCGGAAGCGATAATGCAGGGCCGAATCGTAGCCGGAGACGTTGTTGTTGTTCGCTACGAGGGGCCGAAGGGCGGGCCGGGAATGCAGGAAATGCTTTCGCCCACATCCATGTTGGCCGGTCAGGGGCTGGATGGCTCCGTCGCCCTTATTACCGACGGGCGTTTTTCCGGCGCTTCCAAAGGCGCGGCAGTGGGGCATATCTCCCCCGAAGCCGCGGCGGGCGGATTGATCGGGCTGATTGAGGACGGCGACATCATCAACATCGACATCCCCAACTTCACGCTCGAGCTTTTGGTGGACGAACAAACCATCGCCACGCGCAGAGCCGCCTTTGTGCCTCTGCAAAAACCGGTGCCAAAAGGCGGGTATCTGGGGCGGTATCAGAGGATTGTAACCAGCGCAAACACCGGCGCGGTATTCGCTGATTAAATGCTCCAGCTGTGAGGTGACGTTCATGGATAATGTGTATGTCCTACAGCACAGTTACGAAAGCGTTTGTGGATGCGACGAAACCAAAATGATTGGGGTTTACTCGTCAGAAGAAAGAGCTATGGAAACAGTTGAAAGACTTAAGGGTGTTGAGGGATTTAAGGACTATTCAATTGACTGCTTTCATATTGGCAAGTATGAGATTGATTTAGACCATTGGGAAGAAGGCTTTATTAAGCACTATTACGCCGAATAAGCATTGCTGACAGCTGTGACAATAAAACGGACGCCTTGCAAGGCGTCCGTTTTATTGTACTATATTACTTGACAAAGTTGTAAGGGGTGCGCTGGTAGACAAAGTAGTTGAGCCAATTGCTGTAGAGCAGGTTGGCGTGGGCTTTCCAGCTGAACAGCGGCGCGACCTCGCTGTTGTTCCCCGGGAAATAGTTTGCCGGCACTTTGATGGGCAGATTCGCCTTTACATCCCTGAAATATTCCTGCGCCAGAGTATCTCTGTCGTACTCTGAGTGGCCTGTCACAAAAAAATGCCTGTCATCGGGCCCGGCCACTATATACACACCGGCCTCTTTTGACGTGCTCAAGATTTTCAGGTCGGCGCAGCGGGCTATATCCTCTTCCCTGATCTCGGTATGGCGGGAGTGTGGTGCGAAAAACATATCGTCGAAGCCATAAAACAGGTAATGGCTCTGGTCGCGCATACCGTGCTCAAACACGCCGAACAGCTTTTCTTCCAGCGGATGCTTGGGAATCCCGTAGTAGTAATACAGGGCAGCTTGCGCCCCCCAGCATATAAAATACGTGCTGAACACGTTGGTTTTCGCCCACTCCATAATTTCGCAGAGCTCCGGCCAGTAATCCACTTGCTCGAAATGCATTTGCTCAACCGGCGCACCGGTGATGACCATTCCGTCAAATTTTTTGTCTTTTACATCGTCAAACACTTTGTAAAATTTCAGCAGATGCTCCTGGGACGTATTTTTGGATGTGTAGCTGGCCGTTTGCATGAGCTCGACTTCCACTTGCAGGGGGGTGTTGCCCAAAAGGCGGAGCAGCTGTGTTTCAGTTTCGATTTTTTTTGGCATCAGGTTGAGAATAAGTATGCGCAAAGGCCGGATATCCTGCGATTCCGCGCGGGACTGCTGCATGATGAATATGTTTTCCTGGTCAAGTATTTTGCGGGCAGGCAGATCGTTGGGGACCTTAATCGGCATACCGTCAACCTCATTTCCTCAGTAGATAATACGGCCTGTTTGACAGAGCGGCCGATTATCCTCACAGCGCGGACAATCACCATCTCTTCTGTACACTTACATATTATAGCAGCCCGGCTCAAAAAGTCAAACAGTCAGATCGGGCTTCCCACATTCAAGCTCACAAAATTTTTGCCATACAAAGGGCAATACCCCGGCAATACGTTTGTGTATTGCCGGGGTATTGTAGCGAGATTTAAACTGCCACTGTCCATTTGTATTCGCCGTCTTCTTCCACTCCGTAGGAATCGGCGAAGGAAAGCTTCCAAACCGGCCGGGGGATGCTGGCGACGTTGATTTTATTTTTGACGATGTACTGCCAAAATCCGCTGCGGGAGATGTCCCCCTGTAAGATAACGCCCACCGGGACGCCGCCGCGCGTTATGATTTTTTCGTACCTTCCGCGAGACCGGCGGCAGTGCTCCACATCCCCTTCGGACGGCGCAATCTGCCCGACAGAAAGCGAGGCGATCCCGAAAAAGTTGATGGTATTTTTGAGGTCGAAAGTATCGTCGTACACGGTTGGGACGCCGCACATATTGTAAGCGGCTACCTCGCCCTGCGTCACGGCGTTGGGCCAATTCCGCGAAAGTCCGGAAACGTCCCCGGCGGCGTATACTCCCTCCACGCTGGTGGCAAGGTATTCGTCCACGATTACACCGCGATCGGTGGCGATGGCGCTGCCTTTGAGGAACTCTGTGGCCGGGCTTACGCCCACTGCAACGATCAGGAGGTCGCACGGCAGCTTTTCGCCATCTGACAGCATAACCGCGCTGACGGCTCCGGAAGCGTCGCTCACAACACTGCTGACGCCGCTGCCAAGGCGGAACTCACACCCCGCTTCCTCGAACTTTTTCTGATAGGTGCTGGCGGCGCTGCAATCAAGGTTGACTGCCAGAACGGAGCTGGCCATCTCAACTACCACCGGCTTTTTGCCGAGCTCAAGCAGACCATAGGCGGCGTCCAAGCCGATCAACCCCGCGCCTATAATAACGATATTCTCGAACTTGGCGGCACTTTCGCGTATAGCTTTAGCGTCTGGAAAATCGCGAAGGCCACAGACATTTTTAGCACCGCGCAACCCCTCGATAGGGGGCAGCACGCTTTTCGCGCCGGAGGCGATCAGCAGTCTGCCGTAAGGCTGCGTTCTGCCGTCAAAAAACACCTGCCTTTTTTCGGCGTCGATGCCGGTTACACTCACGCCGGAAATCCAGCGGATATTGTTGTCCTTAAAAAATCCTTCTGGAACAAACGAAAGCTCGGGTTGACTGCGTTCGCCGCTTATATACTTGTGCAGCATACATCTGGAATAAACGGCGTCATCAGCAGCAATAACCGCGATTTCGTCATTTGGTCTTAGTTCGCGTATGGTTTTTGCGGCAGTTAACCCGGCTGCCCCAGCTCCGATAATTACATGCGTCATCGCTCACACCTCCTTCACATAAATCGCTTTTGTCGGGCACATTTTTACGCAGCTCGGATCTTCGCCATGCTCCAGACAGAAGTCGCATTTCACAACGTAGGAGCGGGTAGCTCCGTCAGGCTTGAGTACGCCGAACGGGCAGTTCATCACGCACATGAAGCACTGAGCGCATTTATCCCGGTCGTACCGGACGTGGCCGGTTTGCGCGTCTTTCACCATAGCGCCGCTCATGCAGGAGTTAGCGCATCCGGGCTTAGCGCAGTGTCGGCACAACAGCGGTATATATTTCCCCTGCCAGTTGAGCAGAATGGTGTTGCGGGATTCAATTTGCGGGTCGGTAAGGTCCAAATCGTAGACGGTTCCGTCCTCCGGTCTGTGAGCCTGCATACACGCTACCAGACAATTTTTGCAGCCGTCACACTTGTCGGCCTCTATCATAATCCGCTTCACTTCGCCGCCCCCTTTACGGTAAATTCAGTGCCTTGCGCTTCTGGACAATAATATCTTCCAGCAGCTCGGCCGACTGGGCGGCGTCGCCGTTGATTATTACGTGGCCGCCGGTCAGAGATTTCATATCCTCGCACAACACCTGTACAGCTACTTTGCTGCCGGTGACAAAGGGCGGTAGCCCGAGATGCAGCGGTAGCCCCAGCGCGAGGCCAAATGCGCCGTCGGCCAGCGCCTGCTCTTCCAGCCATTGAGGGGCAGACAGCACAAGGGGAAGCTGCGGGAGGTCAACACCCAGTGTTTGGGCTATTTCGGTGGCGACAAGCTCCA
>Ga0123355_10018050_pt1 | contig 11173 bp, 6 predicted proteins | sample TergutEmb28metaG_3_FD_89872 | JGI IMG/M metagenome (GOLD analysis project Ga0123355, IMG submission 89872) | Embiratermes neotenicus P1 segment gut microbial communities from Petit-Saut dam, French Guiana - Emb289 P1 | ecosystem: Host-associated > Arthropoda: Insects > Digestive system > Gut ...
ATGACCAATATAAGCGGATTATTGAGTTCCTCGAAAATAATCGACAAATCTCGACGGAAACCACGAATTTTACTGCGTTACAGCGTTGCGTTTAAATTAGTGGGTAAGTAGCGGCAACACGCCCCGGGTACGTTCGCGATAAAAAAATCAATTTGTAAAAAAATCGCGCGAAAGCGCGATTTTTTTGTATTTTTCGAGTTGCGGGATTCCCGGAAAAATTCCTGGAAAATTTCCTGGAACGGTTCCGGATATCACCGTAAGACGCTTGGGATATAATTGCCCTACAACCGAGAAACAAAGCAGTCGCTTCTATGCCAAAGGACGTGTTTGCCACCTCAGGAAGGGGTTCGCCCTGATACTGACCGCACCGAGCCGTGCCGAAGCCGCTGTAAAGCGGTTGCAAGTAACACCAATGCTTCACCCGTACCACCCGCCGCATTATATGAAAGAGGGCAGACCCGTTCGGACACGGCCGACCGAATGTTGACGCCCATGTGCACACCTTTCATGCATCGCGGCAATCTGCCGAAGCTCCCGGGACTTCGGTTACTTACTTAAAAAAGCCAATCAAATAAAAATCAAAGCAGCCAAATCGGAACATCCGATTACATACAGCGGACGCCCTTGCGAGTGTTCGTCTTCTTCAAATGCGTCTGCGCTTTCTCGAAATTTTCGTGAGAGCCGGTCGCATTTTTGTATAGCAACAGGGCGTCGGGTCATCGCTGCTTGACCTGATGCCTTTTTTTGCAGAAATATCCGTTCACTGTCGCAAATGTTTGCAGTTTTCAAAATACCGTGCTAAAATATGTATGAAACAAAAAACCATAACGGCTGTTGCGGTGCGCAAACACCTCAACAGCGAACACAGGGGATACTTCACATCACCTGCGCACAAGGCAAAAGCCTTTCATTATGGTAGGCATAGTTTAACACGGCTCACCGGTTTGTTCAATTGAACAACTTTTGCGGGCGTCTTTTCGGACGCTTGGCTTGCGGACTCTTGCATACACCCACCCCGGTTGTGCAGAGTTTCGTTTTGCGGCACACCGGTTTTTGATTTTTTCGTACAGAGCTTTGTGTTACTTTGTTTCCGTGATAGAGGCATGTCTCGGTTTGCATATGTTGAACCTTACATATCAAGCTCGCAGGTGATGGCAGATTTTTTGCCGTCCCTGCGGGCTTTTTTGTTTTCGCGGAAAGCGGGCGCAGAATCCTCGCTCTGCGTCCCGCCCCCGCGTAATTTTTCGGTTTGCGCTTCGGTGCGACAAACCGCAACGGGAGTGATTTTTATATCAGTAAGAGCGATTGTAGACGAGGTAGTGTTGGGCTTTGAAACAGGCGAACGCATAAAGGAATTGCGCGAAGCAAACAATATGGCGGCGAAAGACCTCGCAAAGCAAATGAATATACGCACAGGTTCTTTGAAGATGATTGAATTCGGAGTCCGCAAGATGACCTCATACAGCTACCTCAGGCTGCATGAAATTTTCGGTGTGTCCCTGCACTATATCATTACCGGGAAAGAGCTTGAGGAGAAGGCCGATTGAGTTTTATTCCGAAAAAAAATCGCGCGAAAGCGCGATTTTTTTAATAACGTTTTGATGAAACTTTTTCAAAAGTTTCCCGGGGTTCGGGGCGGAGTCCCGAGGTTTTTCAAAAACCCTGCATCTACAACTTAAAGAACGAAACCATCTGCCTGAGCATCTCCGACTGCGAATTTAATTCCTCTGCGGTTGCGGCGGCGTCCTGTGCGAATTGTGAGTTATTTTGAACGTTGTTTGCCGTGTGCAACAAAACGGTGCTTATTTGAGTCATCATCTCGGCCTGTTCGCCGGCGGAGTCGGAAATATTGTTAATCAGTGTTAAAACCGAACTCGCGCTTTCGACTATTGCATCTAACGACTGAGCGGTTGTTTGCGCGATGTGTGCGCCGGAATCCACGCTCGAAATGGAATCCTGTATGAGTGCGGTTGTTTCGGAGGCCGCGCTTTGGCTTCTTGCGGCAAGGTTGCGAACTTCTTCGGCAACTACGGCGAAACCTTTGCCGTGTTCGCCGGCTCGGGCGGCTTCTACGGCGGCGTTAAGGGCAAGCAAGTTTGTTTGGAACGCGATGTCTTGAATTACCCGAATAATTTTCGAAATATTGTGGGACGATTCTTTAATCAGCGACATTGCGGAGGTCATTTTGCTCATGGCGTCGTTTCCGTCTTTTGCGTTGGAAACGGACTGCACGGAATAGTTGTTTGCTTCGCTGGCGTTGTGAGCGAATTCGCGGGTTTGCTCCTTAATTAAATCGACGGACGAGTTCAGCTCTTCAAGCGAAACCGCCTGTGCGGACGAACCGCTCGAAAGCTCCATCGAGCTTGTTGTGATTCTTGTTGCGCCGTCAAACACATTTTGCGCCGCCGATGAAATTTCCGACAGCGTTTTGTGCAAGCTGCTCACAATATTATTGATGGAATTTTTCATGGCAACAAAATCTCCGACGTATTGCCGAGCAATTCCTACGGTTAAATCACCGGTGGCCATGGCGGAAAGCACGGAGTTTGCTTCGTCCACGTAGCCTTTGATAAACGCTACGGAGTCACGCAAGGTTTCGCCGATAAGGGCGTACGCGGCGGCAGAGTCGGCGGTATCCTCGTCGTGAGGTTCCGGGTTGAAATCGAATCGCAAAATGCCTTTGCCCAAGCCTTCCTGCAAAGATTTCGTGATGTCTTTGGCTTCAAACGCTTGATACGCGCTGATTTTTTCCGAACGTTTTCGCGCTTCCATCATTTCGGTAACGCCGTATGAGAAGTTCAAATATGCGACAACCTGCCCGGAGCTATTTTTTACAGCGATGTTTGTTTGCTCTTCGTGCAAAACGCCGCCGTTCGGCAACGGCACTTCAACAACGCCCGTGACGGGCTTGCCGGTAGCGGCGGACTCTTTGAGGGCGGCAATCATAACTTCCGCCAATTCGGGTGCTACAGCTTCCGCCAAATGCTTTCCTATTAACGAGTTGTCGAAACCGACGTCGCGGTTCAGGGCGTTGAGGAAAGTAACGCGAAGCGAGCTGTCGAAAAGAGCGATTCCCGCAGGCAAGTCATCGAAATAATGAACGATGCCCTGCGCTATGCCGTCAACTCCGTCGAGAATTTTTTGAAAATCGCCCTGCGCCGAAAAATCGGATGCATTGTTTTGCAAATTGCCCGAAAGAATAGCCGCGCTGCGCGTTTGAATTTCAGAAATTACGCCGTTAAACACGCTTTGCACGCCGCTGAACGAGCGCGCTAAGTCGCCGATTTCGTCGCTCCGCGAGGTGTCGAAATTTACCGCCAAATTGCCGCCGGCAACATGTTTCGACGCTGCCGTGAGTTCTTTCAGCGGTTTTACAACAATAAAACGTATCCCTACCTGAATGGACAGCCATGCGACGATACAAACCGGCACAGACGCCAAAAGAAACATAAGTACGGCCGCAAGTGCACCGTCACCAAAAAAGCTGTCGGGTACAACGAGATAAACTGTCCAACCCGTTTCGGAAATTTCGTGTGATGTCATGTGCCAAGCGTCGCCGTTGTAGTCCGTTATTCGCAAAATGCGTTCGTCGCGCGCTTGGGTGAATTGCCGATAATGGCTTACACTTTCAAGCATTGTTGATACTACTTGGCTGCCCGCACCGCCGAGGGCAAAGCGTTCGTGGTGCGTGTGTACGATTATTCGTCCGTCTTGGTCTACCAACATGGCATATGAACCGGGAATTGTTACGGCGTCTTCCACCATTCGAATAACCTCGGCAATGCCTACATCTATAGCAAATACGGCGTCGAGGCCGTCGATAAGGCCTAAGTGCCGCGAAATTGTTATTACCATATCGCCCGTTGCAGAAAAATACGGAGGCACAAACGCCGCCGAACCCGATTCCCGCAATGCCTGAACAGCCCACGGACGCTCAAAGGGTATCCATGTATCGGGCGGAGTCCAATCCATTGTAATGTGATACGAGCCGTCCGCAAAACCTATGTACGGCGACCCCCATACCTGCCAAAAGCTGTCGATTGCCGAAAAACGGGCTTCGTTGTTCGGCAGATAGTGCAAAACCTGATACATAGCATCTACGCCGGCTCGTTGCTCTGCAAGCCAACCGTCGATATTGCCGGCGGTATGAGCGGCGGATGTTTTTACGTAGTTACCTTGGCTTTCCGCGAGGTTGCGCCCCGACACAATTGCTGTCAGTGCAACGGACGATGTTGTAAATACTAACACCGACAAAATTAAGCCGACTGCGAAAAGAGAAAACTTGGATTGTAAATTCTTCATTATCCGACCCCTTAAAATTTATTTTGCACTATCACAATATATCACGAATGTCAATCTCGATGCAAGTTTGCAAATCGCGTCAACGCACCGAGGAAAGATAATTCAACCGTGCCGGTGGGGCCGTTTCGTTGTTTTGCGATAATTACTTCGGCGTGATTTTGTTTCATTGTTTCGGGATTGTAATATTCGTCGCGATAGAGAAACGCAACGACATCGGCATCCTGTTCGATTGCGCCGGATTCGCGCAGGTCGGATAACATCGGGCGATGGTCTTTGCGGGATTCAACCGCGCGGGAAAGCTGCGCCGCAACAAGCAGCGGAATATTCAGCTCTTTTGCCAGTGCTTTCAGCGAGCGCGAAATTTCCGAAATTTCGAGCTGCCGCGATTCCGGACGCGAACTGCCCGATACGTTCATAAGTTGCAAATAATCTATGACAACAAGCCCGAGATTTTTTTCGATTTTCAGGCGGCGGCATTTTGCGCGCATTTCCATTACGGAAATTCCCGGCGTGTCGTCGATATAAAGCGGCGCGTGTGAAAGACGACCGGTGCAGTCGGCGATTTTATTCCAATCGTCGTCGGTTAATTCGCCGGTGCGAAGGCGCGTTGCGTCAACGGCGGCCTCTGCCGAAAGCAAGCGATTTCCGAGCTGCTCCTTTGACATTTCGAGGCTGAAAATTGCCGTAGGCACTTTATTTCGAACGGCGGCGTGTTGCGCAATGTTCAGCAGAAACGCTGTTTTTCCCATCGACGGACGCGCTCCGACCAAGATAAGTTCTGCGGGTTGAAGGCCGGCCGTTTTTTTGTCGAAATCGGTAAAGCCGGTTTCGACGCCGGTAAACGCACCGGGATTTTTAAAAAGTTCGTCGAGTTTATCGAGGGACGCCACAACGACTTCCTCAATATGCGCGAAATCGCGGCTTGTAACGCCCTGCGAAATTTCAAAAATACTTTTTTCCGCGCGCTCGAGAATAGTTTCGGCTTCTTCTTTTGCCTCAAAACTCGCCCCGGAAATAAACGCCGACGCTTGAATTAACTTTCGCAACAGCGATTTTTGCCACACGATTTTCGCATGTTGGCGCGTATTCGCAGACGTATAATATGTAGACGCAAGCTCAACAACCCGCTCGCGCCCGCCGGAAATTTGTTCGAGAAGCCCTTTTTCCGCCAATTTATCCGACAGCGTTACAACGTCAACGGGCGTGTTTCGCGAATAAAGCTCGACCATTGTTTCAAATATTTTTTGGTTGTCGGGGCGATAAAAATCTTCGCTTCGCAGAATTTCATGCGCGGTTGAAATTGCCTCGCGGTCGAAAAGCATTCCCGCAAGCACAGCAAGCTCCGCCTCGGCATCGTTGGGCGGAATGCGGGCGGGGGTTGGGGGCTTTCCGAGGGGCGACAAGTCGTTGTTACTTCGAGTGAATGCGGTGTCGTTTACAGGAGGTATCCAATCCGCGCTCGGTATATCGTCGGGATAGGCGGGGGCGTTCGGAGGCGGGAAGTCGCTCGGCGACGAAGAGCCGTCCCGGCTTCGAGGGAATGCGTCGCCGCTGTCGCTTGTCCCCGGCATTATTGGGCCACCAATTCGAATGTGAGCGCGACTTTCACCTGCGGATGCAGGTTCACTTGCGCGGTGTGTTCGCCGAGAGTTTTTACGGCTTGTACATTGTACTTCTTCTTGTCGATTGCTATGCCGAGCTGCGACTGCACGGCTTCGGCAACTTCTTTGTTTGAAATCGAGCCGAACATTTTACCCTGCGAACCCGATTTTACCGGGATTTTTATTTTCGCATCCTTGAGTTTGTCTGCAATTTGTTGCGCGGCGGCGATGTCTTGCGCAAGTTTTTGCTCCGCCTTCTTTTTTTGCGCGTCAAGTTGCGCGAGATTCGTTTTATTTGCCTCCATTGCCAGTTTGCGCGGCAATAAAAAATTTGTTGCGTGTCCGTCGGAAGCGTTTACGATGTCGCCTTTTTTTCCTACGCCTTTGACGTCTTCGAGTAAAATTACTTTCATTTTTATCGTTCCTTTCTGATTGCAAGCAAAAGTGCGAGTGCGCCCTAGTTGCACAAGAAGTCTTGCGGAGAAAACTATAGCCCTCCCGCGCCGTGAAATCAACGGGAACAATCGTTCGTGCGAATAACGCGAAAAAATATAAAAACCTATCGGTAGCTGACCGGCTACCGATAGGTTTTTGCGCAACTTTAAATTTTTCAGTGCATCCTATTACGCGAATCAAGAGTTCAGAATAACGCCTCGCCGTAAATGCATTGTGGTGAGCGACCGGTTGTTTTGCGAAGCAAAACGACATCGAGCGAGGCGTTATTTCCTGTCCTTGATTCGCGTCTATTCTTTTTCGACGTCAATCACATCCGCCGGTAATTCCGACGCATCAATAACATTCGCAGCGTTCGTATTAAAAATTCGGTCCGCACCGGCCGCCGCGGCTTCGTCCCCGTTCGACATAACCAACGCTATATCGTCGTCCCGGCCTGAAGAATCCGAAGCAAAATCGTAATCCTCGTTCGACAAATCCAACGAAATAACCCCGTCGTCATCCCCGTCGAGCAAATCCCCAATCGTGCCTGCGCCGCCACCGTCAACCAAATCCGAAAAATCGAAGGCGTCCAACTCTTCTTCCATAATTTCGTAATTCGCAATTGCCGGCGGCAGTTTGGACAAATATTTTTTCAGGCGATGCGACATCGGCTTAAACATAATAAGCGTCATGCCGCCCGAGGCAAACGCGCCGATAATCGGAATGGTTTTTGCAACCACTTTGGCAAATGTTTTCGCCGACAAATTTACGCCGATATATGCCAAAACTTGTCGTACAACCGTAAATATCGCCGTTTGAGCAAGAGCTCTTTGCATTGCTTGCCGGGAAGAATTTTGCACCGCCAAAATTGCGATTTTTTTCAACGCGCCGTTTGCAACCGACACCCCGAACATTACCCCGATAAATATAATGAGTTGATTTGCGGTTTCGTCGTCGAGGTCTTCGCCGTCCTGAAAAATGTCTTTCCAACCGTAAAGATACGCAAGTTTTTGCGTGATTCTTAAAATATGTGCGCAAAACTGCGCAAGGTCGGCGGGAACGGTTCCAATCATTGCGATAAATCCGGCGGTACCGGCGGCGGCGGAAAGCGCGGTAACCTGCGTTGTTTCGCGGTTAATTGACGACGTCGCGATTCGGTCAACTATTTTCGGGCTTATGCCCGCCTTTGCGGGACTTGCTTCAATTGCTTTGTCAACAAGCTCATCTTCGCAATACTTCGAAAGCTGTTTGCGCAAAAATTGTTCTCTGTCGATACGAATGCCCGGCCATCGTATTACCGCGCGAAGCGTTTCTTCAAACATATTTGTTTCGGTCGTAAGTGCCTTTGTATCCATGTTGTCAACCCCTTTGTTTGAGTATAAGTTACCGTACGTATATTAGACAACGGGAACAATTGTTTGCACGTGCGCGACTGTTGTTGTAAACTATGACTCGGACAACAGCAGTTTTGCTATGGAGGCGGTCATTTTGGACAAACTAATCAAAATAAAAGGCGCGCGCGGAAACAACCTGAAAAACATCTCGTTGGAAATCCCGCGCGATAAACTTGTTGTGTTTACCGGTTTGAGCGGTTCGGGCAAAACATCGTTGGCGTTCGACACGATTTATGCGGAGGGGCAACGCCGTTACGTCGAATCCCTTTCGGCATACGCGCGTCAATTTTTGGGGCAAATGGAAAAGCCCGACGTGGATTTTATCGAGGGGCTTTCCCCCGCAATTTCCATCGACCAAAAAACAACAAGCCAAAATCCGCGCTCAACGGTAGGCACGGTTACGGAAATTTACGATTATCTGCGGTTACTGTACGCCCGCGTGGGCATTCCGCATTGCCCGAGCTGCGGAAAAATCGTCGAAAAGCAAACGGTTGACCAAATCGTGGACCAAGTTTTGCAGCTGCCCGAAAAAACGCGCCTGCAAATTCTCGCACCGGTAGTTCGAGCGCGAAAAGGCGAGCATACGCGCCTTCTTGAAGATGCGCGAAAAAACGGCTATGTTCGTGCGCGAATCGACGGCGAAGTAATCGACCTCGCCGAAGAAATCTCGCTTGACAAAAAGCGCAAACATACCATTGAAATAGTAATCGACCGACTTGTTGTGCGCGACGGCATCCAAAAACGCCTTTCGGAATCCGTCGAATCCGCGATGACACTTTCCGGAGGACTGCTTGTAATCAGCAGCGACAATCGCGCCGCGCATGATTCTGCGTCGTCGGAACACAGTGCGGATTCCCCCCTTGCGGACAGCAACCCCCCGACTTCCTCCGGCGAAATCGACATGCTCTACAGTGCGCATTTTTCCTGCGCGGATTGCGGCGTGTCCCTGCCGGAGCTTGAGCCGCGCATGTTTTCGTTCAACAATCCGTCGGGCGCGTGTCCGGATTGCGCGGGGCTTGGGGTGCAACTTATTTTCGACCCGGAGCTTGTTGTGCCTAACCCCGCGCTGAGTATCAACGAAGGCGCGATTGCTGCACCCGGTTGGAACGCCGTGAAATCCGACGGCAGTTGGGGACACGCGATTTTCGAGGCACTTGCCGAGGAATACGGCTTCTCCCTCGACGTCCCGTACGAAAAATTGCCCGACGACGTTCGCAGTTTAATAATGAACGGTCCGGCGCAACGAAAAAAAATGCCCATCACATTTACGGGCTTTGACGGCGGCGAGCGCACATATAATCACGAATTTGAAGGTATCACGAATAATCTGAAACGCCGATTCAACGAAACATCGTCGTATACTTCGCGGCAGGATTACGAAAATTTTATGACAAGCATCGCCTGCCCCACGTGCAACGGCAAACGCCTGAAGCCCGAAATTTTAGCGGTTACTATCGGCGGGGAATCGGTGTCCGCCGTTACCGACATGACAATCGGCGGTGTGCAAAAATTCTTCGCTGCCCTTGATTTCTCGACAGCGCAGGAGATTATCGCCAAGCCCATTTTAAAGGAAATCCACGCGCGAACCGGCTTTCTCATGGATGTGGGCTTGGATTATTTAACCCTTGCGCGGTCGGCGGGGTCGCTTTCCGGCGGCGAGGCGCAGCGGATTCGTCTTGCAACGCAAATCGGAAGCGGGCTTGTCGGCGTGGTTTATATTTTGGACGAGCCGTCAATCGGCTTGCATCAGCGCGACAACGCGCGGCTGTTAAAAACCCTGCGACGCCTCACCGACATCGGAAACACGCTGATTGTTGTTGAACATGACACCGACACCATGCTCGCGTCGGATTTTATCGTTGACATCGGGCCGGGCGCGGGAACGCACGGCGGCGAAATTGTTTTCGCCGGCGATGTACGCGACCTGCTCACCTGCGAAGAAAGCATCACCGGGCAATACTTAACCGGCGCGCTGAAAATCGAAACGCCCGCCAAGCGTCGCAAAGCGACCCGCAAGAAATTAAAAATCGTGGGGGCGGCGGAAAATAATCTGCGGGAAATCAGCGTCGATATTCCCGTCGGGTTGTTTACGTGCGTAACCGGCGTCAGCGGCTCGGGCAAATCGTCGCTTGTTAATGAAATTTTGTACAAACGCCTCGCCCGCGACCTCAACCGCGCCAGAGTCAAGCCCGGGCGACACAAAGATATTCGCGGCTTGGAACACTTGGATAAAATCATCAACATCGACCAAAGCCCCATCGGGCGCACTCCGCGCAGTAATCCCGCAACATACACCGGGCTTTTTGACCTTATACGCGACGTTTTTTCGCAAGTGCCGGAGGCGAAAATTCGCGGTTATCAAAAGGGGCGATTCAGCTTTAACGTGAAAGGCGGGCGTTGCGAAGCCTGCGCCGGCGACGGCATTTTAAAAATCGAGATGCACTTTCTGCCCGACGTATATGTACCTTGCGAAATTTGCGGCGGCAAGCGATATAATCGCGAAACCCTCGAGGTCAAGTACAAGGGCAAGTCCATTTCGGACGTGCTTGATATGACAATTGAAACCGCGCTCGATTTTTTTCAAAATCTGCCGCGCCTGCGCGATAAACTGCAAACCCTTTACGACGTCGGCTTAACGTACATCAAGCTCGGGCAGTCGTCCACGACGCTTTCCGGCGGCGAGGCTCAGCGCGTTAAGCTCGCGACGGAACTTTCGCGCCGCTCCACCGGAAAAACGCTGTACGTTCTTGACGAACCCACAACCGGGCTTCATGCCGCCGACGTTCACAGGTTAATCGGAATTTTGCAACAGCTCACCGAAGGCGGAAACACCGTTGTTGTAATTGAGCATAATCTCGACGTAATAAAAACCGCCGATTATGTAATCGACCTCGGCCCCGAAGGCGGCGGAGCAGGCGGGCAAATTGTAATTTGCGGTACGCCGGAAGAAGTTGCCGCGTGCGAAGGGTCGTTTACCGGGATTTTTTTGAAGGACGTGTTGTAGGGATGTGTTGTAGGGATGTGTTGTAGGGATGTGTTGATAAGGTCGCAATCAATAAGACCGCAGGGCTTCGCCCCGCACCCCACGAACTTTTTAAAAAAAGTTCGACAAAAATTTATAAAAACCGCGCTGACGCGCGGTTTTTTTGATGCACGGGAAATATAAGTTGTATGCATCAACATGAACCGCTCCGGAAATTTTCCAGGAAAATTTCCAGGAAAAATTCTCAGAACCGTTCCGGATAACATGGTATGAGAGTTGAAATATACTTGCCCTGCAACCGAGAAACAAAGCAGTCGTTTCCATGCCAAAGGACGTGTTTGCCATCAGGTAATAATCGCAGGCTGAAACAATTGAGCGCGAGGCGAAAACCGGCGGCTTCAGGCCGGTTTTTGACGACGCGCGAAATGATTTCAGACGCGACTTATTACGCAGGAAGG
>Ga0123355_10018051_pt1 | contig 11172 bp, 6 predicted proteins | sample TergutEmb28metaG_3_FD_89872 | JGI IMG/M metagenome (GOLD analysis project Ga0123355, IMG submission 89872) | Embiratermes neotenicus P1 segment gut microbial communities from Petit-Saut dam, French Guiana - Emb289 P1 | ecosystem: Host-associated > Arthropoda: Insects > Digestive system > Gut ...
ATGCATGACAGTAGTACTGGTAGTATATGACTCATACAGTCGCCATGTCATCAGGTGTGCAGTGTCAGCAATGTCTAGACAAAAACTTCAAACAGTATTTTATAATTTTATAATTTGCTTGCCAGGTGTCAAGCATGTCTGAGAGATGAAGGATGTTATTTCAAGCACCTACCCTAACATGCAGTAAAATAGGATGCTTTTGTCATACCTAACAACATTTAAGGTTCTTCTGAGTTATCAATTCCATATTCTTGCAATGCTTGACGTGTCCCATAAATTATTTTGCCAATTAAAAATCATATAATTTACCACATCACTGTCAAGGTAGTACAGTCCATTGTTGTACCATATAAGCTCACTGTGTCAGATCTCTATTCAGCTCAGTTGCTATAAATGTCCTTTAACATCATGTTTCAGTACATTAAGTATAGCAAAGGAAGCTTAATGCTTTACACATGGCAGAGGGATCTACACGAGTGCACGCATTAACTGAAGTGTAATGTGATACTTGCCTATAAACAATAATACTACACTACAAGTTGCAATATCTGGCACTGTAAGATCCAGAAAACTCTACTAACCAGAAATTCACGAAGAGGCCTATTACATTTCACTATTCCATCAACTGGATGTTGATGGAATAGTGAATGTGTTAATTAAAAGAGTGAAATTTTGGTGCCTTGTTGATTTATTTCAGGTTATGTATGCACCATGTTATGTAATTGGTGATGAAGAGGGAACATAGGTGTAGCTCAGAATACTGGATGGGATTAGAAGTAATAATTTTTAAGGTTAGGTCTGTCTGTCATGTTAGTAGATACACAAAATACACATCAGGTATAACATTAAAATATCTGGAAAATTACAGTATCTAACAACTCTTTGGTCCCTAAGATGCTGGATATCGCACACATGCTTTACTGTATTAAGTATTATATTGGATGTTGAATACATTTAAAAATATTCTGAATAAATAAGCAGTTATTCTGAAAAAAAAAAAAATTCTGCCATTTCAGACTGTGATGCATTTTACATATTTTAGCAAGGCACCAGTACATAGATAGCAAATGTTCATATAGACATGATATTATAATACAAGTCTTGAACTGGTTGTAAGGTGCAGGACATACAGAATCTTGCAGTGTTGCTGTCATGCAGTGTTCCTAGGCTGTTGCATTCTGTTGCCTGAGCAGAAAATGTTTGTCTCTTAAGCTCTACAGATCTATCTGTAGGAATGTAAACAGTTACATTACACGAATGTCTGTGCAACTCTGAAAGAAAAAGTAAAGCTTTAACATATCCTGCAAGTTCATTTTATGCTATTGGTAAGATCGCTTCGTATATTTCTTTGCTGGGATCTGTAAACACAACCTGGAGATAAGCCCAGTGTTATGTACTATTTGCGGTGTTTATAATATTTTCTGTAAATTAATTGTGCTGCATTTGGAATATCAGTGTTGGCATTTACTTCACTTCATTAAAGAATAGTAATTTGTATGTAATAAACATGTAAAGTGTAAGTTTAACTGATAGCTGGCCATGTGCAAGTTGTTAAATTGTGTCAAGATGTGCCATGTGTGTGGTGATGTGTTGTCTTGAGTTTTGTGTTTGTTGTGTTTAATTAAAGGGTGTTATTGTGTTTGCTTTTTTAATACGAGAATGATTTTAACTACAGTATTTTAATCAAGATATGAATTCAGGTTAATGTTTTCTGTGTGATGTTTCAATTCAGATATTGTTAAACTGTTGGCATTTAAATAGCGAACTGCAGTACTTGTATTCAAAAATGTGATAATATGTTTGGAACTTAAAAAGCAAAAGATAAAAAAAGGTAAAGCTCACCCTAGAACAGGCCACAAAGGCCCAGAGGGGGATTAGACGTATAGCTCTACGCTTTCTTTAACATCGGTGCTAGATGTGGGTGGATGTTCAATGCCATGCTCTGGCCACTTTACCGCCGGGAATGAACCGGTACCCTTTGTATAGGAGGCTGGATGGGCCCCAGGGCTCATCTGGACAGGTGCGGAATATCTCGCCCCCACCGGAATTTGATCCCCGGACCGTCCAGCCTGTAGCAAGTTGCTATACCAACTAACTATGCTATCCGGTCCCATGGAACTTAAAAGCAACTGCTTTTAATAAAGATTAGGTATATTTGGAGAGTGAAATGTCAAGTTAGGAATCCCATTTATGTACAGAAAATATAATTTTATTGGCATAGAGGGCGAACTATTGGTTGGAATTTACCAAGCTGCAAGTTTCTGCTGTAGCATGTTTTCTGAAATTGAGTAACATAACCTCCAAAATTGTGTTTTTTTAAAAACACAGTACTGGTATTGTACATAAGTAATTTCAATTCGTAATGTACATAAATGTATTCTCTTATGACTGATTTGCAAATATTTGTAATCTTAATATCCACAACCAAATATACATCAAACAAAAACATGTGCACATGACTTACTATGTGGCCATGTACTGTCACAACTTATTGTATGGCTGTGTCTGATGAGGTGAACCTGTATTTTGGCCTGATCAGGTTTCTGGTGAACAAAGCCACAATTACAGATTATTTGTGAGCTTTTTAATTGTTTGTGTTTACATCTGACCCCAGTCTTTACCTTTTATGCATTAAGATCAGTGTTGTGAAGTGTGAGAGAAGTGTAAGGCAGGTGAGACTCAGGGGTGAAACCATTTTCAAAGTTCTATTACCACATCATTTTGTAAATATAGGTTATTCTGCAACTATTGAATATGTACATATTTCGCCACGTAGCTTTCTGGAAGCCTAGAATGTGAACATTCTGGTCTAAAGGAAACTCATTTCGAGGTTCACGTAGTGGTTAAAAGTTCACAAGTGTGGTATAATAATTGCTTATAAAAATTAATACACACATTATAATATTTTGCATGAAGTTACTTAGAGTGTGGCATTCATCTTCAGATTACAATTACTACCTGTACAACTGATCATGACATAAATAGGAAAGGAGTAAATGGCTTGAATGAAAGTGACATTTTTATAGCAGATACAATAAAGTACATTGTGTGAAACCATTGTGCACATTCAGCAGTTGCTATGCTTAATGTATTTATAGTGTTTTTAAAAGTCTTCTGGAGTGATATTGTAGTTGGCACTAAACATGATCTCACATAATCATTGCCTGGAAGTATCTACTTAAAAACAATGAAGCTAAATATCTTGCATTATTTGTTCCCAAAACATCTGTCTCTTCCTTGCAGCCATTCTGTGACTCAAAATATGTCAGAATCATTTATTAAATTGCCACATTTTTCTCTGTTGTACACATTGTCACTTCCTAATTTAATATACAAAGCTGTTACAGTCAACATGTGACTTACTGCTCTCATATAGTGTTTGAAACAAGTTGGTTTCAATGATTGTTGGCACTTTACCACAATTCTCCAACTAAAATCCTTTGAATTCCCATTTAGTACCTGCATTTAGTATTAATTTGAGATTTTCTTTTGGACGATGTATCTGTGATGTGAATGTAGAGTATTTCAATGAAGTGAGACAGTGCGACTGCTTGTGTAGTTTGTCTGTCTTGCAATTCCTTTGAAATATGTTTAGTTAGAGCTTTCAACACAAGTCCCATGTGAACATAAAATTTATGCTAGTCATTTTTTTAAGTGCAACATATTGTGCTGAACTTCTCTGCTTGCAGTTTTGATCCATTATCTTCCCAGAAATGTTATTGCGTAGCTGTATAATTATTTTAAGCAACCTTCGTGAAATGAGCACTTGATGTTACCCATCACATACCCACAGTATATCTTTTAGTTTGTCAAAAAATATTTCCACCTGCCACACTGCTGAAACAACACTGTATGTCATTCACAGCTAGCATCATATGATTATTGCTGCAGTGCCAAATGATTATGTAATGGTAGATGACCACATTTCATGTGTTTCCCTCATTCCAAAGGTCCATGGTCAGTAACAACCATCAGATATAGAACCCGTCATATGTATATAAGTATCCTTGTTCTATACAAATATAGAACAAATCATATAACAAATGTTCAAGCTACTCCTGCATGTCTTAGAGACATACGGAAGAATAACAGAACCAAAAATACCCATTTTTATGGCAAAAACAATAATCTTCTTGCCTCTGACTTCATGGAGCCTTCATATCATATTTATCCAAATATCAGATAAGAATTTTTGAATAATTCATCATCTGCAAGATGGGGGGGTTGGTTGCCTTATATGCTGGCACAACATAAACAATGTTATGTAAAAATACTTGCTAGAAAATTGAAGGTTGTGAATGGAGGACCCCTTATACACAGGGTATTCTTATGTTGGGGTAAAAACTGTAATAGTTTATGCAGTGGCAGTGATTTTTTTTAATTCTGTTCTTTATTTCTGCTATTGCAAAACAGAAATTCTGTCATATGCTACCTCTAAGGGGAAAATATCACTGGTATTCATTTAGATCATTTTCAGATATTAACTTGGCCAGCTTTTTCAGAATTTTATGTGGAGTAGGAACTGCAGTGTCTGCACAACACTGACAAATTTGATGATGGATGATTAGATGTTTCATTGTGATAGACAGTGCAGAATACAAGGTATTATTTCATGCTGCTTGACTTGTGATTTGGCATAACATTTCCATTATTTTTTCTCTAGAAACAAAGTATTTCACATGCAAAATTTTATGTTTTATTGACCGTGCATCCTTGTATAATCTTGTAAATTAAAACCAGCTTGGTGCACAATATATTCTTAGTATAGTTAACAATCTCTACATGTTTCAGGTGATTATGTGCCCAACATCAGAAGAAACAACTGTGTTTATGCAACACTTGGTACTTGTTATTCTGAAACAAGTGGATAGTTTAAACTTACAAGGGCGTACGTCATAAAATGAAGAGTGTTACTTACGGGCAAGTAATAAAATCTCAATGAAATTCTTCCGTAAATAATACTATTATTCGAATGAATTGTTTTAGGTTTGTATGTGTTCATAACTCTTGGCCATGTTTAAAGCTTAATGGTGATGTTTATGCTACATCAACATAAACATAAACATCACCATTAAGCTTTAAACATAACCAAGAGTTATGCACAAATACAAACCTAAAACAAGTCATTCGAATAATAGTATTATTTATGTAAGAATTTCATTGAGATTTTATCACTTACCTGTAAGTAACACTCTTTGTTTTATGATGTACACCTTCGTAGTTTTAAACTATCCACTTGTTTCAGAATAACAATTACCAAGTGTTGCATGAACACAGTTGTTTCTCCTGATGATGGGCACATAGTTGCTCAAAACATGTAGAGACTGTTAAATATACTAAGAATAAATATACTATTAAAAAACTGTGCACCTAGTTGGCTTTATTTACAAGATATTTCACATGCAGATCTGTGAGAGATCAATAATTTATGTTGAGAAGTTTTTTCAGAATTAACAACTGTTGTATTGCTTCTTTAACTGCCATAATTTTGAAATATCACTCTGCCTGCTCACTTGCTAATTTGAGCCCTTGTGTCATCATTGATCCAAGTTTTCCTACCCCATGGCATAATGCATATCCTACTCCATACGTACTCCATGGTGCAGAGTCCTTTTTGAGAAGCTAACTGATTTGCAGCTAGTCAAGAAATTCCCCGCATTTCACGGAACCCGAAGGTTCATTACCGCACTCACAACGTCTGCCACCTGTTTCGATCCTGGGCCAGCCCAATCCAGTCCATATACCCACATCCCACCTCCTGGAGAACCATCCTAATATTACCCACCCATCTACGCCTAGGTCTCCCCAGTGGTCTCCTTCCCTCCAGTTTCACCATCAAGGCCCCCCCTCCTCACCCATATGCGCCACATGCCCAGCCCATCTCATTCTTCTCGATTTTATCACCTGCACAGTATTGGGTGAGGAGTACAGATCATTTAGCTCCTTGTCATGCAGTCTCCTCCATCCCCCCCATTACCTCGTCAATGCATATCCTACACTATTACTTTTATACATCAACCAATCATACATCATGACCTACCAAATGTTTGTCTAGTACCTTGGGAATAGCTCATCCATATCTTGCACTGATGCATTGCAGATCGACATTATTCCTCTTGTTTGCATTCTGGTTGATGGTTCCATTGAAACTGCACTTTCCGAACAGATGTATAATACTTCATTTGCACTTTCTGCATTCAAAGCAGTGTCAATATAAGTGGTTGGAACAGAGCTTACAAGATGGGATTGGATAAATCTAGCATGGAATGCTAGGTAACCATGTTAGGGACTGTGCCACGAACGTTACTTCTACTTGCTTTTCCCAATCTGTTGGGGGTAGTGTCACCGGCAAATAAATAACAATGCAGTCAGTTGTAACGTGGCGCAACTGACGTTTTCAACAAATGTCATTCGAATATTAGTGTGAAATACAGCCTTCTCCTGCCATCTACCAGCGAATAATGAAGACACGCACAACAGATATTGCAGACTTGCGTCCGGGACGCAGGTGTGGGAGTTACTTCATATATGTATGACTGCACTGATGCGATAAAGCTCTCATCCGTGCAATTTTATACCTCGGCTGGACAAAAATGACAGATGAAAGAAGGCGGGTTGGAAGGTGGAGTGCATTGGTTTTTTGCATACTGTATGGCCTGGAAAGCGAATGTTTTTCATGTGCTAGCCAGAAGTGTACTGCATGGTAACTCTGCACACGATACTCTGAAACAGAAAAAAATTCCTCCCCTACATAAACCTTTCGTTTCCGTTTCTAATGGTATGCGCATACTACCCAGTTCCCCTGTAGCGCAGCTAGTTTAGTCGACATCTGGTGGATGAAAGTTTAGTAAGAGAAAGCAAGACGAAGAAGAGAAAGTGACGTTCGATTTTTGTAATGGAACTAAATTTCCTGACATTGACAATGCAATATTAATGGTAACATACGTACTAAGATACAACTGGCCCGCGTCATTGTGAAGATAATCGGGATGCCAGTCGATATAAACAGATTGACAGAAGGATGGCTCGAGCTGGAAAGCGACCCAGGTAGGCTATGATATTGATATATTTGTCATGTTTTTCGACCTCTAGGTGGCGGAATAATAACTTTAGCGTTAGAAATTTAATTTATGTTTAATTGGCTCGATACATTTCATTTTTGTGGAATAGTTACGTTGTCTTACAGCAGTTGTGCACAAAAGAGCTTCGAATCCGTGTCTGTTGTTTCTTCGATTGTACTTCATCACTAGGGATCAAGTGAAATAATTGCATTATATAAACGCTTTAAAATGTTTTTTCTTTTTTTTCGTTATGACTAACGACACAGTTGTTGCTTAGCAGTTTTAGTCGAGCAGTTGGTTGCAATCTGAAATTTGACTCGGTTACGGAATTTGAAGTTTTAGTTGTGTTTAGGAATGGTAAACATATTTACTTACCATTTTCGGTAACAGCGTCAACAATAGAACACTGTGACACCAATGCATAAGATGCGTTTGACACTGCGCAATCATTGTAGGCCTCATTCACATTTTGGAAACAGTAAATTTTTAGGTTAGGCTTGAGTTTGTAACGCTAATAGGAACCTGTCAGTTATAACAGTAACTGAATGTAGATGACCTTTCTTGGATCACACAGTGTTGCCATGGGTTTCCATGTTTTCAGAGTAATATAGTTTTGGTGTTGTTCTGTCTGTACGACTAGTACTTGTGATTTTGAAGGTGGTGGATGAACTCTGATAAGCTGTGTTGAAATTGTGTCAACTGTAGGTGAAAATATGTTTGTTATGTACTTTGCCGTAAATGTTACTTGTTCTAAGGAAGTTAGAGAATTTAAATTCAAAATCAGCAGGTACCCAGTTTACATCAGGTGCTAGAAGATGTAACACATGAAGTGGTAAAATATGTGGAACAGTTAATTTATATGATAGTATGGAGTTTATTCTATACTGTTATGACAAGAAAAATTACAATAAGGTGCTGTGAAAAACTAAAACTTTAATGCAATGGATATTGTAAGAGCAGTGGCAAGGAAGAAATACACAACAACAGACAGGATAAGTTGATGTATTTTTTTTTTTTTTAACTTTGGAGTGCCAAACTGTATTGTGTTTCACATTTGATACATGGCAGAAACCAGAAAGCAGGAACAAAATGTGGAGAAATGCATACAGAAATGCTGCTGTCATTACTTTTTTTTGGCATTGGTTTAGTAGTAGTAAAATTCTTCAACAGAAGTTGGTTGTGATGACAGTTTTCACCACATGCTTTATCGGAGCCACTTGCATATTTTGTTTTGGCAGGACAGGAATTTTGGGTTATGCAATAACAAGGAGTAACTAAATTCGTTAGGGTGTAGAATTATTGTTTATATAAAACAGAACTGTAACAGTTGTATTTTTTATTGCTGCTAACATATTTTTGAATTTATTGTGCATAGAATTGTTGTTCATGCAAAAGGATTTTGAAATCTTTGTTTCTTCCAGGGTTATTTACATTGCTGCTGGAAGATTTTGGAGTGAAAGGTGTACAGGTGGAAGAAATTTATGATCTCCAAAAGTCCCTTGAAGGCCCAGTATATGGATTTATTTTTTTGTTTCGTTGGATTGAGGAGAGGCGTTCCAGAAGGAAGATTGTAGATCAGAGCGAAAGTTTTGTTAAGGATGAAGATGTTGTCAACAATATATTCTTTGCTCAACAGGTAATTTTCATGTCGTATATTATTGTCATACCACGGTGGCACAGTGGTTAAGGTGCTGTGCTACAAATTGGAAGATCACTGGTTCAATCCCAGCTGGTGTCATTGGAATTTTTCATTGACATAAAATCCTTCCGATTGCACTATGGCCCCGGGGTCGAATCATTCACTAACAGAAATGAGTACCAGGAACATTTCCTGGGGGTAAAGGCGGCCGGCGCCTAAGGCTGACGATGTTACCACCATCCTGTGCTGTTGTCATGAAATCTGGGACCCTTAACGTCCTAGAAACCTCTGGGCCACTCTAGGCCTGTAACGGGACTGATATTATTGTCATGCTATGGTTATAGTATTTAAATTGGTGAAGGTGCTATATTAGTTACTGTGAACTTTGACGGGGATGCTTTGGGTGTTCCATCCTTGTAAAATTATTTTGTGGAGGTTAAAGACTTAATTAGAAACAAATTGTAAATTACTGTTATCCCTGTTAACTTACCCTTGTTTAAAGTTTTTGGATAAATTTTTGTTTTATAAATATACAGCTGTGTGAAAGTTTGTCTTTAGTTACATTGCTGTTCCAACACGAAAATTGTTTTCTGTAGGCCTCATATTTTCTGGCTTATGCGATCTGTGTCATTACATTTGTGTTTCTTTCCTTTATACCATGTGACATGAAGTGAGTGCAGTAGAATGTATTCCGCTACTTTAGGGGCCTCAAACATGTGGCCCATCAGTTCTTTTGGTTCATTTTGAAGTTTTTCCAGTTATAGAATGTGGCCCTGCACATTGTTGAGATCTCTTATATTGAAAATGGTTTTCATCACTTGCCTTAAGGATCAGAAATGTTTGCTATCCCTGGATGGTAACACACATCCCAGAAGACTGACTGGTCATAAAAACTTGTTTTATTTTGTAGATGGTTCCCAATAGCTGTGCAACACATGCCTTGCTCTCGGTACTCCTGAACTGCCCTAATATTCATCTTGGTGCTACACTAAGTCGTCTCAAAGCTCACACATCTGGCATGTGTCCTGAGAACAAGGTACAGTTTTGGAAGTTGTTACTTGACCACATGAAATAGACGCAATGCAATGGAAAATTTATTTTTAATGTAAAATTAACGTAACTTGGTTTCGAGTTACATTCACAAAATTGCGAATAGTGACCATTAGCTTCATAATGTCTGTCTGTCCGTCAGTGGAACAACTCAGCTTCCACTGAACAGATTTTCATGAAAGTGCTGAATTATTTTTAGAATGAGAAATGTTTCAGGCAGAAGTTGTAGAGAAAATCGAAACGCACATTTTATGCTCTTCAGTAACATTTTTCTGAAAATTGTGCCATTTATGAGATAAAATAGAAAAATATAGAAGAGCCAGACAGGCCACAGATGACAATATAATATGGCACAAGCGCTTCATGCGCGTGCTGTCTTTCTCTCACGCACGCGCGCGCTCTCTCACACATGAGCACACGCGCACACATGCATGCGCACACGCACCACATTTTTCTGTGGCAACTGGTCTTGGGATTGCATCTCAATATTACATTTATTTGAATGCTAATTGTGAGTGAGTTTTTTTCTCTTTCACATATAAAGGATTTACATTTAATGGGACTTTATTTTACCCATATATCCATTATAGGTACATTAAGTACAATTTATGAGTTTCTGTATGTCCAGTCATCAAATTCTCACTCATAAGGTAATATATTTACATTAATTGGTTACATAAACAGGAAGTGAGACAGCCCGTATTGCAGTGCTGAAAACAAGAGTGCATTTCACAAAATGCAGGCGAGACATTGGTTTTTTTTAAGATAATTTCTTGTCCATACCTGAAACAAGCGAACTAAATTCTTGTGAGAGTTAATCATTGATTGCACCTTTTGATTGTTATTATATCTTGACAGGGATGGGCTATAGGGAACACACCAGAGCTGGCAAAGGCCCACAACTCACATGCAATGCCCCAGGCAAAGCGCTGCCTGGACAAATCAACAGGTGTGAGCACAGGACGTTACACAGGTGAAGCCTTCCACTTTGTCAGCTATGTACCGATTCGTGGCAGACTTTTTGAACTTGATGGCTTGAAACCTTTTCCTATGGACCATGGTAAGTAACTTAAGTTTGTTTGGCAAGTACTAAGATGGGTCATTAGGGTTATATGTTGTCAGGATTGGATGTGGAAGGAACTGGCTCATAATCATGACCACTGGCAAACAGTGGTACCAGTGGTGTTGAGGCTTTGGGATATGCACTCAGAGAGTTAAACCTTCATCATAAAAGATAAAGTTTCCCCTGTGACAGGCCATGAAGTCCCTGTGGAGTAGCTTTACTCATTCTTTAACCTGGCAGTAGATGGGGGTGGGCTGCTTTGTGCCATTTCCTGGCTGCTAACCCCAGGAAAGAGAGTCAGTACCCATTGTATAGGAGGCTGGGTGGGCCTTGGAGGCAGTCTTAATGGGTGTGGAAAA
>Ga0123355_10018052_pt1 | contig 11171 bp, 2 predicted proteins | sample TergutEmb28metaG_3_FD_89872 | JGI IMG/M metagenome (GOLD analysis project Ga0123355, IMG submission 89872) | Embiratermes neotenicus P1 segment gut microbial communities from Petit-Saut dam, French Guiana - Emb289 P1 | ecosystem: Host-associated > Arthropoda: Insects > Digestive system > Gut ...
ACACCACCACAGCCAAACCACAACGTAACACCAACACACATCGAACCAGAACAATACAACCCATGAAATAACTCAACACATAAGTCGCAAGCTTCTGAGGATGGATGTATTAACATCCTAAACATGTTGAGCATTAAGTAAAGAAATAATAAATCAAGTGACATCAAGTTGGTCTCTCTTTATTCAGCGATAATGATATATTATCTGGCATTGCCCATTATAATTCACAGTGTCCGTCTATCACCTTTGTGTATCTCGGAAACTGATAATGGCAGCGAAAAATGTAGAAACAAGAAATTTTTTTAGGAAGGATTTTATGCATTTAATCTGAAATCTGTCTGGGCGACAATTTCACAGCCTCTTACAAAGCGATTTCTCCACAGATTGCGACCTAGTATTTCTTTCAGTTTCCAGTATCCTCTCTTTTCTTTATGTCATCCAACAGCTGCTTATTTCTTCCTCATCGTCTTCCTGTTGCTTCTTCCTTCTGTCTTTCCCAATCGGATAATTATTGTCCGGCGCAGGTCCAACACTCTGCGAAGCCCTAGAGTGTAAAATTTGCTAGGACACGTGGAAGTTCCATACGCAGTTAACTCAAGTTACAGTTGTTGTTAGGATGCACGGAAGATCCAGTACAAGACAAGTCAAACAAGTGTCGGTAGGATATGAGGAAATTCCAAACCGAGAAAGATACAGACTAGTGCTGTTGCTTTTATATGTGGAATCTCGGAGAAAACAGAAAGCTGCGTTAAACACTGACATTAAGACGCGTAGACTCTGGAATATACTTGGTGCACATTTTGCTGCATGTGTGTGTGTGTGTGTGTGTGTGTGTATGTAAAAGTGAAGTTCATCTCTATTCTTTTAACTTTTCTGACGGTAACCACGGCTGCAATGTCAAGTACGGTATGTTGTGGTGTAATTACACGCTTTTGCACGAGTACTTGCAGCCCTGCTGTTATGAATGTGTTATATCCTAAGTGATAGTTTGACGAAAACATTCGGTGACACTGACGTAGCCATTGTGCTGCGAACAGGGTTAGGACAGGGATTCCCAACGAAATGAGAAAGCTAGAAGAGAGTGTAATTGTAGACCAGGTTACGCAGGCGTTAAATTGGTCAGTATACCGTGATGACCTGACCTTCATAACATGTGACGAAACCCAGATTTTTGCGTTATTAGCCCTTCAATCGAATTTCGTAATAATGACGATAAAGCAGTTCATTTTATAAAGTCACACTCAATAGACAGACTTTGATACAACGGTTACATACGTTTTGTGGACTTCCACTAAGTAAGCCGAACCATATTTGTGACTTAAATTACTGTAGTGTATCGTCACTTAATTAGACACAGTATTATACCTCTATGCTACTTGTTCAAAGATAGTTATGATACTGTGTGGTTGGTAATACCGTGATGTATTATTTTATATTATTTTACCGTGATGTGTAACAGTCATACACAAAATCTGTCTAAACCTCACATTCTCCATTAACCGACCGTGCAGTGTCCATTTGATCTGTGTAATAAAGTATCATTTTTGTACAACCTTGTGAAAATTAAACTGTTATCTGGCTCACCACAGTAAATGTTTGCGATCAGAAACTGATGAGTAGAACGTTTGAAGATGTGACTGCAAGTTCTGTAGCTATTTAAATAATACGGTACTAAAATTAGGTACGGACAGCATACCATTGCATATTCAATCAGGTTCGCCACGTTTAATGGTAATTTCAATTGTGATTCAACACACATTCTAGTTTAATAAATTTACTACCATTTTGTACTTTCATACCTTTATCAGGATTACAAGTTAATTTGCAAATTTTGATGAAGTAAGTGCTGTTGTTGCTGCTGTACTGCTGCTGCTGCTGCTACTGTTTGCTGCTGTTTGCTGCTGCTTGCTGCTGCTGCGTTTCATCCATTGTAGAATTAAGATGAATTATTCCAGCAGCACTGCATTTTGGGGTATAGATCTGTTTCCGTCCTGAGGTAACAAAGTTCCTGCTGATGGCAGAAGGCTGTACTAACCATGTCGCAAGCCGTTTACTGTAGAATGGATGTGGTGTCAGTCGCTGAAGGAAGAATTTTTTGGATATATTTTAATTATCACATAGTTACATCAAAATATAACATTACAATTACAATTAATTACCATGCTGGTAAATGTGAATATGACCTACAGTGTCTACCTGCCTTTTATTAAGGTCTAAGTTAGCGACCCATAGGCTCTGAAAATAGTATCGTTAACCTTTTAAAGCCTACTGGTTGCGTGCATCAACGGCTTTAAAACTTAAGAATTGACAAATTTCCCCCTCTGTGTTTGTGTGTTTTGTATTTATCTCAGAACATACAGTGACTTCTGTCCCATATAACATAAACTGATTGGTTTTTGTAACCGAGATAAAAAGTGTTTACTGCGCGGTACAGGCTAGGTCTTTAAATAAAATATTCTGCGCTTCGCTCTTAAAGGTTTAAACGAAATAGTTTATAGGTTTACATATGTCTTTATGCGATTAACATGCTGCGGAACTCATGTTTTTTTCTTAACTGTTTCTGCAGCAGCACTTTGGGAGCAAGCTTTTGTCGAACTCGTCCTTCTAATTCACTGGGGTAGGAGGAAAAGCGAGCACACCGTGCATTGTATTTAGCTTCTCGCACTAGTCGGCTGATTTCGGTAAAGAGCCCCGGAACCCATTGATCAGGAGGCTGACTGAATCGCGGAGCCAGTCTGACGTGGTGGTGACAACACTCCCGAAATCAACCCTTCTTATCATAAGTACTGTAGATTCTCTATAGACATCTTTTGGACACGTATAGACAACCGACATACTTCCCGCTGTGCAACACTTCGCAGTAAAATCCATGCCACTATTAATAATGGTAATATGAAAATAGAAATTAAAACATTTAACTAATAATTACATAATTACGTCTACGTGGATCCGCGTCATTTTCTCTACTCTTAGTTTATCTGTATTTTTTTAACACCACCGCTTTCCAATTCTTATTGCTTCCGCAGGAAATCGGACACCAGTTTTCAAACCTTAGGGGGCCACTTTATTCATAAAGACACCCAGATGATGAAGGTTTGAGGAAAAGAGTTTCTTACAACCGGTCGAATTTTCTTCTTTGACGGGCTTGTAATATGCGCAGAGTTTCCGAAGTTTTGTAGACAAGGTGAGCCACATACGGTTTGAATTCAGCTGAACTTCCTGTCCACATTCACTGGACTGTGATTCCTGTTAGCCAGTGTTAGAATAAAGGACGAATTTGTGACTGAAATGCTGTGCGCTGCTATTATGTTGCTTGTGGCTAGTGAATGGAGATAATTTCAGTTGTAGGCTGAGAATTTTTCTTTAATCTGTATTTAAATCTTTGGGGGAGGGGGATGTTTAATGTTATTATTATTATTATTATTATTATATTTTCGTTTTTATCTTTGCCTTCATATTTTGTTACTTTTATTTTTGTTTGAGAAAAAATTATTCTTATAAATACCTTTATATTTAGCCAGTATTTCTAGCTTATTATTATTATTCGTAGTAGTAGTAGTATTAGTAGTTATATTTCTTATCTTACTAACGGCCTCCGATTAAAGAATGGTTTCATTATTTTCTTGCTGTGTCCAGTGTTAATGTTTCTTCTCGTATCATCTGCACATTTTTTCATTATCTGTTTCTCTCAGTGTGCTTTAAAACTTTATCGGGTTTCTTAAATCTTCGTTCTGTTATTTCGCATTGAATACTAAAACCGATGGCACAAATTCCATCTTATGTATTATAATGAGTAACAGCTTCAACTTCATTTAGTTAGGCTGGTTCTTAATGGCCTGTCTGCATTGAGTAATTGGATATTCTTTGTCATTTCCTGACAGAGTTTGTCGCAGAGTAAACGCATCAGATTTACACGCAGAGGTGAGGCTAAATTAGATAAGGAATTTAAACCTTAAACCATGCTATGAGGAAGAGAAAACACTTCCAATTTCTCAATTTAGACAACCCAATTACTATAGACAGTTTAGATTAATACTTATATAAAGCTGCGGGCCCGGTAGCTCGGTCGGTATAGCGACTGAGCTACGGGCTGGACGGTTCGGGATCGAATCCCGGTGGGAACGAGATTTTTCGCCCGTCCAGACTGGCCCTGGATCCCACCCAGCCTCCTGTAAAATGGGTACCGGGTCTTTCCCGGGGGTAAAGTGCGGCCGGGTCTTCCTGCTGACCACTCACCTCCTACTAGCGTCGCGGTCATGGAAGAGTAAAGCTATACCTCTACCCACCCTCTGGGCCACACCGGGCCTGTAACGGGATCACTTTACCTTTACTTATATAAAACTGCAAGTACCACGCAATGAAGGCGTGTGAGAGGTTACACACATTTGAAGCTATGGCACTAGGCTGGGTTGATATTTCAGTTTAAGTTCAGAACCTGTTCAGAACCTGTTGCATGGGACGATGAGGGCACCATGGTCGAACGTGACAGGTTGGAGGAGAGAGTAATTCCTGATACTGCCGATTATTGAATCTGGGTACGTCAGTCTATAGCCAGTCAGTGTTTATAAATATTAAGCCGTGTGCGTGAGAGTAAATTCAAAATTAATTCTTAAGGTCTTCACAAGAAATCTTATAATGTTGTTCAATTTAAAGTGTCCGAGGTTCGATGCTTCGAACAACTGTGCTATGTTTACTTCTGGTTGGAGTCATGAAATGTTAGTAGGTGATTGCTTCAATTACGGAACATCACACTCTGTTATTTCTAACTATAAAGTAAACAAAATTATTCTCTCTTCTCCATTTATGTCTTTCTGTCTGTGCTACCCAAAAGCGAATACGAATTATAATGCAAAGTTTCTCTATTTTCACCGCTGTTTTGTCGCTAGACCAGTACATATACGTTAGTATACACAACAGTGTAGTATTTGCATGAATTATCACACATTTGCACCGCGACGATATAGGCATTTAATAGGAGATACAAAGGATATATTATTTAAGTTCTTTATTTGTCCAACTAATACACACAATCTTATGCATATAGGACCGTGCGTCATTGTGATACTTGAAGAATAAGAGACCAACTTGATGTCACAATTTATTAAGGTTTATTTCACTTCTTCTATGCCAAACATGTTTCGGACATTAATACATCCTTCATCAGGAGCCTGCGACTTTTCTATTATATCACCACATTGGTTGTGTGTTCTTGTTTCGATGTGTATTGGAGTTTCGGTGTGGCTGGTTGGAGTGGTATCCGTGTGGCAGGCTGAAACTCCAGTCTGCCACACGGATACCTCTCAAAACAGCGACACCGAAACTCCAATACACATCGAAACAAGAAAACACAACCAATGTGGTGATATAATAGGAAAGTCGCAGGCTCCTGATGGTGGATGTATTAATGCCCGAAACATGTTGAGCATAGAAGAAGTGAAATAAAACGTAATAAATTGTGACATCAAGTTGGTCTCTTATTCTTCAATAAATGCACTCAAATTACGAGTATTATAAAATTGTTAAACAGTTAAAAATATTTAAAATTATGATAGTTGCTCCAACATGTTTCGGCTTACATAAACCATAATCAGGAAGCTCTCAGCCTGTGCTTAGCTAAAGTTACAATGCTTGAAGTTACCGGTATTGAGATTGCATATGCAGTTACAATAAAGATAACTTCAAATAACGATATGTAACTGAAGTCAACATTGTAACTTTAGCGAAGCACAGTCTGAGAGCTCCCTGATGATGGTTTATGTAAACCGAAACATGTTGGAGCAACTATTATAATTTTAAATAATTTTAACCGTTTAAAAATTTTATAATAATTTGTGTGCATTATTTGGACAAATGAAGGACTTAATTCTATCAACATGTACGGAGCAACTACGAAGACTGTATTCCTTTGTTTGTGAAACTCTCATAATGATATATTACTGTGCCAAAACATGACCTATTGCTCACGTTGATTTTATCTGATGTACCAATTATAGACAGATTGCATTTTCTGTTGTAATTTATGTAACTTATCATATTTATTAAATATGAATTTTATAAATTTCTTCTGATGTAGGTCTGTACTTACCTACAGCAATGGCTTAATGGTTTCGTAAAGACATATAACACAGGAAGTAGAATAACTGCTTACTTCAGTAACAATTATTTTACAGAACTCCACTCCCCCTTTCCCCCTTCCTTCAAAAACGTGACAGTAGATTACGGGTGAGTAATTTGATGCTGTAATAATTTAAGACACACCAATATCTTGCAAACGTTCATGCGTCGTTGAACAAGCGGCTATACTACAGCTGTGTCCTTAGATTCATTTGAGGAACATACTGAATGAGATGAAGTTGGGTTTAATGACAGGATGTCTTGACGAGGGTTAGAGCCTATCAAAGTCGCTGTTAAGTGCGGAAAATTGCTGGCTATCTCGACGCTGTAAACTCGTACGGGATGTATATGTACATACTATTGATTACAGATATTGGGTTGTCGCTTAGGACATTTGTAATACGAGCTTGCCTTATCGTGTTTTCAGCCATCCAGTGACTTGTAACTTGAGGCTGCAGCCACGGAATGGAAGTTCAAAGGAAGCGCCTCTGTTCGGCTTACACGCACAACTGCCGTGATGATGAAGTTGCCGATACTGCACGGCGCAATGTTCAATTTTCATTCGATTAACCAGAGGTAGAATCTGTAATTCGTTTTAGTGTGGTGTTATGCAGACTGTGTGGACGTCTTAATTCACAGAAGCCTAGTATACTTCATGTTTATCAAACACACGCTTACGTGTTCACATTTTGCATAATAGTTTTCGAGGTTACTTCATTACTTTGACACCAAACTTTATTCTTTCGTTCTAAAATTTTTCCGCCTAATTTCTTTCCCTATTTATTTAATATTTATTAATTATGCGGCTCCATAATTTCCATTTCGTTTATACATTTTCATTCACTTTTTTGTACTTTTCCTCCATTTGTGTACTGACAAAATTATGATTAATCTTGTTTTTAAGCTCTCGTCGTGTTCTAAATGTAATTTGTTTCTTTTTGAGTAATTCCGCGCTGTCTGAATTCTAATTGCCGACGTTTAGGAACTCACTGTCGGTTCCATCTTCATAGGCAGGTGAATGAAGTACTTCATTCACCTGCCTATGAAGACGGAACCGACAGTGAGTTCCGAAACGTCGGAAATTAGAACTCAGACACCGAGGAATTACCCAAAAAGAAACAAATTACAAAATTATGATTCCTTCATTTCTCATGTTTCCGTATGGGTATGTAATTTTTTTCTTCGTCTTCCTATCCTGCATGTACTGTATGTCACCTTTCCTCATCATTACTTTCTTATTTCTTCTTGTCATTCTAATCTTGTGTTTTAACCCTCATCTCCACTTGGACCTTGCCGCATGTCTTGTTTGTTTCTTTTACCATGTAGACTCTGTAGCATCTGCAACATACACTTCCATAAAGGTACGTCCTTTTCATATTCAGTTGCAACGGTTTTGAAAAATTCAACTTCGCCTACTTTCGTATTTTCTTCAGTCGTCGAAGTAGTTCGCTTCTACATTCTTCTGTGTAGCGGAAAAATATATTTGATATGCTTAGGACATAACAAATAACGAAAATCATGGTTGAAGCTGCTGGCGAATGGGAGTTAATACTGGAAGAGTGATGTCGAGTGAGGAATGGAACAGAGTATTCATTTGAAGGGTATGTGATTCTGTACTGCGCTTCTTTTTAAGGGCTTTGTTATGAAGTTCCAGATTTTGTTAGTTGTTTGTAATAAATATTCACAAACGAAGACAGGAAATGAATGACGGGTGCGTGATTTCTGGCTTCCGTTGTGATGTAGAGGAGGCCTTGTGTCTACTGAAATGTTGCGCAGCGTTGATTGATAGTTACCGATGTGGCGGAACTTCCTTTCGGTCCCGAGTTTTTGACTTCTTGTCAATTAAAAATGCGACAGACAGGCTGTCTTGAAGCGTGGTAACTATGCTGCGAGAGATTCCGGAAGAGTGAAGATTCCAAGTAACCCTTTACTGTAGAATGTGGGGTGCTTTTTTAAGTGATTCCAAAAAATTGTAAAAAGCGACCATTAGCTTCGTCATGTAAGTCTGTCCGTCCGTCTGCCCGACTACATGGAACAGCTCGGATTTTCATGAAATTTTATATTTGAATATTTTTCGAAGATGTCAAGAAAATGAAAGTTTCTGTCAAGCCTGACAACATAAACGGGAAATTTACATGCAAGCGCTTGTAAATTTATGACAATATCTATCCGACTTCTTCTCGGATTGAGAAATATTTTTGGACAAAATTTGCAGAGAAATTCATTGATGTTCAGTAACGCTTTCTGAAAATCGTGCCGCTTATGAGATAATGTGGAAACATATGGTACAGCCAGACAGGCCACAAATGACACTATAATACGGCGCATGCGCATTGCATGCTGGATGAATAATGCTAGAGACAAACGCTCAGAATATGTAAACCTTTTACGTTTTTTTACAAATACAATGGTTACACGTACGTGCCACAATATTATGTTTATATTATGTTACCTAGCTTGTTTTCTCTTCCATATTCTATAACGACATTCACGGTTCTCAGTTTGAAGTGTATATTTTTCGGGGATTCTTTCAGTCTGTATAAACTAAGTATGAGATATCTTGCAGTGATGTAGTCTCATACTTTTACACTGTCATTCATCGCTAACACTACAAGTTAATCGAAGTTTCCTCTTTTCTGAAGCTCCAATGAAGTCCCGTAATTTGGTGTTACCACAGCGTTGCTGCCAAAAATTCAGGTCTTCTTGGGTGTTACGCTTTATGGATTCAAAGTAATTACTGGTGCTTCTCATCTTTGGTGTCAAAGGTTCCTAGACGTGCTTTCGTTCATCGTGAAGATGAAGGCATTACGATCTTCCGAAACGTCAGTAACTGTTTACTAATTGACACGGCCACGCTGGGGGAGTAGGCAGGGGGAATAACTCCACTCATTCTTCAGCTCGGCACTATATGGAGACATGTATTGTAGGTCAGAGAGACGTGAACTCACACTTGGTAATAGAGAGGTAAATTCAGTCAGAAAACACAATTAAATTGTATGCTAGTTGATGGTATTTATTAGCAAGTAAATAAGTTATTTACTTGCTAATAAATACCATCATCTAGCATACAATTATAGATGTGTTTTCGGACTGAATTTACCTCTCTATTAATCTGTCACACACAACAGGGATGACACACCTCCGAATCATATTCGGTCCAACGTCGGAATTAGTGTATTGAGTCCCTGCACTTAATTTTAAAAAGCATTCCGCTGAACTCACGAAAAATAACACGGGATATTTTTTAAATATCTGTTATCACATATTATTTCAGACCTGTGTACTGAATTGCACAAGATTTTTTCGTGCGCCGGGAGACTGCTCTCTTACTACCGAATTTTAGTATGATCCAGGTTTAGGTGTCTTAGAGTGGCGTAATGCCAGGTTTTGTTATTATTGATGAAGTGGCTTATGAGATTTAAAATAGGAACAGTGTTTGCATGCGCATACATATACTTTGACACACCGCAAGAAAGTTTATCTCGCAATGCCCTTTTATAATAAAGTAGTGTAGGAAAAGAATATAACTTACAAATAATCTTTAACACTTTTAAAAACTGTTGTAAATATAAGTAATACCTGCTTTAAAGTTGACAAACTGCATCTCGAAGACGAAGTGTAGTTACAGGACTCATACACCTCTTGTAATAAGCAGGACATATTTCCCTAAACAACAACAACAATTTGGGCAGTGTATTCTGTGACGTCGTTGGTTTCCTGTGCAGGAAGTGTAGATTCATATAATATGCCGACAGAACGTGTTGTGAAAAATGCTACCTAATGTGATTCTAATGCACATGGATTGGGAAAAAACGTTAATTGGAAATTAGTTACAAATGTCACCTAATATTTATTGGGGGTTGTGCAAGCATGACACGGCATTCTATAATCAATTTCCATCAAAACAACTTAAAAATGGACAAAATAAAAAGCCGTTAACTAAATTGGACAGCGTAAATACAACGTGATCAATAAACATGTTCGCAGTTATTATTTGTTTAGAGCAATATATTGATGGCAGGGGTAGAAGGAAACATTTGACATTTCATAGCGAGAATATCAGAACATGGCGAAGTATATGACGCTCCATCCTCATTTCGGAATAAATACAAAAATTTTGAAGGGAAAGTGGAAGTGAGTTTGGAATTATTTTCAATTTAGGCCTATATTATACATAATTTTTCTCACTCTGTGATTCATTCCTTTTAAAAATCACAATTTATACATTCACAAATCTGAATTTACTGTTAGCTATAAATACAGGTTGTTAAGTGTGTAAGATATCTGATTTTAAATGACAGTTTAATCAAAATAAGGTAAAATGTTATCACAGAAAGAAAACCCATTTTATGATCGGCACCAGCTTGGGAACTGAAGTCGAAGAAATAAATTGAACCGGCGGCTTTGTATAGTGATATATACCCTGAAAATAAGGCCTTTATTATACCTGTGCATGTTCAGGTCATTAGTACGTTAAGGTACATGATATTTTTCTTAATCATACAGTGGGCACAAAGAAAATATACAGAAAATGTGGCTTTTATAAGAAAATAACTCAACGTACTGTGCCAGGTAGTACGACTTAAGGATCATCGGAATATAAAACAAAGCACGATAACACAGTAAAAAAAGACACAGCAGGAAATCTCGTAGAAAAGCAACTTAATATGAATTTCAATGTCATGATGGAAATGTGTACTAGAAATCCAACAGACGCAACAGTATGCAGATATTTATTTACTGCAAAACTACTCTACATGTTTCGGGTGTCACAGCACCCATCATCAGGAGTATTAAGAACTGTACCCGCAGCCTCCGGTACAGGTCATACTACTGGTACCGCTACTCCCCTCCCACGTGGACTGGTTTGTGCGAGTTGCACGCGACTCGCACAAACCAGTCCCGATCAGACCACGTTGGAGGGGCGTAGCGGCACAAGTAGTATGACCTGTACCGGAGGCTGCGGGTACAGTTCTTAATACTCCTGATGATGGGTGCTGTGACACCCGAAACATGTAGAGTAGTTTTGCAGTAAATAAATATCTGCATACTGTTGC
>Ga0123355_10018053_pt1 | contig 11171 bp, 8 predicted proteins | sample TergutEmb28metaG_3_FD_89872 | JGI IMG/M metagenome (GOLD analysis project Ga0123355, IMG submission 89872) | Embiratermes neotenicus P1 segment gut microbial communities from Petit-Saut dam, French Guiana - Emb289 P1 | ecosystem: Host-associated > Arthropoda: Insects > Digestive system > Gut ...
TATTAATATCCGAAACATGTTGAGCATAGAAGAAGTGAAATAAAACTTAATAAATTGTGACATCAAGTTGGTCTCTTATTCTTCAACTATCACAATGATGCACGGTCCAATATACATAAGATTTTTCAGCTTGTTTACTCTTTAAGAAGGTACAGCCAGGAAATCTGAATCACACAGATGCTTAAACCCATTTCAAAATACATAATATAAATTTTTAAGTAGTATTGTTCTTCTGCATGTAAGTACTTTCTACGTTAAAAAAAAAAAAAAAACTGGCAAGAGACTGGCTGACACTCGGTGCCTGTCAACTGTAGAAATTTTCTCTTCACTACTGCATCTGATTGGCTCTGGGTTCCCACTAGCCTTCAAAACAAGTGGAACAGGAATTTATTCTTTGGTCATAACACAGCATTTACTTATCACTCATATTCATTTAATGATGAGCAGATTTCTTTCTCTCTTTACTGAGAGCAGACACAGTATGTACAAAACCTACATCTCATATGTAACAAAAGAGGCAGACATACAAACACTGAACAACACGTAGCTACCACAATAGAAACAGCATCTGATGTAACAACATTGCATAGAGCTGTCACTGTGTGAGTGTGCTACAACAGCTTTTATTGATTGCAGTAATAATTCATTATGGATGCATTAAGTGTCATCCTTTTAATAACAGCTGCTTCCTGTTTTACTATATCACATACCTGTTCAAACCCTGATGAAGGAATCTGTGCCTTACCTGAGCTAATCTGTGCATGTAGACTTCCCACTCACTCCACACCTCACAATCCATTAATCTTGTGCCAGTCTGTATGAGAGGCAGTGTAAAGTGAGAAGAACAGGTGAAGTTTGCTTCAACAAGCAATCAGACTTAAATGTGGGCTCCTGACGATCTCAGACTGTTTAAAACAAGCATATACACTACATTTTAGCATTGTGGGCATAGTGGGGATAATTTTGTTTTACTACGTTCTGTTAAGTGCATCAAAGATTTACAAAGGCCTCGTGTTTCCTCATAAAAACATCCTTGAATGTATTGCAATTTAAATGGTTCATTACTCTCAACCTGTAAGGTCCATCCTTTATAGTATATATTCTGTCATGTTGAAGAGAACCTAAGGTGTGACTGTACATAGGTTTAAAAAATTGTGTGTCTATGTATATATATATATATTTTGTTACTTTTATTAAAGTACTCGCAATAATTTTGTAAGTTTAATAAGCGATGTCGCTCCTCTTTCAGTGCTGCTTTTTGGACTTGGGATATACATGGTATATGGTTTTGCTGCACAGTTGTTGTGTAATATCGTTGGGTTTGCATATCCGGCCTATCGATCGATAAAAGCACTTGAGAGTCCAAATAAGGATGATGATACAAAGTGGCTGACGTACTGGGTAGTTTTTGCCCTGTTCTCCATCATTGAATATTTTTCAGATATTCTCTTATATTGGTTCCCATTCTACTGGCTCTTCAAGGTAAGTCAGCAACTGGCAGTTTATTCTGTCTCCACTTAACTGCATTTCCTTCAGTATTAGCACAAAGGCTGTTGAAATTTCAGTGAAAAATTTAACAGTTTTATCCCAAGCTATGATCTCCACCAATACACCTGATGATCTTCTCTTGAGCCATGTATTCCTAGAGGAGTACTGTGAAGTTGTAGGTTTTCTGTATACACATGCCATGAACTTGAAAAGTTCTTGAAAAAGAGCTTTATAGAATAACTGGTGCCACCTACAAATAACTTTCATTCGGCAAATAATAATGCAAACTTCAAATGACCAGGTTGGTGTTTAAATCTTAGGGCATTAGTTTCTGAAAAACATGAGTATTTTATGAACAAAAGAAGATAAAACTATGAAATAAATGGCATTTGTGGAAAACAGAACAGAGATTATGCAGCATATCTTAAAAATACAGTAAATTTCCTTGTTGTCTGAATATAAATATATATATATATATATACAATGTATTTCTAGGGATGTTTGTTATACATGTGTTCAAGTATGTTAACATAGGTCATGTAAAGGTTAACTGCAGCAGGGGTACTTATAAAATAAAATGAAAATAATGACTTACTACATAGGAACAGATGGAATTTCAACCCTTTGGCTTTTATATATGTCTCAATTTTCATATTCCAATGTATAAGGTCACCTTGTCACCATCCTGGGCCATTGTCAGGTAATCTGGGAACCTTAACTTCCTGGAACCCTCTGGGCACCTCGGGCCTGTAATGGGACTGATTTAAAATGTATAAGGTCATGCTGTAAATATTAGCCAGAAGTTGAATAGCAAAATATGCTTAAAGAATGTGTGGAAAGAGTAACATGACACTCATTTTCAAAGTCACGTGAGCTGGGATAGTGGAGTCAGAATAGTGCTCGCTATGGGCTGGACGGTCCAGGGATCAAATCCTGGTGGGGGCGAGATTTTCTGCACCTGTCCAGACCAGCCACGGGACCCACCCAGCTCCATCTAGTGCTGAGGTTAAAGAAAGAGTAGAGTTACTGAGTTACTTTGGGCTATACCTCAATCCCCCTCTGGGCCTTCATGGCCTGTTGAAGGGTGAATTTTTCCTTTAGTTTTACCATCTTCAGAGTCACAGAAACATGTTAAGTTTGAGGTTGAGGATGATGAAAATAAACTCTGTCTGAAAGTGCATCCCTAATTTTAGATTCACATTCCTTTAAATTGTGTGTGTGTGTGCACAAAAATACATTACATACATACACACACACACACATATACATACATACATACACATGTGTGTGTGTGTGTGTGTGTGTGTGTGTGCCACATTCAGATTTTCCAAAAACCAAGGATCCATGTTAGAAGGGTGACATAAAGCAAGTTCATACTGAGGACTCACAAATGCTAGATTCCACCATGCAAAATTTAGTTGCCCAGGCAACCTGGTGCTGTATACGTATGTAATAAATAACTGGCGCTGTAATGATCATTATAGGAATCTGAAGGATTGATCCAATTATGTCTTTCACAAGAATTCTTACATGTAACTTCCCTGTAAGCAGGTGTTAACAGTTCTAGTGACATGTCCAAGAATTTAAAAGCAGTGCTGTTCTTTATTTGCCAAAACTGTAACATTTCTCAGAGTTCCACTACCATAGAATATACATTGCTGATGAGTTTCAGTGAGTGTCATGGTTGAGTAGACAGCACTCCTTCTTTGTATTTGTGAGGTCCTGGGTTCTTTTCTCAGTGCAGTGGCCAGCTATCGTGACTGAAGTTCCATTTTCCTCAGGAAGGATTTGTATGAGTGTCATGGTTGAGTGGACAGCACTCCTACATTGTATTTGTGAGGTCCTGGGTTCTTTTCTCAGTGCAATGGCCAGCTATCGTGACTGAAGTTCCATTTTCCTCAGGAAGGATTTGTATGAGTGTCATGGTTGAATGGACAGCACTCCTACATTGTATTTGTGAGGTCCTGGGTTCTTTTCTCAGTGCAGTGGCCAGCTATCATGACTGAAGTTCCATTTCCCTCAGGAAGGATTTGTATCTGGAGTAAATGAACAGCATAGTCAATTATGTATGTAAAATATGTATACTACACACACACACACATGCTCACTCATGCATGCACACACGTATATACGTAGCCTATAAATTCTGTTATTTTTGTTACAGTGTGCCTTTCATATCTGGTGCTTTTTGCCAATAGCAAACAATGGGTCATCTGTTATATACAATCGTGTGATTCGCCCACACTTCCTTAAACATCAGGAGAAAATAGGTAACGTGTTGGATAATCTGGCTGGATCAGGTAAAGAAAATTAATCTAGGTTGCAGTAAAGATTTTACATGTTATACTTTTATTTAAATGTTTTAGGGTCCCCTTTCATAATTTCTTACTTGTTACCATTTGAGGTTGAAAATGACAGAAGGAAAAGTTTAAATGACAGCACTAAAATTTATGATCCCATTCCTTCTCCACATCTTCATCTACAAAAGCATAGTTTTCATTTATTTAATGGTTTATGTAACTACAGTGACAGGAGCTCAGGTTATATAGCATGCCCCAAAAGTATCATTTTACAGCCCCCGTCATTCTCTCTCTCTTTCTTTTGTGCTATAGCCCAAATCGGGCCTAAGCCACCACACTGTAACACAACATTTAAAACACACACCCAGTAGGACTCCTGTGAATGACTGATCAGCCCATCACAGAGGCTGTTACCTATACAACACACAACAAACACAAGAAAAGCTGTAGTTACAGCACACCATGGTGGGTCTTACTGAGAGCAATATTTTATTTTATAAACATGTATACATCTGATGGTATAATGGTGGTATGTAAATGCTGAAATGTGTTAACATACTTACCCGTACTGTAGATGGTGATATGTTGCAGTTGAGATATGCAAAAAAATAGAACATGTTTATCAAGGACCTTTGTACTAAGCCACATTGTAGTTGTATTCAACTATGAATCTCATCGTTGCACCGTGCATTTCGTAAAATCACTTCAACTACTAACCAACAAATGCACCTATATAACTTTCACTTAAAACACTTTAAAACACTTAAAACCACTCCGACATGTTTCAGTCTTTTCAGATCATCATCAGGGAGTTTTGTCGTTCCTTGCTAAAGTTATTACATATTCACGATTTAGTTCATTTTTGTAAACAAGGTGTTGTGGCAGCATATTTGTAAATAAAATATACTTCTTGAGTATAATGTCAAAGTAGCTATTTGAGCAAATTCATAATTAATGATTATTGGTATTAAAAATAGTTAGGCTGTATGGATTGTGGGCAATTTTGCTTACCATATTGTGTAGGAATCTGTTGTAGAGAATGTAGTTGGCTAGGTGTGCGTCATATGCTACGTAGTGAGGGACTGGTTATGGGTTGCACGGGAGGATGCCTGTTGTATTTGCCAAACTCCCTGTTGATAATCGGAAAAGACTGAAACATGTCGGAGTGGTTTTAAGTGTTTTAAGTGAAAGTTATATAGGTGCATTTGTTGGTTAATAGTTGAAGTGGTTGTATCCAACCGTTTGCAGGGACCATTATTTCATGATCCCTGCAGAGCACAGATTTATAATTCATTAGTCTTGGAGCTTACGGAGAATACACATGTGGCATCATGACTCATGACACTCCTACCTAGTTTTTGGCATTACTTATACAGTAAAAAAAAAAATGATAATTGGGCCTCACATCTTATCTGTGAACTCCTAGTCCCATTTCTTGGATTCTGCTGGATTATGTATGCAAAACGTTTACAACAACCTGTTACTAAATAGAAATGTGGGTTATAAATAATAATTTTAATTAGCCCTTTAGTTGTATATCTTAGTCATTTTATTTTTAAAATATACTTACATTCAGGAAAAAAAATTTTGCAGTAAAGTTATAAATCTTAACAAGGTATATATCATGTTCATATTTTTCATATAAAAACTTCTCATTGAAGAGTAAGTGTATAATACCCTGTTTTCTTACTTTGTGGTAATCAGGAAGTGTTATGATAGAGTGGTTAGCCAACTTGCTGACTGTTTGGAGCAGTCCCAGGTTTGAAGCTGGGCCCAGAGACTGGATTTATGTAACTGTGGCATTTGCTAGTTTTCCATCATTTCTACAAATTCTGGGATGCTGTAGTGTTCTTGATTTCAAACTTTCACCGTGTTCTGAATGTTGTATGCTTTCTTCTGGGTAATTCCCCAATGTCTGAATTTTATATGCCAACGTTTCGGAACCCTCTGTCTGTTCCATCTTCATAGGCAGGTAGGTAAGAAGAATTCTTCGTACCTACCCGCCTATGAAGATGGAACAGACAGAGGGTTCCGAAACTTTGGCATATAAAATTCAGACACCGGGGAATTACCCAGAAGAAAGCATACAACATGCTGTAGTGTCTTATGAGAGGCCGTGATCATGTCCTCCCACTTTTCCAGTTCATCATTCATAAACCACACTCCTATGATATTCTACATAATTAATGCAGTTGAAAAAGTGTTGTTAAATAATTTATAGTCAGTTGCTCAACAATGAAACTACTCAAGTAATTGCTAGTGCATGAAAGATGAAATTAAATCACCCTTTCATTAGTAATTATTGGTTTCATAATACATACGTCCAGTACCCTGTTTAAATATGGGACTTTTCTGAAAACGTGAAAAAATATATACTTGTTGTAGTGATATTTGAGGTTACTTATTGTAAAATTACCAAAAAGTTTGATTTTGGAAAAAAAATTAAATTGGTCATTTTTACATTAAATTCATGGATTGTTTGCCTGTATTTAAGAGTCTCTCTGTTGGGACTGACTGCAGGTGAAAAATTGTATTGCACGTGATTACTCCAGCAGATTTGTCTTATTTTATTATGGGAAAGAAACGAATGATAAGGCAGATTAAAAATGAGTAATGTTTATGCAAATTTGGTTTTAGTGCTTTATAAACCACTGTGTTGATGAAACATAAAGTGCAAGTCCTTAACATTCAGTATGCAAGATTTGAATTTTTTACATTAGCGTTTCTGAAGATTCAAATCATCCCAGTAGATTTGAATTTTCATTCAGTATCTTAAAGCGTCCTTTAAGTCACATAATTTGAATTGCCTGAAAGATGAAACAGTTATTTTCTGTAATATCCATAGGTCTAGAGGGATAATACTTTAAAAGTAATCTTGTTTTAACACAACAACCCTCTTCTTTTACAGCTGTAAAATTAGCTGCACAGCAAATCTCAAAGAGTGATTAAGTTTCTCAATTTAATTATTTCTTCATGAGCATGTCACTGTGATCTTCAGAAGTGTACACAAGCTGGAATAATATATAAGTATCAAGTATCAGAAGAATTTGCTCTGAATTATAGAACAGTTGAATGGGCATAAACATTGTCATTATAACAAACTTTCCTACAAATTTACCTCTTGAAGTGGATACATTTTGGTTAAAATTATATTTACTGCATTTTACAAATTTTTGGTTCAATTTTGTGCACTGTGTTTAACATTTTGTTCAAGATTAATATTTGAATTAATGGCAGTTATAAATATTACACAGAAAATTGCAGAAAGTGGTGTTTTTGTTATTATTTCATTTAGGTTTTGTGTTGAAAGAATACTGATTACTGTATACAAATCATGTGATAAAGGATTATGTATGCTATGGAGAACATTACAATTTATAGACCATTTACTACAAATATATGAATTTTGAAGCGACTGTATTAAAAATTACCAGTTGCATACTGCTGGGTTTTAACCCCAGGGGAGGCAAGATTTTCTAGACCCATCCACAATGGTCCCAAAGCCCACCCCTCCATCTGTCCAATGGGTACCAGGTCTCCTTTGGGAAGTAAAGCAACAGGGCATCGTACCAACTGCCCACCCTCTGTCTAGTGCTGGGGTTGAGTATGGATAGAGCTATACGCCTACCTCCCCTTTTTGCCTGCTTGGCATGTAACGGGACAGACTGCTTTATATGGTTGTATAGTGTGACAAACATTAGTAATGGATGTAGTGTTATATTTGTAAATGTCCTTGTAATTACCATTCCAGAGTAGTATTATGGATACCAACTAGGACTTGTATTGACTATGCACATACATTGTTAAAAGTTTTCCTTAGTCCAACTGTATTGTTATTTTAACCTGCACAGGGTTATTTCACATGCTGATGATTATAAATATACTTTTCAACTCTGGAATTCAAGTGTTTTGTAATAATGTTCATGTGTTTCCCTTCTTTGTTATTGAATGCATGCAGTAGAGCCAGAATTTTGTGAAGTTCCTTGTCATATTGCTGGATTTTTTGACACCCGTCCTTTGAAGTGATTCTTTTCCACTATTACACATTTCTGGCAGCAGCTATACCACTGCTGGAAGTACCTTCCCTGTGACCTCTGACTTCCTTATTTTCCACCCATCCAGACCAGCCCTGGGGCCCACCCACCCTTCTGTAAAATGGGTACCGGGTCTTTCCCGGGGGTAAAGTGCGGCCAGGGCGTGCTGCTGACCACTCACCCCCTTCTAGTGCCGCGGTCATGGAAGAGTAGAGCTATACGATGTACCTGTACCCACACACTGGGCCTGTAATGGGATCACTTTACCTTTAACTTTTACCTCTGACTTCCTTAAGTGCCACCATTCTTACCTCCTTCCCTTCAAGAGCACTTCCATTCCTGTTAAAAGGTAATAATTGGTAGGGACTAGATGCAGGAAGTAGGGAGGTTGTGACAGGAATGTTATGCCATTCTTGGTCAGATAATCCTGTACCAAACGAGAACACTGAAGTAATGCCATGCCACAGTGGTACAGTCTCAAAATTCCCAAAATTGGGGGTGTTTATGACGTAATGTCTCACAGGCAGTGAAGAATGCCTCTGTACTGTCAATGTCATGCTCCTCTGGAAAAACTCATGGTGAATGGTGCCCGTGGCACTTTCCATTATCGCCTTTCCCTGCTTCCCCTTTTCAGTGCCTGCACAATGTCTTGCTTCATGGGTGGTGAGGGTACCTTCCAGTGCATACATGGCAGAGTTTTGTTCCCATATGCTTCTTTAGTTGTGTTTTAAGTTTTAGGGAATGTCTTACCCAGTCATAAAACTGAATGCTCAATTGCTCCTCAGATGTCAACATCCTGGCATACCGTGTTTTGAAGATAACAGCATTTGTTGAATATATTATGACCTTATTCCTTTCACACTCTCTGTACACTGGGTCTGCCTACCAGCATTAGTCCCTGCCCATTTTTTCCTCCTGTTTGCAAGCTGAAACCTAAAAGACTCGCCAAAGTACTGCATCATGTGGCAGCTGTTGAGTTCAAAAGTTCATGTACTTTTGAGACTATCACATATATTCTTATACAGATTTTAATGTTGAAATGGTGTACCTGCAGTTCTACAACACCTACATTACTGTGCACTGAAATTTTAAACAGGCCATCTGGTACATTTAGGGTATTTAAATAAAGAAGGCTACAATCAACTGGGCATATAGCTAAGCTGGTTAAGGGAAGGATCACATACAGAATTTTGTTAAGAAGCCTCAGTAAACGAACAACCTCTCAAAAGACCAAGAAGGAGACTGCAGAATGGCATTAACCCTTTACATCTTGTATGGACAACCCCTTTGGCACACCACATCCCATTGGCATTCACCAGGACAGTGACTCACTACCATCTTGCAGGCACCTGGGCAAGCATTTCTGAAACTAGGTCATTGCTGAATGCTAAAGTGAACAGGGTTGCACAAAAGATTGGCAACACAGTTGAGGTGCAAGGGTTACTGCGGTGCCTGCCCTAAGGTTTACATGCTATGCTATATGTTTGTTGGGCCAGCACTCATGGCATGGTTTTTTCCTACACTTCCCAAGGTTTTTCTTTTTGTAGGATGATTAGCATAGTACACGTATGACTGTAAGCTTCCTCAGTTTTTCCACACATGGCACCACATGGTACTGCATCTGCTAGCATCCACCAGACTATAAGTCAGCTAGTAAGGAATCCTCTGTCGAGATTACCATACTAGAGATAAGCAATATGAATGTTCTCAGTAGAACACTAGTGTATTATTGCATACCAATTGGAAGCAAGTTGAGGGACAGGACGTCTCAGTTTATTCAGGATTGTGTCTAGTAACAAGCATTAGTATTAGAAACCTTGAACCTTAAGGCTCTGCTACTACAGACTTAGTTGCTTAGACTACATAACTCCATGGAGCAGAGTCTTTCTTGAGAATCTAACAGGTCCTCAGCTAGTCAAATTCCCCACACTTTAAGGAACCCTGAGGTTCATTACCGCATTCACAAAAGACTGCCATCTGTCCCTGTCCTAAGCCAGATCAATCCAGTCCATGCCCCTCCAACCCACTTCCTGAAGATCTATCTTAATATTACCCTCCCATCTATGCCTGGATCTTCCAAGTGGTATCTTTCCCTCAGGTTTCCCCACCACAATGCTATATGCTCCTCTCCTCACCTCCACACATGCTATAGGCCCCGCCCATCTCTTCCTTCTTGATTTGATCACCCGAATAATATTTGGTGAGGAGCACAGATCGTAAAGCTCATTTATGCAGTCTTCTCCACTCCCCTGCTACCTCATCCCTCTTAGGCTCCAATATCTTCCTCAACACCATAGTCTCTAACACCTTCAGCCTATGTTCCTCCCTCAGTGTGAGAGACCAATTTTCACAAACGTACAAAACAACTGGCAATATTATAGTTCTGTATATTTCAATCTTTATATTTCTGGGCAGCAAACTGTAATACCAAAGATTCCACCCTGAAAGATAGCAATCATTCCCTGAGTTCAATCTGCTCTTAATTTCCTCATGAGTGCAATTTTGGTTGGCATTAGAGCGAAAAACTGTACCCCACTTGTGACTGCATTTTTTTTAATGTCTTCTGTACAGTTTTACCTATCTCAGCAGCCTTGATGTTTACATACTGGAAACACATCTGATCCTTTTCCTACCCAGAATGATCCGAAATAAAGAGAAACTTAATTACCCTTGCTTTTTCAGCTTCACTTCAGAATATATAATTTAAGGGGGCCAAGAAAACAAGAAGGGGCTGGTACTGAATGCGACACATCAGCTTGTTACCTTTGCTGATAATGTTGATGCACTGTGTAGAAATGTAAATACCACCACCAAATACAAAAAAAAAACTTCATTAGTAAGGCAGCTGGTCCAAAATTTATAGAAATAAAATCACGTAGGCGTGATGGTATTTGAGAATGATAATGAGTCTTTACCAGAATGTAGGACAGACTCATACTATGGTAATAGCCAATGAATCCTTTGAAAATGTGACTAAGTACAAAACAAGTAGACGTATCAAAAGCCTCAATAATGATAGCAGAAGTCCCAGCCATGATTCAAAATGGTCATCTCCCAAATACAAGCCAACAGTATTATGGCTCGAGTCAATGAAGACATATTACCACAATGAAGCAAATGTCAGTGTAAAATATCTTGTTCTCCCTGACATACATAAATATATGTATCAAATAATACAAAAAAAAAAAAAAAAAAAAACAAAAAATAAAAAATGGTTATCTCACAAATACAAGCCAACAGTATTATGGCTCGAGGCAATGAAGACATATGACCACAATGAAGCAAAAGTCAGGGTAAAATAGCTGGGTCTCCCTGACATACATAAAGATATGTATCAAATAATACAAAA
>Ga0123355_10018055_pt1 | contig 11170 bp, 7 predicted proteins | sample TergutEmb28metaG_3_FD_89872 | JGI IMG/M metagenome (GOLD analysis project Ga0123355, IMG submission 89872) | Embiratermes neotenicus P1 segment gut microbial communities from Petit-Saut dam, French Guiana - Emb289 P1 | ecosystem: Host-associated > Arthropoda: Insects > Digestive system > Gut ...
ATGGAGTAAGTAAGTATGGGTGGCTGTCTGGTCTGCTGCAGCAGACCAGACGGCCACCCATATAGAGTGAAAAATACCAGTGTTGCACAGATACAGCAAGTTCTCCTGATGATGGGCACATAGTTGCCCGAAACACGTAAAAAGTTGGAATAAATATACTAAGAAGTAGTGTGCACCTAGTTGGCTTCATTTGAAAAAAATATACAGGGAAGCACGGTCAACAAAACATAAAAAATATACATAAATTACTTATAGGTTACAACATTTGTAAGAAATTATAATCTACTTCAGAATAAATGCTGAAGTGTCCGTGTAGTTTACAGCTTTGGTTTCTAAAATTCCTTTAAAAGAAGTTCAATCTAATTCAGTTATATAAATCTAATTCTTACCTTACGGTTGGAAGAAATTTGAAGGATGCTTGAAAACCTGAAACCTTGCACTTCATCTACACATAGGAATGTAATAAAATTCTGCTATTGTTTAGAAGAGGCTCAAATCTTCGTTCCTAGTCCACTTCTGACTGCTCAAGAACAACTCTGTCTCCGGCTTTTAACATTCACGTTTGGCAGGTTCACAGTTGTCTTGCAGGTTCTTTCCCCTCCATAACCCCCCCAACACATGCTCACCATCCTCGACCGCGTTGCTAACGAAACTCGATTGCCATACGTAGGTTTGGATTATCGAAACAGACTTTAAGGCAGTACATGAAGGGAAAGTCATAGGACGTCCATAATATTCAGACAGCCAAGGAAATCTTCATGACCAACTTCCAATATAAGTGTCAAATGATTTTTTCACATAGAGTGTATCCTCGATTATCCGAGGTTAAGTTGGGGAAGATTTACACTGATAATTGAGAAGCACGGATAATCCAGACATACATTTTATTGAGCTACAAGAAAATAAAATTGCGATGTATTTGTTATATACACTATACGCACATAGCTTAGGCTTGTTGTCTGCGTAAACAGTCCGTAATTTCTTTTTGTTTTAGGGGTTCCCTAATTACAATTACTGGGCCGAGTAGCTCAGTGGGTATAGCGACTGACTACGGGCTGGACGGTCCGGGATCTAACTCCGGTGGGGACGAGATTTTCCACCCGTCCAGACCGGCCCTGGGGCCCCTCAGTCTCCTATAAAATGGGTACCGGGTCTTTCCCAGGGGTAAAGTGCGGCCGGGGCGTGCTGCTGACCACTCACCCCATTCTAGTGCCGCGGTCATGGAAGAGTAGAGCTATACTCTACCAACCCTCTGGGTACTGGGTCTTTCCCGGGGGTAAAGTGCGGCCGGAGCGTGCTGCTGACCATTCACCCCATTCTAGTGCCGCAGTCATGGAAGAGTAGAGCTATACTCTATCAACCCTCTGGGCCACACCGGGCCTGTAACGGGATCACTTTACCTAATAACAATTTAAAAAAGTTATTTCGCTCCTTCGTCTTTAATCATCAGCATCGGTAAAGTGAAAACTTGCAAACTCGTACAAGAATAATCGAGAGTACGCTGTAATTAAGTCATGTGGCATCGAAAGACAGAATGACTTGTCAATGATGAATGTGAAGTGAAGTAGAAAAAAATTCGGCCATTTCTTAATTCAAAGCAATATCCTGAAGTTTCCCTGAAGGTAGACTGCGTTTGAAATGTGATGGCACACGCGCATAAACCAGATTTCGTCTTTCAGCGAAATGGACGAGTCCATTTAAATCGGCGGGGGCGTCAGTTCAGTCGACTACTGGCAGCCGAGGTGTGTGCATCAGCGGTAGTAATGCTGAATACACCATATTCCGAGGTAGTGTGAAGAGTACAGGCTACCCACTTCATTCGCCAGTTTCCCCTTCACTTCCCCTCCCCTTCGTCACCATGTGCCATCACATTTCAACTAGACTCTATTGAGCAATACGAATGCTGGGAACGGCGCCGTATGGGGAGATACTGACAAAGACAGAAGACCAATAACACCTTGAGCTTTAAAGGAACAGATGTGAATTTCTAAACCTTGATTACGCACGTGATGATGATGCATAATGCAGTTCCTACTTCCATAGACTTCGCCGCCCCTCCTTGACAGAAAAAAAACCGGCCGGCTAATATTTCTAAGGATGCAAGTGCTCTTGATTCCGAGAATAACACGCTACATACATATACTATACATTGTACGACGAAATGCAACGCTTCAAAGGTTAAATTAACCAAACACATAAGTCCATTAAGCAGAGCCCTTCTTGAAATGATAATATTTCGTTACCTATTCGACAAATTATCCGCATTTTTTGGAACCCTAATCTGCATTACCGCGGTCACAAGAGCCCTACATTTTTCAGTCTACGCCACACCAAACTATGTCTTTAAGATCCACTTTAATATTAAAATTCCACATACCACTGCGTCTTGCAAATGTTCTCTTTCCTTCACTTTTCCCTACCAAAACGCTGTATGCTGCTGTCATCTCCTCCTTACGTGCAACATTCCCGGCCACTCTCAATGCTCTGTAATTTAATTTCCCGGATATAAACATTTTGTGAGGAGTACAAATGATGAAGCTCATTATGTTCAATTTCCTCCAATACCCTGTTACCTCGTTCTTAGTCGCTTTTCGCAAAATTGCGAAAAGCGACTATTAGTTTCGTCATGTATGTCCGTCCGTCCGTGTGGAACAATTCGGCTCCCACAGAACGGATTTTCATTACAATTTGTATTTGACGATTTTTAGAAAACCTGTCAGGAAAATTCAACTCTGAATCAAATCTGACAAGAATAATGGTTATATGAAGACGTACCTACATTTATGACAATAGCGTATCTAGCTCAGTTCTTCTTAGAATGAGAAATGTTTCACGGACGACAGTTGTAGAGAAAATCAAAACACACTTTTTTATGTTCCGTAACCTTTTTCCCGAAAATCGTGCCGTTTATGAGATAATGTGGAAAAATATGTTAGAGCACTTTTGAAACGTGATGGCACACGCGTAGAAAGCAGATTTGGTCTTTCAGCGAAAAGGACGAGTCCATTTAAATTGGCGGGGGGGGGGTCAGTTCAGTCGACTACTGGCAGCCGAGGTGTGCGCATCAGTGGTAGTAATGGTAGTAATGCTGGATACATCATGTTCTGAGGTAGAGTGCAAGACTACTGGCTACCCACTCCACTCGCACTACCGTGCGTCACCGTGTGCCATCAGGTTTCAACTGGACTCTACAGCCGGACAGGCCACAGTTGACAACATAATAAGGCACATGCGCTTTGCATGCTGGATCACTAAGGCAAGAATACAAGACACACAATCAAAATATTTTATACGTTCTGCTCTTCCACGGCAATAGTTGTTACGCGAACGCGCCTCAATTGTTCGTTATTCGTGCATTGCCTCTTTTATTTAATATTATAATGGGTAGCAAATGTAATTAACACAGTGTTTCAAATGGCTAAACCGTTTCGTTTTTGAAGATCGCGTCTTCTAGTGCAGTTTCCTGCCTTCGTTGTTAGGATAATCGACTTCGATCGGCCATTTCCTCCAAAATGTTGGTACTAACTCAGTCCACCAAACTGCATGATGTCAGTTCCTAGATTATTACAATTTTTTCAACGTCGGTGTGAGAACCTGAAACCTCGCTCATTGTGTTATTAGTCTTATGCTACTCGGTCGGAAGTATACGTATTTACTCCAAATTGATTTTCTCGTGACCTGCGTGATTTTTAATGCCTCAGATGACTCTGCGACTTACGCTAATATGAGACGGCTTCGCGTAATCAAGAAATTCTCGAAAGTTTCACATAATGACTTCCAGCAACCATTCCATGGCGATTTGCGATATGGAAGAGTGCCCGGTGTGTTTGCGTGAACAGGCGTAGATTCCAAAGAAGCCACATCATTTAATTTGAACAAATTATTAGGGGAAGCAGCGAATTCCTTCTACTCCTGTAGCGTTTTGGCCCATTTTCGGGGCATGGCCTCCCCGATCTCGTTCCTCCAAATTTCTTTGTTCCTTGCCGCTGACTTCGATTTCCTTGCCTGGAGCAAATCGACGGTTTCCCTCCAAACACCATCCTCCTATCCACTTCTATGCTTTCCCACTGGCCTTCTTCTTCCGAAAGTTCTTCAGTCAGATTTGAGGGAGGGGGGAGGTTTCGAAATACCTCAACTCAAAAAAAGGGTGCAATCCTCAAACCAACCTATTACGTCTACACTTGGAGAGGGACGTGCTAATGCGCAGGTCATTCAATTAACTATTAGTTAATAGTCAAGTTGGAAAACGCACTTTAAATAGAGTGTAATCACTATCAATAACCCTTCAGCGTAAGTTACTGTGTAACTGGTGGTCGGGCATTCAGTACGACGCTCTTGGCTTCCAGCACTTGATGGGGTTCATAGAAAGATCTTGATCATCTTTGCAGTTATTGTCGTCGTAGGCGTCGCCTCTGCCGAGAGAACGCGTCTGTCCTGTGTCCAGTGTCTTGGTGTTTGTCACGTATGGATATTTAACATTTTTACCTATTCAATGCAATAAGCACAAGCCGGGCAATGTACGTATAAAGTAACAATGAAGCGCGTTAATTCAACCATTGTTGCAGTGGAAAAGCAATAAGTATTACATATTCTGAGTGTGTCTGTAGCCTTAGTTATCCTGCACGCAAAGCACATGAGCCTTATTATATTTTCGCTTGTTGTCTTGTCTCGCTCTATCATATTTTCCCGCATTATCTCATAAACGGCACGGTTTTCAGAAAAAGTTACTGAATATAAAATTTGTGTTTTGATTTTCTCTACAACTTTTGCCTGAAACATTTCTAATTAAAATAAAAACTGAGAAAGATACTGGTGTAAGTGTACATAGGTCTTCATGTAAAGTAACCACTATTCGTGTCATATTTCGATTAGACTTCAGTCTTCTCGAAATATTTTCGAAAAACTACAAGGTGGTTCAAATATGACCGGGACTGATGTCGCCAGACTTACACACAAATCAGTCCCGGTCATATTTGAACCACCTTGTATCATATATCAAATTTCGTGAAAATCCGCCAGTGGAAGACGAGTTGTCTCATAACGAAGGATAGGCAAAAGGATAGACAAGTATGACGAAGTTAATCGTCGCTTTTCACAATTTTGGGAACATCTCTAAACATTACCTATCATTTGCCATTTTACCCATCTGCAGTGTACAATACATACAGTGCATACCAAGCCTCTGTCAGTCGTAAATTTGTACAATAGAAATCGCCGTATCTGATGGCTTCAACTCTGTAACAATCAGTATTATAGTTCAAGATTCAGTTCATACCTCACATGAAACACCGCGTTTCTCCCTCCATGACGGAGATATATCGGTTAATGAATTTTATGTTTTTGGTTCCGTGCATCTTTGATCTTTATTAATAACTGTCCAACGAGATGCAACACAAAGCAGTCTATTTATTATTCTGCAAGTTCACTCTACATGTTTCGGGTTTCAACCACACCCATCATCAGGAGTACACAAAACTGTAAATACAGCCTCCGGTACTGGTCATATATTTTTGTGCAGCTACCTCCCTCCAATGTGGCCTGGCCACGCTGGAGGGAGGTAGCTGCACAAAAATATATGACCAGTACCGGAGGCTGTATTTACAGTTTTATGTACTCCTGATGATGGGTGTGGTTGACACCCAAAACATGTAGAGTGAACTTGCAGAATAATAAATAGACTGCTTTGTGTTGCATCTCGTTTGACAGTTATTAATACATATCGGTTAATATTTTGTAAGGTAAAAATCGCCCATTGTGTTTGGCAACGCAAGAAATACAAAAATACAACGAATGCGCAAAATTTAGCGTTATTTAATGTTAAATCTGGTGGTATAACTAACTGTTAAGCTTTAAGAAATCAAGCCCCCTTTCGTGGGCCTTGTCATGAATCTCCCTTCCCACAAAACTGTACGCTAATAAGATATTCCAGAAGGCCGAACCAGTCGAATTAGCTTATAGGTTGAAGCTGATGCGGAGCTGTATGTGCTCGCGGTTACATTCAGCACCATGGCACCCTGTACCGCAGCCAGTGACTAACCATCAAACATGCGTAAGCTAGATGCGAAGGAAGACCACTAAGTCGGCCGAGGTCATTCACGCGTCGAGTCAGCCTTCAATTGCTCGGAACACTTAATTTGCAAGTTCTCCTTATTGGTCGGCCTTTTCCTGCTGTAGTTACATCTGTTGTTTACAATACAGCACGTTTACTGCAGATTTCATCGAACAGTTTACTTGCTAGAAACACGTTCTTACGTCATCCGTAGAAACCCGAACGCAACACGGTCGGACGCACGACAGATACATGTCACGCACTAAACGAAACAAGACACGTGTACATTAACACTGAAGTAAACGAAGGCAATCTTGTCACTAGCCCTTAGTGGGTCTCGTCAACATTAAAGCAATAAATTTCTGAGAAGATAACGAATGCCACTTTCGCTGTCCGGTATGGTAACGTTGCTGGAATTTTTTTAATCCTACGTATAAGCACTTTCGTAGAATTAGTCTCAGTGTCCTCTAGTGGCCAAATACTAGTTCCAGGTAAGACGGAGCCATGAGAAGCCGTTTTCAAAACACGAATTTCTCACGCTTTATTATGGAAACACAGTTGCTTCCCATAAATCCAACCCCTCGTCCGTACCTCGGGGTATCGTGGATTCATACTCTACTCTGCCCTGGGTCACGTGGGAGGCGGTAACATTTGTGGAAGGCATACCCTGACGAGGGTTACTACGACACACGCTGGCTAACGAGGCTCTGGTCTACCCAAGCCCAGGTGGAAGGAATCGTGCTGAAGGCTGCATGGCACTGGGGTAAACAACCCCCTTGGGGAACCAGGCCGCACCCTACTGGATGTAGGCCTTCCGTCCACGTGGGGCTCCGTGGACGGTGACCCGTTTTTCGTGGGAGGGCTACTTATTGGGGATTCTGACAGATATAAATAAACGAGTAAACCATTGGCTCTGGAGATGAAGTTTATCTTTCCATAGGGACCCTGCTGGGGAACATGGAGAGGGGAGGGGTCATTTACCGAGAACTTTGAGGGAAAGGTGTATAAGAAAGCTCTGGAGATGTGTCTCTCTATCTCCGTAGGGGCCCGCTGGGGAACCTTGGGAGTCCGTTGACTGGGAATTTTAAGAGATTGTTGGAGTAATCCGGAAAGGGGGCATCTCTGCGGGAGCTTTGTTAGGGGAGCTCCTTTCTGGGGATCCAGAAGGACATGGGACGGAGGGCTCAGGGGACGGACATCACTCTCCGTGGGGCCCTCCTGGGGAAATTAGTAGGTGGCTCGTCTACTGGGGCGTTGCGATGGCTCTGGAGAGGGGCACCTTTCTCCACAGGGGCCCTGTTAAGTATCATGCGGGATCCGCTCATCGGGAACTCAGAGATAGTTGAAAGGGGCCTCTGGAAACGGGGTATCTCTGTCTATGGGAACTCTGTTAGGGGAACCTGGAGGGGGGCTCCTTTGCTAGGGGCCCTGAAGGTTATTAAAGGAAGGCTCTGGGGATGGGCATCTCTCTTCATGGGGGCTCAGTTGGGCAACCTGGAGTGGGTTCATCTACTGGGGACTTCGAGATATGGTTGAAAGGGGCTCTGGAGGTGGAGTGTGTCTCTCGTTGTGGGAGCTCTTTGAAGGGAACCTGGAGGGAGGGCTTCCTTGTTGGGGACCTTGAAGGATATGTAGAAAAGGCTCTGGAGACGGTCATCTCTTTCCATATGGGTTCCGTTTGGGGCACCTGGAGGAGGGTTCGTCTACCGGGGACTTTGAGAGATAGAAGAAGGGGGCTCTGGGGATGGAGCATCTCTCTCTGAAGAGGTTCCGTGGAGGGGGCGTCGGGGGGAGCTCCTTCAGTGGGGACCCTGGAAGATATGTCAAAGTCTCCGGATACGAACATCTCTCTCCAAAGGGGGCCCCTTTGCGGCCGAGGGGAGCCTGGTATGTGGGAGGAGGGGGGCTCATATACTGGGGACTTTGATAGATGAATGAAGGAGAGCTCTCGTGGTGGGGCATCACTCTGCGAGGGATTCGATGAAGGGGACCTTGAGGGAGGGCTCTTTACTGGGGAACCTGAATGATGAGGTTTTTGAGAGATATGCAAAACGCCCTGTAAACTGGCCTCCCACTACATTGGGGCCCTGTTGGGGAACCTGGAGTGGGTTCGTTTGCCGGGACTTTTGAGAGAAAAGAAAAGTATATCTGGGTTCCCTTCTTGGACCTGGAGGTCATTAGGATTTTAAGGCTGGGGGCCATCTGGAACTTCTGTAAAGGAACAGGGCTCTCTTGAGTTGATATTAGATTATGGGGCACAAAGGGCTCGTCTATAAGGCCTAGGTGCATCGGGTCCGTAAAGGCTCGAACCCAGTGTTTATCAATCAATCAATAGAAACACAGTTACAAAAGAAGGTGCTTCAGTAAAACAAATACAGAGAAAAAGTTAAATAGTGCCATCAGATAAACGATTATTTTGTGTATAAAGGTAAAGGTAAATTTCACCCTAGAACAGGCCCAGAGGAGGAGTAGAGGTATAGCTCTACTCTTTCTTTAATCTCGGCACTAGATTGGGTGGGTGGTCAATGCCACGCCCCGGCCGCTTCACCCCCTGGGAAAGAGCCGGTAACCATTGTACAAGAGGTTGGGTGGGTCCCACGGCCTGTCTGAACGGGTGCGGAAAATCTCACCACACCGGGACTGGATCCCCGGACCGTCAAGCCCGTAGCGAACCGCTATCTTAAATACAGTTACATATAAGCTTGTAGCCAGCCGAAGTGCCGCTGTAGAAGGGGTCCACATAGACAACATTTTATATCATTCTATAGAGTAAGTGCGTGCTTGCAGCCGCATTAGTTTGAAATCTGCATAAAGTATTAACTATACAGCGTGTATGGCTGCTCTTGAAAACCTTAAAGTTAGATACTCAAGAAAGTCCTTTTATGGAAACTGAAGATTCATTACCAACTCTAATTGGACGCTGTTCTGAGCCAAGATCCGGTCCACATCATTAAATACGGTTTTTTTTTTTTTTGTGAGTTCGAGTTTAACATTAGCATACCATTTATTCTTACTTTTGTAAGAGGTTTCCTACCTGCGAGTTCTTAGATCAACGTTTTGTATGCATTACTCTTGTCTCACATGCCCAATCTGCTTTATCCTCCTTCACTTGGTCACCAAAATAACGTTTGCTAAAGAATATTAATTACGAGGCTCTTTATTACGTAAATCTATCAATCATACTGTTCCTCCCTCTTTACGATCTCCACATATTCTCACCACCATCTTGTTTACGAAGACTGAAGGACCAATTTCGCACATCCAAACAGAAAAATTATGCAGTTATTTTAAAAAATCACAACTTAAGGCCATCTGCCAGTAGCTGCTTCATTTTGCGTATTTTTAGCAAAGGAAAACGAGTTCTGATTCAACAGACAAGTCAAGTTGCATCAGCCAATGTTGCTCAACCTTGGGAATTTTTTTTATACAAAAGAATTTCACCATCTTCACACTGTACTAATCTCTGAATTAATGTAACAAACGTCTTAAGGTGAGGCTTGTTTTACGTTTCTGAAACGTCAGTTTCCAATTTCATACATACATACACACATATATACCTTCAACGCTTCGGGAAGGGTGTCCAAAATAGTATTAAAATCAGGCAGTGTTCATATTCCATGTTACCTGTGCTTCGAACGGGATAGATGATGCTAAAACCGATCATCTGTGATGCGATATGTTACAGGTGAACCCTCCCATGACATTTTAATGTAGCCACTTCTGACTTTAGACAAACTTATTTTACAATTTACCGTTGAAATATGGGACTCACATTTATGTATTTTTAACTTAACGCCGTCCTCGGTATGTTAGATTGTGCAGTGTCGAGTAGTTTGGATGATCAGTAAACACTCAAAGCGTAAGGACGTGCGAGGAAACGGCTGTGGCTTGATATATTGCCGCCACACTTACGTTAGGCGGACCCGGGACTGAGAATTCAGCTCAATGCCACCAGGATACGAGACAAGAGTGCTACAGTCCAAGCCAGATTAATCTGCCAAATCAAATCGAAAAGCAAGCATCCCAGAAACTTTGCACTGTAGGACCTCTGCTTAACATAAGCAGTGGCTCGTCCATGAGCAAAGAAACTTGCAAGCATTCAATATATTAACCAACAAATGCACTTAATAAAATACAAATCATGATAAGTAGCAACTTCTACATGTTTCGGCATCGGAGTGCCATCTTCAGGGAGTCTACGGACACATATCACAAGTCCAACACTCCTGTTTGTCGGATTTGTGATACTTATGTCCGTAGACCCCCTGAAGATGGCACTCCGGTGCCGAAACATGTAGAGATTGCTACTTATCGTGATTTGTGTTTTATTAAGTGCGTCTGTTGGTTAATATATTTGATATACGAAAATTCACGGTATGAGTAACATAAAATTAGCTTACAAAAAGCTTCTTTGAAATGATTAATATTTCTCGTGAACTTACAATGATAGTTACTAACACACCATCTCTGCGCATTACAGGACAGACAAAGGAGTTGATACAGCCCTACAGTGTACGAAGGTATTGTTTTAACTATCACCACGTTAAGTCAGCAATTGATCCGTCTTCTGATATACTACGAGTGCCCTATCTGGAGGCCTCTGCCGGTTTCCACGTTTGGAAGCTGGTGTTGCAGTCCCACTTTCTTCGCACTGACACTAACGGAACTTGGCATAAGTGTAACGAGCAAATTGACGAAGATTTGACGGCTCCATTTTCCGCCGACCGTGTCAAGAGTACTAACGACAGCTTCGACTCAAAATTGACTGGTGCTGGGAACCCACTAGTTCGGCAGCTTGGGGGTATTACGCTAACCGACAGATGAAAGAAGTTGCCCCGAGGTCTTTGCCGAAAGCACTGGAAACAAACAAGCCGTCCAGGCAACCTATACAAAGGCGGCCAAATCGCCACAGTGCACTGCGCCAAACATTTTTCGGCTACCAGACTGACGTTTTCCGCGTTCTTACTCAATTGTAAGGAAAATGCCACTATATAATTAAGACAGAGGGCATGGCCCGCATCCCCCCCCCCCCCCCCTACTTTTAAACCTCCTTATAGACTTTTTTCCCCTCCCCCCCCCCCTCCCCAAAACCTCTCCCCTCCACCCCCCCCGCCCCCCCCG
>Ga0123355_10018056_pt1 | contig 11170 bp, 6 predicted proteins | sample TergutEmb28metaG_3_FD_89872 | JGI IMG/M metagenome (GOLD analysis project Ga0123355, IMG submission 89872) | Embiratermes neotenicus P1 segment gut microbial communities from Petit-Saut dam, French Guiana - Emb289 P1 | ecosystem: Host-associated > Arthropoda: Insects > Digestive system > Gut ...
CTAGAAGAAATACAAGCAGTGGAACTGAATCTATACACATGGACGAGTCGAATGGCACAAACCCGAAGCCATTACGCCCAATAGTTTTTTTTTAACAAGCTTACGAAAATCGGGTTGGTACTAGTACCAACTCCGGGTTGGTGGCGTGAGAGGCTGGTTGGTACTAGTACCAACGCCGGTTGGAAAGTGTTAATGGCTAGTGCACCTATATAATGGGATACAGACCATACCACAATTTCCAAGGTGAAAAGATAAAAGTAAAAGACATAACTCAACACAGACATAACATCCTAGATTTAGCACCTAGATACCGTATAACTAAGGATATAATATAATGAATCCCATTCTAGACATAGCTAAAGATAAGACATGAATAAACTAATGATACTGTTCCAGACCATGCACCCACCACTGACACAAACGAGATCTCGGTCCCACACAAACCCCTTCCCCACGTCTAAAAAAACACCGCACATACCACGTATGTTGTATCTATTGTATAGTAGTTGTATAGCTACTCGATAAGTCCCTGTACAACCTGAAGATGGCCAGCATTAGTGGCCGAAACATGTAGTTGTGCCGAATATAGTAGATACCCTATTATACTACTAATAAATATAGCTGTGTTTTGACAATATATACACATACCACATTGGTTTTGTTACATTTAGTGAGTTCAGCTTATTGTGTGTTCAGAAATGTGTAAGTGTAATCCATCTGCACTGTTACCTGTTACCAACAACAATGGAACATGAACACACAGCTCTCCCTGTTCGGGCCATGCAGACACACAAGCATGAGTGCAGATGAAGCTCCATCCATTCTTTACCTCTGCACCATATGGAGGAGACTGGTCAACTTCACAGGCTGGCCACTTCTCTGCCAGGGAAAGAATCCCCAGTTCTCATTATTAGGGTCAGCCCCAGAGCCATTCTGGGCATTTTTGAGCATATAAAAATCTCCCGTCACTGTGGGAAGCCAAACCCTGGATGATACAGCTTACATCCCAGTCTCTTTACCAACTGAAAATTAGTTATAAACTTTCCACTATCAATTTTCATGATAATTCATTCAACATTTCTTGGTGTTTTACAGGCAGACAGAAACACAGATACATGGAATGATATCAACAGGCGATCTACAAGGATGGAAATGTGCCTAGACATTGTGCAAAGGAATATAATACACCAAGTTTATAAAAATAAAAAAGAATGTGTAACACCAACTTTATTAAAAAGAACTAAGAAGTGCCACTTTAACTACTGTACAAACCGACCCAGCTTATACTGCATGGTGTAGTTACCAACAGACTCAAAATGACACTCTTCTGGGACATGATGCCATCTGGTGTGGTAGATAGGTACCAACTGCAGCATGTGACATTCCAGATAACCACTGTCTTGACACCCACCAATCTGAGAACCTCAAATATCACATAGGTTTGAGTATTCTAACTTAAAAATGTATTCAGACAAGCAACTGAAACTGTAGGCTTACCAAAGTATAGTTTGTGGCAATAGAAGCTAAAGAATCTTTGCCCTATACAGCAACTGAAAAACTCTCATGTTGCTCTTTACACTTCCTAACAGGCTTGTCTGCCACCAGCCCATCAGATGTCACTCAACTTTCCCTTACAAAATTAGTGCAGTAATATTTCCTACATGTCACTGCATTACAATCGGTGCACATCAGGGTCTTGACATTCCAGCCTCCAGGTTCGACACTTCAACCATCCGTCATTAACATCCACTTTGATACAATAGTTTCAACATTTTGTAACTGGTTCTGACAAACTGGGATGAGACCACATGGATGTTGAGTCAGCTTCCCCCACTGTCCTACTGTTGTGCAGGTCACTCTCAGCTCAGTCAAACACTGCCTTGGTTACTTTAAGGCTGTACTGCTTGACACTCTCCTTCAATAACTCAATGTTTTTAGGTTTCCACAAGCATTTGTATTTTATTAAAAGTAAACTTTCAAGCTTTTTGTTTTCTTGTTAAGGTTATTTTAAATTCTTATTGCTGGCAATTCATAAGTTCTTGGAACCAACCGTTCATGCTACACAGAAACTGGATTCAAGTACTTGTGATGGTCGTACCAGTCCCAATGAATGACATGCACTGAGACTCTATTGTAACTTACAAGGCAATTTTCAATGAAGCAGGAGTGACATGAGGATTCAACTTTTTGAAGAGAGTTGGGAAAAGTGCACAATGTTGAGGGTGAGCAAGGTTGGACTTGAGAAATTACATGATGTCTGCAAATATGGTACTCACAATCACACATCAATTCTATAGCTGTTGAATGAATAAAGAAACTGCTTAAAAATAAACACCACCTCCATAATAAACAAAGTATCAGAGTTCAATATTGTTTGCAAAGCAGACAATGAATTTAGGAAGATTCATTGCAAGAGCTATAGAACTGGGTGCAGTGTTTAAGACCAGAACAACAGCTGTTGCAAAATTAACACAACATTAAAACAAGAACCTCTTCACTGGACTGCAAAGTCTAAGCTGAATACGGTCTATTTCAATCAATCACAAGCCAACAGCAGAAATTTCCACGGAGTTTTGATGACTGTCACAAATACCATGGGTACAATGGAGCCACCGCACTAAAGTCTTGGTCACTTGCATTTCACCACCACAAACTGGGACATATTCACTATAGTAATATCACCAGGTTTTACTTCTTGGGTCCCAATTTACATAGGATTAAATGCAACCATTTGAACCTGAACTATTTTCACTTTGCACCATTGTTTTATTATTACTTGTCCACAACACTTGCTCGTGTCTTGCCAATCCATCACAGTGCAACAGGCTAGTGTACCTCAGTATGATCAGTTTCTGGGAGTACTAAGTGTGCTGTTCCCAGGTGCTACAGACATCTCTCCACCTTGCCCACTTTCTCTCTGTGGACTCTGAAAGCATGAAGGTACAATTCCATTAAACACATACAGCCAATCCATGCATTCTTACTACACACACATTTCAGGCTAGGCTCTAATTTTAAGATGAAGGTCTTATTGGGTTGTTACATTCAGTACATGGTTACTGATTCCTCACATCTTGAAGGATCATACCATCATCATCATCTTCAGGAATGAAGGAGCCTGTAACTGCTACTACCCAGAAGACCTGAATCCTCAACATCAGTGCTTTTAAATCCTCAAATATCACACAGCATCTAATGTACTTACTTATACAATAAAGCTGAGATGCACACAGTTTGAAGTCCTACTCTTTACAGTGATAATATATATATATGTTGTAAATTTGTCCATTTCTAACAAAAATACACACATACCTCTCCTCTATAGGTTTTATTGGCAGAAACCTGGCAATATGTTTGTCAGATATGGAAAAAGCAGCTAGTTAAGGCACTGGAAAAGCATTCCCCCCCACCCCACCAAAAAAAAAAAACTGGTGGAGAACTGACAGGGGTTTGGGAACTGACCTGAAATTTAATTACTGGGGTGCTGATAATTCCTTAGCCAGACCAGGAAGGAAACAAGCTCAGAAGCAAGTCAGGGGCGCATGTGATTTCAACAACAACAAGATGCAAGCTGTCATCAAGTTATTTTTCCTGCAAGGCAAGGTGCTGAAGGAAATTCATGCCATTCTGACAGAAATATTAGATCTTTCTTTCCTGGTCAGGTTAAGAACTTATCAGCATCCCTGTATGTGGTGAAAGGATTAAGTTACACAGTTTTGTGCTACTGACTGTAAGCTACAACAGACAAGGCTGTAGCACTGTATGCTCACTCTTCCTACAGAATGCAAGCCAGTATTTCTACAATAAGAAGTGTTTAGCCTCATTTCTGTGTTGGGGAATTAAGCAGTAGGGCATGTCATGTCTACTTTCCTCTCAGTACAGGGCATTTGCCATGTCCACGTTCCTCTCAGTACAGGGCACGTGTCATGTCCATGATTTTGAAAACAAACCACACAAATTATGCACGATCACAATGTCTTAGCCAATGCGATGTTCGTTCACTCTTCATGGTTCTAGCTGTAAGCTGTGCCAACAGTGCACTATCTAGATTCGCCATGGGCATCTGAATGAAGGCCTGTTCTACTACAAAGTTCATTAAATGAAAATGATTTGGATCTTTGTAAATACAAACAGAATAGGGTCATGACAATGTACTTACCTTGACATGGATTTGGTGTCTCAGCATTGCTGCCCTGAGGATTAGCATACGTGTCCGCCGCTGATACTCTCTGCCTATTGCCAGTGACTTTTCAAATGTTGTGCTCCTCTGATCTACTTCTTTTGCATACAGTATCTAAAAAAAAATTAAATTTACTTACTGTTGTAAAGATAAAGATAAAACACAATTTCTGAGTTACAGTCTTGCCACAGCAGAGGAGGCACTTTGTGTTCTGAAATGTCCAACAATGATAAGTAACAATGCTTCACATCAAGCCCGATGATAGCTTTGTTACAAGCCAAAATGTGTAGCTGGTTATTTGAATAATGTACAATTGTGTTTGGTAGTAGAATATTAGTCTTTTATTGTCAATATGTACACAACAGGATGAATCACTTCAAAGCACCAGATTTATACACCAAGATAAGTGTTGACATCTGAAACAGGCCATCTTGGAGTAGTGCTCTCGCAGGACCAGACACAACACCCACAATCTGAAGGCATTAATAAGGCAGACATCAGATTCTACGCATCAGCCACAGTGCAGATAGATCAGGTGCATATCAGAATGACCACCACCTTGGTGTGTGTGTGTGTTGTGCCCATGCATGGTGTGGAAGTCAAATCCTGGTCTTATGTGAAGTACACACTAAAGAAGAAGAAGAAGAAGAAGAAGAAAAAAGACAGCCATATTGCACCACTCTGGAAGATCGCACTAGCACATGGCTAGAGGAATACGATAATAACCAATAAAACAGATGTAAAGATGCATGTGAGTTTAATGAATGACTGATACATCATAAGATTGTTGTATATATAACTTTATTTTAACTTGGCAACAAACAGACACAGCAGATGTGGTCAGCCATTGTATGTGGAGTGACCCATCACAGGTGGAGAAAAAAGCTACTGAACAACTGGTTATGCAATACTTATGAGTGGGATTATAAGAAAATAACTAAATAAACTGCCATCACAGACTTTATAAACCTAGGAAAAGTATTATGTAACATGTAATGTAAGCAGGAAAAGCCACACAAAACACACAGCACTAAGCGTTCAGAAAGGGAGGGGAGAACTAGCGGATACAGAGCTGACAGATTGCACGTGATACTGATCATAAGAGACTCAATGTAAGGGATTGGGAAACACACCACACAAAACCTGATGCTGCAGTCAACACACTTCACTCACTTGTTAAGGGATATCAAATTACAATTTAATGTAGAGAAGAACATAAAACTAAGCAAGATAAAATAGTAACAAATAATACCTTGTTGTGTGAATCAATGCGAGCTTGGATCTGTCCATCTAAGATCAACTGCATGAGTTCGTCCTCAAGCGCCAGGACTGTAGTGTTGAATGCAGCTGCCATCTTTCTCATATCTGCTGACAGGTATGGACTAAAGTACTGGATCAAAGCACGGTTCCGGATCTGAGCGTACAATGCGTTCACATGTGGTGCAATGTACATGTCTAGCAACAGGTTGTCCTACAGCAGCATATACCCATATATTTATAAGATGCAGGCTAAACAGAAAGGTCCTTATTTTATCTGACAACTATCAGTCGTCCCCACCTGCCAATATTTCACCACATGCGTGAGCAGTCGGCTGAGTGTGCTATATCAACACTAGCAAGAAATTCCACGTGACAGATGTCAGATAATATAAGGACACTGTACTTCGCTCATGTCAGTAACTCATTTATGTACTGTCATTTTCCACACATGAAGCATAACGTGAAACATACTTCATAAAGTATGTGTGATGCCACTTCTAAGCAATGTTTTCTTGACCATTCCATATCACTCTCAAAAAGAACTGGAGGAGTTCCATAAAATCTCACCTTAATTTCATCCAGCAGTTTAAGACAGGATGCATATTTTGATTCATAGAATTTAAATATAATATCTCTGAGCTGTGGTTCTAATTCCAGGAATAATTTGAAAGAACTGAAAAAATAAAGACAAGACATTTAAAACACTGCCACTTTTCGACTCATAAAATTAACAAGTAATATTAAACATCACTGAGGTATAAATGAAAATTCAGAACAGTAAAATGGCACAGTAAGGTTCCTAGATGGCACCACTGTGATGTGAAATGTGTTGTATGTTGACACAGATTGATGGGACTGGCAGTTACTGTTCTATCTGCGTGCTCTCTCTCTCTCACACACACACACACACACACACACAGAGCGACTGAAAGTCTCACTCCATATGGCATGAAAGCAATGAACCTCACTTAACCAAAGACAGCTTGACTAGCTGAGTGACCTGCAAAGTAACTGCAGAGTGGAGAAGGCAACTTGGCAGCCACACGGTCTCATCCTGAATCATAGGAACTGGTCACAACAGGTCAAAATCACGAAACACTGAAGTTACAGACTTCACTATACTGCCCAGGTTCACTGACATGACTGAAACATTCACCTCTATAAAATGCAAAACCTGGGAACCACCACCACCACCACCACAATGCCCCATCTCAATTCCCTCATTGTTTAAAATGGACCACTCCTGCTGCAAACATTCACAAGCTTGACCACTGCTATTCAAATGCAGCATTCACACAAAATCATGCTTCCACAAGTGTCCCAAGTTTTCTGCTTTACTCAGACATGACAGATAAACTCCTGTAGTGCACTGTTGTCACTTTTCAAGGTGTCAGTAAGGTAGCAGCTGTTACTTTAAGTGTATGCAACACTCACAAAACAACAGAATGTGCATGTTCACATTCTGTCAATGCTAATGAACTGTAACACTTGCATCTACCTAACTTCATGCATAAAGGTATTACATCTGTGCACATTGTTGACAACCAGTTACCTGGATATTTGGGGATGTTTCACTACAGCAAAAGCCCATAAGAGGCCACGGTCTACTCTAAAATGCAAATCTTCTGCAGCTGGTCAGATGCCAGAAAAGTTAAACAACCATACCTGGAAGCACTCAAAATCAACCATCCCACCATATTGCCAAATACCTTCAGAACATCTTCTGTTAACTGTCTGTGCACATTTATTGCAGATGGTACCGCATTCCATTTGAACCATTAACATAATTCAAACATACGTTCACCCCAGCTGTTCATTACAAAATCTGAACTTTGAGATGCGGCTATACAGACTGCAAAACAATACCTTATGAACAACTTCTTTCAGAAAATAAACTTACCTACTAAAAATTACATTCTTCTGCAGCTCATGGCGGTCAAATGTTGCTAGGGCACATAGACCACCATACATAGCCACATTGCTAGGCGATAACAGCTCAGGGAAATCACAGTGATCAAAGTTTGCTACCAGGAAGTGTTTTGCAGCTGACTTGTACTTCTTGGTTGCCAGTTCTGCCAAGCCAGCTGCACATTTCAGTCTGGTTTGGATCGTTTGGTTGCTGTCTTTAGCATGTAACTAGACAATAGAGCAGACACATGAAGATACAGAAATAAGTAAAGATAGACACTATTTAACAATATTCATTGGAACGCTGTCCATCATCCTAGAAATATTATTTAATTATATTTACCTCAGGTTGGCCACCACACTAATCCTTAATACAAACTATGTTTTGGAAATGAGATAGTTTGTCGCAAGATTTGAGGTTTTCACAGCAGTGTCGCTGCAGATTCCCTTCTGGTGGGATACAACATGTGTATCATTGTGTGTGCTGTGCAGTTTGTGTCATTTCAAAGGCACCACAATCCTTCATAATGTCACGAACCACCCACCCAACAACACAAGTCCCATCTTGCCTTAGTCCACTCACTTCATCAATCCACACAATCATTGGTCTACTTGCTGCTTGTTAATTCAACACCATTTCTCTTGTTCTCAGTGGACACCTGTTATTGTCTTTCCCTCACACATGCCAAGTACCGTGATCTATAATTAACGTGGATAACACAACACAAGTTTCAGCACTGTTAAAACCACAGGCTGTCAGCATACACCAACCTGGACCAGCTTTATCCACGTACCATCCTCGTGACTCATTTCCTTTTTATCCATCTAAATGTTATCTGTCCCAGTTCTCCAAAAGCTTCTGAAGATGTTTCCTAACCTTAATTCTGTATGACTCTATTCTTTTTGTCAGAGTTTCATATAATATGAAACAAGTAAACTTTAACTTCAGATATTTAAATATTTGAAGCCAGTACAGCTCAGTCCAAAAAGTGACTAGGCTATGGACTAGACATAAGATGGATCATGGTTCCATTCCTGGCAGGGGCAAAACCTGCCTCTTCTCCAAAGCATTCAGCCCAGTTTTGGGGCCCACCCAGCCATCAACTCAATGGCTATCAAGGGATATTTCCCACGGACAGAACATGAGATTACCACTCACCACTTCTAGGACCAAGATTAGGAATGAATGGAGCTGTACCCACTCCTACTATACCCATCTTCACAGCATGCACAAGAATTTTACTTCCCAGTTTATCTTACAATATTTTGATTTTTAGACATGAGACAAGAAGAAGATAAATACCGAGTGGTAGCAAGCCTTCCCCAAATTTAACTGATTCAATTTTTTCAAGGAAGTAATGTTTGTGGGTTTATTGCCTGGCATGTTACCAACCCATTAGCCTACACTATGAAGCCAGGTATTGATGCCTACTATTTGAGAGATGCATTGTAAATTGTAAATTCCAATTCTAACAAACAAAAACAAACCCCTGAATAAAGGCACACTTTATAGCTGTGGCTTCATACAATAACCACATGGCACTACCTGTAAAGTGTACCTAAAAGCTGTGGCTTGGTATCAGAACCAGATGGCACTACCAATAAACTGTACCTAACAGTTGTGGCTTGGTATCAGAACCACATGGCACTACCTGTAAAGTGTACCTAACAACTGTGGCTTGGTTATCAGAACCAGATGGCACTACCAATAAAGTGTATCTAACAGCTGTGGCTTGATACCACAACCACATGGCACTACCAATAAAGTGTACCTAACAGCTGTGGCTTGGTATCAGAACCACATGGCACTACCTGTAAAGTGTACCTAACAGCTGTGGCTTGATATCGCAATCACATGGCACTACCAATAGAGTGTACCTAACAGCTGTAGCCTGATACTGCAGCCGTATGACACTACCAATCAAAACCATGTAAAATCCCGGTTAATGTACAGTCCCTGCCAGAGCCCTATTGAATGCCAGCCACTTGCAACAGTCTGTCTTATATTTCATAACTCATACCTCAGAAAAATCTGGAGTTGCTTCTGCTTTACTGACGTAACTCAAGACGTGTGACCAATTCTGCAGGTATACACTAACCTGCAAGAAAATGACAATTCTGTAATATCTAAGGTTGCCATAACACTAAAAATTAATGTCAGTTATTCATGATGTGACACCATGTAGTATGGTAGTTTGGTACCTTCATCTTGGGGGAACAGTACCCCTGCTCCATCCTAAGAGTTCTGGAATCAATGAATTTGCCGAATGCTAGTTTAAGCATGTTGCCATCAAGGGTAAAGAAGATGGCTGCCAAAATGTAATCTATACAGGATATGTATTGTATAGCAGTAAATGAATACTTACCAAGAAATCAAGTCTTCTGTTGACAAAGTGTCTTTTAGTGATTAGTTACTGATGTTTCTAAGGATTGAATCGCCTCTGTTTCCAGAGCATTCAGTCCAAGAAGACCCACTGACTACCCAACAACATAGCACCACATCCCAGAAAATAGCAACTTAGCTGCATGTTCCTCAAAACCATGAATATATTACCATTTGACACACAGTAGCTACTTCAGGCAGCAGCAATGACCAACCTGTACCTACCACAGAGCACAGTAGCATAGACTACACAATATGCTCACTACAGACGTAATCTGTCAACACGTGATATGGCAAGGCCCAGGATTAGACTCATATATACCGGGCACCAGCTCATGTGAACTTCAGAACATTTTTGCAATGCCTAACTTTCCTGGGCCCCAACTGACATTCACTGTTCTGCCACTGTTGGTCATTATCGCTGACCTCCTAGTATGTGTCAGTACATATGTACAAATATATTCTGGTTGCTGATTGTCTCTGGAATTACAGTGGACAAAACCAAAATTAGCCATTGCTTGTGTTAAAACAAAGATTCCCTGATGATGGCACCCCAGGAGTGCCGAAACATGAAGAAAGGAAATTCTGTATCAAATGTGTTTGGTTAGATGGGCTGAATTCATCACTATGTTCACAGAAACCTGCCCCTGATCCCTATCGTGAGCCCAACGAACTAAGATATCTTTCCAGCTTATTTCTTTGTAATCCACTTAATATTATCTTCACAGCTATGTTGAGGGCCTTCCAAGTGGACTCTTCTTCCCTTCAAATTTCCCCACAAAAACCCTGTATACATTTCTCATTTCCCCATATGTGCCACATAACATACCCACCCCCTCCTCAAGGAACGATCAGCCCAACAATATCTGGTGATAAGTACACATCAAGGAGCTTCTCATTAATCATTTTCATCAGTCTCCTGTTACTTCCTTCCTCTTAGGCCTAAACACCTTCCTCAGCACTGTGTTCTCCAAAACCCTCAGCCTCTGTAGTTCTCCAACACCCTCAGACTCTGTAGTTCTCCAACACCCTCAACATCTGTTGTTCTCAAACACCCTCAGCCTCTGTTGTTCTCAAACACCCTTGGCCTATGTTGTTCTCCAACACCCTCGGCCTCTGTTGTTCTAAAACACCCTCAGCCTCTGTTCTTCTCAAACACTCTCAGCCTCTGTAGTTCTCAAACACCCTCAGCCTCTGTAGTTCTCCAAAACCCTCGGCCTATGTTGTTCTCCAACACCCTCGGCCTCTGTTGTTCTCAAACACCCTCAGCCTCTGTTCTTCTCAAACACTCTCAGCCTCTGTAGTTCTCAAACACCCTCGGCCTCTGTAGTTCTCCAAAACCCTCGGCCTCTGTTGTTCTCCAACACCCTCGGCCTCTGTTGTTCTCAAACACCCTCGGCCTCTGTTGTTCTCAAACACCCTCGGCCTCTGTTGTTCTC
>Ga0123355_10018058_pt1 | contig 11170 bp, 13 predicted proteins | sample TergutEmb28metaG_3_FD_89872 | JGI IMG/M metagenome (GOLD analysis project Ga0123355, IMG submission 89872) | Embiratermes neotenicus P1 segment gut microbial communities from Petit-Saut dam, French Guiana - Emb289 P1 | ecosystem: Host-associated > Arthropoda: Insects > Digestive system > Gut ...
CTATCGCCCGACCGTGCATTACGCCTATCACCCTTGCGACGGCGCGGTGCTGTCGCTGCACGAGCTGGCGGGCAAGAACTGGAACCTGCAAAGCCGGAAGCGCCTGATCATGGACGATATCGCGCCGGGCGGCATCGACGAGCTCGGCGTGCTGCTGATGGGCAACGCGAAGGGCGTCTATTGGTACGGCTCGCGCCTCACCGTCGACGAGGCGCGCAAGCTCGCGCCCTACAACAACGCCACCAGCCTGCAGGTGACGGCGCCGGTGCTGGCCGGCGTGATCTGGGCGTTGCGGAATCCCCGCCGCGGCCTCCTCGAGCCGGACGAGATCGATTACCGCGCCGTGCTCGACATCTGCCTCCCCTATCTCGGCGAGATGGCGGGCGTGTGGGGGAGCTGGACCCCGCTCCAGAACCGCGGCCGCCTCTTCCCCGAGGACCTCGATCACGCCGATCCCTGGCAGTTCAAGAACATCAGGGTGGTTTAGGCAAGGGGCCGATTCAATCGGACAGCCACCACACCGCGCCGTCGGCGATGCGCAGCCGGATGGCGCGCAGGCTTTTGCCGCGACAGGGGCCGAGGACGCAAAAGCCGCTCTCGATGCGGAACTGGGCGCCGTGGGTGGTGCAGAGGAAATAGGCGCCGTCGCCGGCAAGGAAGCGGTCGGGCAGAAAATTCAAAGGCGTGCCTTGATGGGGACAGGCGTTGTCGTAGCCGAAAAGCGTCTCGCCGCGGCGATAGACGAAGACGTCGCGCCGGCCGGTGCCGCTGCCGAAAACGAAGCCGCGCGCGGTGCCGTCCTCGATCTCCTCGACGCGGCATAGCCGGGTCGCGTCTTTGTTGTCTCGTCCGGCCATTGGCGCAGCTAATGGCGAACGGGATTGCGCCGCGACCAGGACCGGCTACATTCGTGCCCCACAAAGCGTCTCCCCGGGGAATGGAGTGTGCGGCATGCCCGCCGACGGTGATTTTCAATCATATTGCCTCAGCCCGACGAAGCCCAGCTACCGGCCACCGCCGGGCGCGGTGGACGCTCATTGCCATGTCTTCGGCCCTGCCGCCAGGTTTCCGTTCGCGCCCGAGCGGAAATACACACCTTACGATGCGCCGAAGGAGAAGCTCTTCGCCTTGCGCGATTTTCTCGGCTTCGCGCGCAACGTCATCGTTCAGGCCAGCTGTCACGGCACCGACAACACGGCGACGATCGATGCGCTCCATGCCGCCGATGGCAAGGCGCGCGGGATCGCCGTGGTCAAGCCGACGATCGGCGATGCCGAATTGCGCCTGATGGACGAAGCCGGCGTGCGCGGCGTGCGCTTCAATTTCCTGCCGCGCCTCGTCGATGCCGTCGATCCGCAGGTCCATCTCGCGCTGGCGCGCCGCGTCGCGGCGCTGGGCTGGCATGTCGTGGTCTATTTCGAGGCGCCGAGCCTCCAAAAGATGGAGCCGTTCCTGGCCGCCTTGCCGACCGTCGCGGTGCTCGACCATATGTCGCTGCCGGATCCGGCGAAGGGGGTCGAACATGCCGATTTTCAGGCCTATGTGAAATTGCTGGCCGAGCATCCCCATCTCTGGGTGAAGGTGACCGGGCCCGAGCGCATTTCGCGGCTGGGCCCGCCCTATGACGATTTCGTGCCGTTGGCAAAGACACTGGTGGAAAGGTTCACGGACCGCGTGCTGTGGGGCACCGACTGGCCGCATCCGAACATGACGACCCACATGCCGGACGACGGCGTCCTGGTGGAGATGATCCCGCGCATCGCTCCCCTCGCCTCGCAGCAGCAGGCGCTTCTGGTCGACAACCCGGCGCGGCTTTATTGGGAGAACTGATCGTGGCATCGGACAAGGCGGCAAAGCGCGCAGCGAAAGCTGAAGCCTACGAGGATATTCCCGGCACCTACGTGTTCGATGCCAAACGGTCCCGTCAGGGCTATCACCTCAACATGTTCTGCATGTCGATGATGAGCGACGACAATCGCCGGGCGTTCAAGGCGGACGAGGCGAAATATCTCGACCGGTTTCCGATGACGCCGGAACAAAAGAAGGCGGTGCTGGAGCGAAACTGGGACCGGATGCTGGAGCTCGGCGGCAACATCTACTACACCTCGAAGCTCGCGGCGACCGACGGCCTCACGTTTCAGAACATCGCGGCGATCATGACCGGCTCGACCCAGGAGGATTATGCCAGGATGATGCTGGCAGGCGGCCGGCCGCCGGAAGGCAATCGCAGCAAGACGGATTGGAAGCGCAAATAACATGGCCAGAATCATCGCCGGCGTCACGACGTCCCACGTACCCGCCATCGGCGCCGCCATCGATCGCCACCACACCCAGGATGCCTATTGGAAGCCGCTCTTCGACGGCTACGAGCCGTCGAAGAGATGGATGCGGGAGACGAAGCCCGATGTGGTGATCCTGGTCTACAACGACCACGCCTCGGCGTTTTCGCTCGAAGTGATTCCGACCTTCGCGCTCGGTTGTGCCGAGCGGTTTCCGATCGCCGATGAAGGGTGGGGGCCGCGGCCGGTTCCCGAAGTGATCGGCCATCCCGACCTTGCCTGGCATATCGCGCAATCGACCATTCTCGACGAGTTCGACATCACCATCGTCAACAAGATGGCGGTCGACCACGGGCTCACCGTGCCGCTGTCGCTGCTGTGCGGCGAGCCGGAGGCATGGCCGTTCAAGGTCGTGCCGCTCTGCGTCAACGTGATTCAATATCCGCCGCCCACCGGCCATCGCTGCTACATGCTCGGCAAGGCGCTGCGCAAGGCGGTCGAAAGCTTCGACGAGGACCTGCGCGTCGTGGTGTTCGGCACCGGCGGCATGTCCCATCAGCTGCAGAGCGCGCGCGCCGGTTTCATCAACAAGGCGTTCGATAAGCGATTCCTCGACGCGATGGCGCCCAATCCGGAGGCGCTGGTCAAGATCGGCCCCTTGGAATATCTGCGCGAAGCGGGCTCGGAGGGCATCGAGCTGGTGATGTGGCTTGTCATGCGCGGCGCGCTCGACGACGATGCCAGGGAGGTCTACCGGTTCTATCGCGTGCCGGCGTCGAACACGGCGTGCGGCCACATGATTCTCGAGAATCCGCGGGCCTAGCCCGCGGCAGTGGAGGCGGCATGAAAATCGCGCTGGCAGGGCAGGGAGCGTTCGGCATCCGGCATCTCGAGGCGTTGGCGCGGATTCCGGATGTCGAAGTGATTTCGCTCGCCGGCGGCCGGCCCGCCGGCACCGAGGAAGTCGCCAAGAAATGGAAGATCCCGCATTGGACCAACAATCTCGCCGAGAGCCTGAAGCAGCCGGGCCTCGACGCCGTGATCCTCGCCAGCCCGACGCAGGTCCATGCGCAGCAGGCGGAAATGTGCATGCGGGCGGGCAAGCATGTGCTGATCGAGATTCCGATGGCCGACAGCCTTGCGGATTCCCAGCGCATCGTCCGGGTGCAGAAGGAGACCGGCGTGGTGGCGATGGCAGGCCATGTCCGCCGCTTCAACCCGAGCCATCAGTGGATCAAGAAGCGGATCAAGGCGGGCGAGCTCAAGATCCAGCAGATGGACGTGCAGACCTATTTCTTCCGCCGCACCAACATGAATGCGCAGGGCCAGCCGCGCAGCTGGACCGACCATCTGCTGTGGCACCACGCCTGCCACACCGTCGATCTCTTTCAATACCAGACCGGGGAGCTTCCCACGGTCGCGCATGCGGTGCAGGGGCCGATCCATCCCGAACTGAAGATCGCCATGGACATGAGCATTCAGCTCAAAGTGCCGTCGGGCGCGATCCTGACGCTGTCCCTCTCCTTCAACAATAATGGCCCGCTCGGCTCGTTCTTTCGTTACATCGGCGACAACGGCACCTACAAGGCGGTCTATGACGATCTGGTCGACGGCTACGACAAGCCGATCGACGTGTCGAAGGTGGATGTCTCGACCAACGGCATCGAGCTCGAGGACCGCGAGTTCTTCGCCGCGATCAGGGAAAACCGCGAGCCCAACGCCAGCGTCAGGCAGGTGCTCGACTGCATGCGCACGCTGGACAAGCTCGAGCGCGATCTGGCCAAGAGCTAGGGCTAGGGCGCGGCGCCGCCCGGGTATAGCTTCTCCGGCACCGTCAGCGGCTCGGCAATGGTGACGAGACCGCCGTCACGCACGGCGCGAAAAAAGCAGCTTCGCCGTCCGGTATGACAGGCAACCCCCGTCTGGTCGACGAGGAGCAGGATCGCATCGCCGTCGCAATCGAGGCGCAACTCGACCAGCCGCTGGGTCTGCCCCGATGTCTCGCCCTTGCGCCAAAGTCTCTGACGCGCGCGCGACCAGTAGGTGACGCCGCCGCTGTCGAGGGTTGCGGCGAGCGCATCGCGGTTCATCCAGGCGAGAGTCAGAACCTCGGCTGAATCATATTGCTGCGCAATCGCCGGGATCAGTCCCCGGGCATCGAACTTCACTTCCGCCAGCAAGGCGGCCAAACCGTCTGCCATGACACGCTCCGGTCCATAGCGCCATCATAGGGCGCTCGCCGCAGCCGCTCAAATCCCTTACCCGTGGAAATGCCGGGCTGCCGCCCCACACGAAAGCGCTTGCGCGTGGACCCCACGCCAAATCGGCCTTCGCCGCCCCGGCGCCGCTAGTCTTAGTCTAGAAGCTAGATCCTCTCGAGAGCCGCTGCTGCTGTTGCGGTCAACAGGAACAGCCGTTGCGCTCGCAAGGAGAATGGCCGAAACCCGAACGTCTCGTAGAAGGTCGAGGCAGCCGCATCTTTCGCGTCAACCACAATCGCGAACACAGCAAGCGAGCGGCCGGCGCTCAGGATGCGCCGTATGGCATCAGCCAAAAGCAGCTTGCCAACGCCTTCCCCCCGCACGCGCACGTCGCGTGCCAGCCGGCCGATTAGCGCCGCCGGAATCGCGTCATAGCGTGGAAGCTTTCGCGCGATCTCCTCCGGCAAGTCATTGATCGCCAACGTGAAGGAACTCAGGCTGTAGAAACCGATGATGCCCAATTCATCATCGGTCGCGACGAACACGCGCGCGATGTTTCGCTTCTCGTCCTCGGTGGCGCGGCGTCGGAACCAGTCATCGAGATCGGGTTGTCCGCTCTCGAAGCCTCTACGGTCATGCCCTTTGTTCAGGGCCGCGATCACGAAACCTTGAAGCAAATCAGCCGATGAGGTCGCGGTGTCGTCTCAAGGCCGCTACTAACCTAGGGGCAGGCTCCGGGGGATCGAGAACAGCGGCGAGAAACGCGTCGCGATCCGCGCCCGTCAGCACCATACGTTGATGTTCGTCCAGCACTCGTCGCGCACCTTCATAGGCCAAGTCGCCAGCCGTCAGTCCCGACACGGCCATAGCCCGCTGGATCAGTTTTTTTGCAGAGCCAGCGACGCGCAGCTCAATCCGTTCTTTTTTCAGCTCGCGTGGACGTTGGGTGGTGCGTGCGGAAGATGGCATCGACCTGTCCTTTCACTCAGGAAGGTACGGCAAAACACCGTGCATCGTCAAGAGAGCCCACCGAGCCGCATGTCGGTTTGTCCTCTGCCCGCGCATTGCGATGCTGGCTTCCACGCCTGGCATTTTCGCACCCGCATGAGCTCGTCAGTGCAGGCGCGTTCCCCGGCATCCTTCCCGGAATCACCCGCGCCTGTTGCGGCCGTGCCGGCGAGATCGCATGATCGGCGGTCTTGGCAACGAGGCGCGGTCGGCAGCGGGCTCGCCGGATCTCTGGCCGCACAAGCCCGGTTGCAGCGAAGGCAGCAAGGACCGGCAACCCGCCGGACGATCGGGTAGAATGCGCAAAAGAATGGAGGAACGCGATGATGTCTGAAGCCGACCGGCAAAAAGCAGCGTCCGATTTGCTCGCCGCCGAGGCAGCGCGCAAGCCCATGGTGCAGCTCTCGAAAACCTGGCCCGACATCACGCTCGAGGATGCTTATGCCATCCAGGACACGCTCATCAGGCGCAAAACGGCGAAGGGCGCCAAGGTCATCGGCTACAAGATCGGACTGACCTCGAAGGCAATGCAGGCCGCGTCGCAGATCGACGAGCCCGACTACGGCCACCTCCTCGACAGCATGATGATCGCCGACGGTGCCAAGATCCGGCACGACGATTATTGCGTGCCCCGCGTCGAGATCGAGCTGGTGTTCGTATTGAACAAAGAGCTGAAAGGCCCCGGGGTCGGATTGATGGACGTGATGCGCGCCACCGAGTATGTCGTGCCGGCGATGGAGATCGTTGACGCACGCGTCCAGAATCCGCGCAAGATATTCGACACGGTCGCCGACAACGGCGCGGCGGCCGGCCTCGTGATCGGCGGCCGGCCGCTGAAGCCTTTCGATCTCGATCTGCGCTGGGTCGGCGGCGCGCTCTATCGCAATGCCGATATCGAAGAGACCGGCCTGGCGCTCGGCGTCATGGGTCATCCGGCAATGGGCATCGCCTGGCTGGCCAACCGCTTTGGCCATCACGGCATTGCGCTGCCGCAGGGGCAGATCATGCTCGCCGGGTCGTTCATCCGTCCGATCTGGGCCCATAAAGGCGATACGGTGCACGCCGATTTCGGCCCGCTCGGCGGGCTTGCGGTGCAATTCGTGTAGGAGCTCGTGCCATGGACATGCCACGCAACGACTTCAAGGCTGCCCTCGCCGCGGGCAAGCTGCAGGTCGGCATCTGGAGCAGCCTCTCCAGCAATATCGGCGCCGAGATTCTGTCGGACAGCGGCTTCGACTGGATCCTGCTCGATACCGAGCATTCGCCCAATGAAGTGCCGGACCTGCTGCGGCAGCTGCAGGCGGTGCAGCGCGGCCCGACGACGCCCATCGTGCGTCCGGCATGGAACGACATGGTGCTCATCAAGCGGGTGCTGGATCTGGGGCCGCAGACCGTGCTGGTGCCCTACGTCCAGACCCGGGACGAGGCGGTTGCCGCCGTCGCCGCGACGCGCTATCCGCCCAAAGGCGTGCGCGGCGTCGCGGGGGGCGCCCGTGCCAGCCGCTACGGCCGTATCGGCGACTATCTCAAAAAGGCCGACGCGGAGATCTGCGTCCTGGTGCAGGTCGAGACGCGGGCTTCGCTGGAACGGCTCGAGGAGATCGCTTCGGTCGAGGGCGTCGATGGCGTGTTCATCGGGCCGTCCGACCTCTCGGCCTCGTTCGGCGTGATCGGCCAGCCCGGCCATCCCGCGGTGCAGGAGGCGATCCGCGGTGCCGCCGCCATGATCCGCAAATGCGGCAAGGCACCGGGCATCCTCACCGCCAGCGAGGACGAGGCGCGGCGCTATATCGAATGGGGCTATCTCTTCGTCGCGGTCGGCGTCGACACCGGCTTGCTCGCGCGCAGCGCCGACGCGCTGGCGCGGCGGTTCAAGGGCTGAGCTGCTTCATCCATCGCAGGCCGTCCCCGGTGCGGCCGCGCGGCTGATACTCCGCGCCGACGAAACCGGACCATTGGAGCCGGTCGATCTCGCCCAGGATCCAGCGATAATCGAGCTCGCCGTGGTCCGGCTCGGCCCGGTCCGGCACCGAGGCAAACTGGACATGGCCGATCTTCGGCATCAATCGCTGGAAGCGGCGTATCACGTCGCCCTCCATGATCTGGAGGTGATAGAAGTCGAACATCATCTTGAGGGAGGGTGAAGCGACGGCATCGATGATCGCGATGGCCTCGTCGGAGCGCGACAGGAGATAGGTCGGACGATCGACCCGGTTGATCGGCTCGATCAGAAGCGTCACGCCGAGCGGTGCCGCCCGTTTCGCGGCCCGTGCCAGGTTCCGGCGCATCGTTGCCAGCCCTTCGGCCTCGCTGAAGCCGCCGATCGCGCCGGCCATGACGTGGACATGGCGGACACCGAGCGCCGCGCCATAGTCGAGGGCTTGCGCCATCAGTTCGTCGAAGCTCCGTTCTTCGCCCGGCACGCCCGCGAGGCCCATCCCGCCCTTGTCCGGGCTGCCTCCGGCACTGTTGATGCCGATCAGCGGTATCCCGGCGTCGGCAACGCGCCGGCGCAACTCGGCGACCGGAAACTCATAAGGCGCCCAGCATTCGAGCGCCGCGAATCCGGCGCGGGCCGCGGCCGCGAAGCGGTCGAGGAAATCCAGCTCGCGAAAGAGGATGCCGATATTGGCGGAGAGGCGCGGCATTACTTGATCACCACGGTGTTGGCCGGGGTTGCGATGCCGTGGTCGAGATTGATCGGCGCGGCCACCAGGAGGAACTCGAAGGCGCCATCCCCGGCGCAATCGTCCGCGAGCGGCTTCAGAACGAACTGTTCGCCGAGGGGCAAGCCCAGCAAGGGTATGGCGCGGTGATGCAGCGCATCGGGATCGGTCAGATTCCACGGCCAGGGCTCCGCCGCCGGGGTATCGGTGCCGAGCGCCGCGACCCGGCTGTTCCAGAGCCATTCGACCAGCGCGCGGCTCGGCTCGATGCCGACCGACTTGAGCTTGTCCATCGGCGCCATCGCCTTTTTTTCGGCATCGCTCGACGCCTCGTACGCCTCCATCCAGCCGGTCCGCACCAGCAGCACCGAGCCGGGCTGCAAGGTCACGCCTTGCGCCGCGAGCGCGCCTTTGAGGTCGGCCAGCGTGACGGTGTCGCGGGTCAGCGGCGCGATCGGCCGGCCTTGGGCCGCACGATACCTCACGGCGTCGACCAGAACCCCGCGCCCGACGAACTTGTCGGCCCAGCTGCTGATCGTCAGCCGCCCTTTGCGCGCTCTGATCTCCTCGGCGCTGACGCCGCCATAGAATTTTCGGTGCTTGACATGGCCGACATGGGCGAGCCCGTCCCACTGGCTGCCTTCCTGCGTGTTGTAGGCGTTGATGAGGTCGTCGTGCGCGGTGGGGCTCAGATTGACGATGTCGTGGACGAAAGGCGGGCGCCCGAACAAGGGCGGCTTGGCATAGCCGACGCGCGCGTCGAGGCGGAATACCTTGCCCTGCTTCACCAGCCTCGCAGCGGCGACGATGTTTTCGGGCGTGAGCAGGTTGAGGCAGCCCAGCTCGTCATTGTCGCCGAACACGCCCCAGGCCGATTCGGGCGGCGCGCCTTCCTTCACCGGCAGCTGATCGAACGCCGGCAGCTTCGCGAAATCGATCTTCGACATTTCCTCACCCCTTCTGACGTTGGCGGCCGCCGCCCCGGTTATTGCGTTGACCGGTTGCGGTCGATCCAGCGGTCGAACGCGACCAGGAGCTTCAGGAGAAACTCCCTGGTCGACGGGTTCGTCAATTCGCCCTTGTCATCGACCAGATTCGCCGCGCCGCTGATATAAGCCTCGGGCTGGGTCATGGTCGGCATATTGAGAAAGACCAGCGATTGCCGCAGATGATGGTTGGCGCCGAAGCCGCCGATGGCGCCGGGCGAAACGCTGATCACCGCTGCCGGCTTCTCGTCCCAGGCGCTGTGGCCGTAGGGGCGCGAGGCAATGTCGATCGCGTTCTTGAGGAAGCCCGGCACCGAGCGGTTGTATTCCGGGGTCATGAACAGGACCGCATCGGCTTTTTTGATGCGTTCCTTCAGCGCCACCCATTCGGGCGGCGGGCTGGCATCGAGATCCTGATTGTAGGGAGCGAGATGGCCGATCTCGACGATGGACAATCGCAGCGACGGCGGCGCGATCTTTGCCAGCGCCAACGCCACCTTGCGGGTGAAGGAGTCCTTGCGCAGGCTGCCGACGAAAACGGCGACGTCTTTGGGATTGGCCATAGGAAACGCCCTCCAAATTGACAATCATAAGGTATCAATAGGCCGAGCTTATTTCAGCAACGAGAACGCGTGACCGCAATGGCTGACCCCATCCCCTATAGCGACGCCAAGCTGCGTGGCATCCTGGCCGGCGCCCGTACCATCGCGCTCGTCGGCGCCTCGGCCAACTGGAACCGGCCGAGCCACCTGGTGATGCGATATCTCCAGCTCAAAGGCTATCGCGTCATTCCCGTCAATCCCGGCCTTGCCGGGCAGGAGCTGAACGGCGAGCAGGTCTATGGCTCCCTGGCCGATATCCCGGAGCCGGTCGACGTCGTCGATATCTTCCGCAATCCCGCCCAGGTCCCGCCGATCGTCGAGGACGCCGTCGCCATCGGCGCCAAGGTGGTGTGGATGCAGCTCGGCATTCGCAACGAAGCCGCCGCGGCGCGCGCCACCGCCGCCGGTCTCGAGGTGGTCGAGGACCGCTGCATGAAAATCGAATATGGCCGGCTCGGCGGCGAGCTGTCGTGGAGCGGGGTCGACACCGGCATCATCTCCAACACCCCGGTCGAGGCGCCGAGACAAGCGCCGCGGCGCCGCCCGCGCGCCATGCCGGACGGCAATCTCAGCTATGGCTTCGAGACCAGGGCGATTCACGCGGGCGCCGCGCCCGATCCGGCGACGCGTGCGCGAACGACGCCGATCTATCAGACCGCGTCCTTCGTCTTCGACGATGCGACGCACGCCGCGTCCCTCTTCAATCTTCATGATTTCGGTTATCTCTATTCGCGGATCGGCAATCCGACCGTGTCGGTCCTCGAAGAGCGGCTCGCCAATCTCGAAGGCGGACGGGCCGCCATTGCCGCGGCCTCCGGCCAGGCCGCGCAGTTCCTCGCCTTCTTCACGCTCCTCGAGCCCGGCGACGAGTTCATCGCCTCGCGCAGCCTCTATGGCGGCTCTCTGACGCAGTTCGGCCTGTCGTTCCGGCGGCTCGGCTGGACCTGCCATTTCGTCGATCCGACCGAGCCCGACAATATCCGCAAGGCGCTGACGCCGAGATGCAAGGCGGTCTTCGTCGAAAGCCTCGCCAATCCCGGCGGCGTGGTCGTCGACCTCGAGGCGGTCGCGGGCATCACCCGCGAGGCCGGGATCCCCCTCATCGTCGACAATACGCTTGCCACCCCTTATCTGTGCCGGCCGATCGAATGGGGCGCCGACCTGGTGACGCATTCCACCACCAAGTTCCTCGACGGCCACGGCAACTCGCTCGGCGGCGCGGTGATCGAAAGCGGCCGCTTCGACTGGAGCAGCGGCAACAGGTTCCCGTCGCTGACCGAGCCGGAGCCGGCCTATCACGGGTTCCGCTTCTACGAGAATTTCGGCGACTTCGCCTTCACGATGAAGGCGCGCGCGGTGGCCTTGCGCGATTTCGGGCCGGCCCTGGCGCCGCTCAACGCCTTTCTCACCATTACCGGCATCGAGACC
>Ga0123355_10018059_pt1 | contig 11169 bp, 6 predicted proteins | sample TergutEmb28metaG_3_FD_89872 | JGI IMG/M metagenome (GOLD analysis project Ga0123355, IMG submission 89872) | Embiratermes neotenicus P1 segment gut microbial communities from Petit-Saut dam, French Guiana - Emb289 P1 | ecosystem: Host-associated > Arthropoda: Insects > Digestive system > Gut ...
GGATGGATCTCCAGGAAGTGGGATGTGTGTATAGGGACTGGATTGGGATGGCCCAGGATAGAGACAGGTGGCGGACGCTTGTGAGTGCGGTAATGAACCTTCGGGTTCCGTGAAATGCGGGGAGTTTCTCGACTAGCTGCAGACCAGTTAGCTTCTCAAGAAGGACTCTGCACCATGGAGTAAGTAAGATCTGCTGCATTATGAATCTGGAGTGTGCAGAGACTTGAAGGAAGCATCTGTACCCTGTAGTACAACTGACAAAGGAAGAAAGACCTCTAGATACATGCAGCGACATACGGTACAGATACATGCAGATACAGACAGGAATATATATTTTCTGAATAAGATCGAACAGTAGAATGTAGTGGTCAAAACTGCTACTACAAAATTCATAAGACCTCGGGTTCGAATCTCAACCTGGAAGCTAATTAATTTTCGCAGCACCTAAGCCCAACTTAGTAGACTTCGCAACAAAAATGGGATACCAAATGAGGAGAAAAATCACTGATGACGGGGGGGGGGGGCACAGTGTGGTCCAGGTGGGAAGCAAACGTCTGAACTTCACCAAAAATTTCCTTCATGTCACTTGGCAATCCACGCAGTTTATTTAATTTTACTGAACTTCAATCACAATAAATGACACACAAACAGTGATTCGGTAACGCTCGTGTCAGAACACAATTTCGTACTCCGCGTTGCCTGTTATCGGAATTTTACTTTTTTTCACAGTTTATTTCTTTTCCAAAAGAAGTGGAAGAACAGCTTATCCCGTGTATAATACGTCCGGTGCAAGACAACGCCCCTCCCGCCCATGGGTTCTGCTGGCGATGCAGACAACATGAAACAACTATGCGCTTCATGCAACACAAAATATAGTCAGAAATCCCCCCCCTTATGGATCACGTGTTCATGAGGGCGCACTAATGAGTCATTTCGTAAGCCACTTAACCCACAACCTTCATACTCTTAGGACCCACTCTATTATCTTCCAGTCTCCATCTACGGCTCCATGCCATGCCTTCCCTTCAGGTGTTAGGTCTAAACTTTTGTATGTGTTTCTTGTTTCTTGCGTGGTACATGATGACCCGTCTTGTACACGCAGACACGCTTGCCGAGGTGGTTTGGTGTCCACATCAAGGTTCACAAAGATCTGTAAATTAGTGCGCATAATGTCCACGCCTGTTGCCGAATGGGACAGACAGACGCACGCGGCTTCCTAAAATCGCCAAAATGAACACACCGCTAAACCAGCGATTATTTCCCCTCTATATTGTTGATTTGTTTGTATAATTGGAATGGACTGTGTATACTGCACCGTATGAACCGAGTCTTTCTATATAAATAAGGTTAATCTCAGACTTTAAGAAGACTGGCTCTGGGTTTTCTTACACAGGGAATTACGAGAGTCAACTGTTATGGGAGAAAATTTTTGTTGTAACCCTTCGAAGTCCAAAATCACAGCCAATGCGAAAGTATTTTACTGTCCAGCGTTTTAGGCATTCTGCCATGAAAGATGACCGATTATCTAGGAAAATTTAAATTGCATTTTCATTTCCTACATTACGGAGCACCGAGTGACTTGAGAATGATGGAGTATAATGGATATCAAAAGATGCGGCCCTAGACCGTTTTAAGGTCCAATCGAGGCATTCCGGTGGAGGGACTGATTAAAGTCAGGACAGCCGCCCTTTAGCAAAGACGAGTACCACGCCAAACATTTATTTACTTCTACGACTTCGATTTCGAATAAGGTGCTCTTTTTCGCAGCACAAAATTACGAAGAGGTCCATCCAAATGTCGGCGTAGCACTGCTATGGAACGGCAGATACAAAGTCATTCTTGGACAAGAAATACTCCCACTTCGTGTTGCAATGCGGTAAACGAAAGCAACCCCACAAGATGAGAAGAGTTAGTTGCACTGTGTGTGTCACAAATGACAATAAGTAGCTTAAATGTAAAATATTACACCATTTTTCACTGAAACCAGAGTGTCTGAGACATACAGCGGATTAAAAACTGTAAGAACTCGCGTCCAACGCTTTCGCAGACAGTCTTCGTTCATCAGACTTACAACAGGAAGATAAAATTACTTGGGCACTGTAGCCTACCAAGAATGCCTACGCTTTGTGTTTGGAATGCCTGTCGTGTACCGTGTATTTCCGCTCTTAGTGTCAGTTCTTATGAAACTTCTCGTGCACGCTGGTGCACCCGGGAAGTCCGTATCCCTTGCGAACCTGCAGGATAACCTTTCGCCCGGTCAGTCAGGAACTTCGTGAAACATGTCTCGTTCGATACGGATTCATAACTTCCAAGTTGGAAGTATACAGTTCACCATCCTCGTCACAAAAGCCACAGCAATGATTCTAACTTTCCTATACTCAACCCAGTGCACAGAGGCTGGATCTTTGAACATTACAAGCCGGCAAGGCCTACGCATCTCACAGTCTTCCTCTCAGGTGCCCTCAATCAAACTGTTCTGCGTATCTCTCTCTCTTGTGTCATCCTCTTATACGCCTATGCCTTGCCCATCTCGCAGTTCTTGGTTTCAAACAGGATACAAGAAAATCAAGCGCTAAAAAGAATATCTAGATCTGGAAGAGTGAAGTAACAGCGGAAAGAAGACGGCTACGTAATGTAGATTCACTGTTGATTGCACCGGGTAGCCGGAAGAGCAAACGCAGTATGTGCTTGCTACGGGCGGGAAGACCACGGATTCTTCAATTCGCCACCACGCTGAAATTAACTGTTGTGGCCCTCCCAGCCTCCTATTGAAGTCAGCCGGTGGTTCTTGCCCTAAGAATAAAGCGGTCGAAGTGTGAAAATACGTTAATCTATTGACAAGATAAAGAAAGGACGGAACTTTACAGTATCGACACTACTCCCACGCCGCAACGTAATGGTAGAGCACACGATGCGCTGTTCTTAATATCTCATAACGACACAACTGCTTTCATAGACCAGTCTTAATTATAACAATCACCGAGAACTGTCGCAAAAGCCACAAGCCTCAGGAGCTTTCTCAACGAAGAATGTCTACTGTTTACGTAACGTACTGTCTCCTGCTGCTGGTGACATATTTACTACTCTACTTCTACTACTACTACTACTACTATAACTGCTGCTGCTGTCTTGTCATCGTCGTCAACCGTGTTATTTTTGTTTTTCTTGGTTTCCTTTCCGTAAGTTGTTTATTCACGCTATTTCTGTTTATGAAAATGTTATTCATGCTCGTGTGAACACAACACACTTGTTCGGCCTATACGTCATCCATCATTTATTTTGCAGCATGTTTTTACACCATCAGGGGATAAATTCCCAGGCTAAAAGGTGATGTCCCCTTCGTCAATTAAGCGTCACGCCATGAGGACACGTAAGACGTGAAGGTGAACTCCACGCATTCCCAATCTCGGCAATAGCTGGGGGCGACAGTTCAGTTTCACGTCCTGGGCGTTTTACCCCGGAAAATGGAACTCGGTACCCACTGGTTGGGAGAATGGGTGGGCCCTACATCCGAATCAGACAAAGGAGAGAACAGAAAAATCTCTGGCACTGCCAGGGATCGAACTCCGATTTCCGTGTAAACGAGCCCGTATGTTCGTTACTACCAGGGCTGAGCTATCCCGACTCCAAAAGTGGACAATGAGCTCGTTAAAAGTAAAGGTAAATGTGTCTTCGTGCTAAGCACCACGTGGAAGTGCTGCTTCAAGCATCCTTAACCACGGAAATACGTTCATACCAGATCAGAACCACGCTTCGGCCACCTTTTCTCGGGAAACAGTTTTCGGCACCCACTGGAAGGGAGGTAAGTCCTTGCCACAGCCGGGAATCGAGCCCCGATCGTTCGGCCTACAGCTAACAACTGTACTGAGCCTCTCGTTTACATAAATGTCATAAGCTGTACACTAGGTGTGACAATTCAGGCGCGTTCGTTCACTGCTGAATAATTCCGTCGAAACTCTTATGAGTTGATTTCAGGCATGGGTAGTGAATTCTCTCTTCTTCACAGCATCCACACCGGCTCTGCGTTTCGCTTTACTCGAAAGCTCCTATTCCAAACATTATTCGCTTTGATCAAATTTAGCGAGTTACGCGCGGCTGAACTTGAAATGCGACGCCAGCGCGTGCAGATTTCATGTCAGCTATCCGTTGACAATGACCGACTTTAAATAAAAAATGACATGCCCCTACAAATTCATTCAGCTGTTCTGGAGTTGTTTCATGAGTACAGACGGACGGATGGAACGACTTTAAGAAATGCTCAGCAGGAATGCGTAAACACTCAAAAATGCTTCGCCACGTGCAAAGTTTTTATGTGAAAAGTTGGGCAGTTTGAATGGAGGCGCGATTGAGTTTTTTTTTTGTAAACCATTACAAAGACAAACCTTTATTTGGTGTGTTTCTTTGTTAAGAAATGGCATTGGAATGGTAACTTCTCCAAGTACGATGCAGGAACTGCAGAAAGGACGAAATGTTCTCTGTGTATTGCCTGTTCTGATGCAGCCATCATAGGCACAGTCACGTTTCAAATACTGTATTGTGATCATCGGCATATATAAACCCCCCAAAAATGCAAAGGGCTCACATCGCCTCTTATACGAGTATAATCCTAAGATATAGCAAGATGTCCTAAGGATAAGATATATCGGCGACAACAGTCTGCAGACAAAATAGAGTGCGACGAATTCCGCACCAGTCTTACATAAAAGAAATGCAAGAAGCCAGCCTGAAAACTGCCAACGCTTACCCTAGCTGCCTGACATACGTGTACATAATGGTATCCTCAGAAACGATCACATACCACTGCTTCTAATTTCTCATATGACAACAGCTGCCACAAAATGGAATCAACTACTCGTGGTGAAGCAAAAACTCAGCGGAGAAATAATATACCTACACAAACATCACAAAATACATGATATATCAAATGATCTCCTTCCTCGCACTGCGAGTTCAACATATTACACTGAGCATAACGTGTCGTTTATTAGAATGGTAAAGGTAGTTCCCTGTTCACACCACGAAGGCATATAGGAAGTCCACTCATTCTTAACCTCGGCACTAGATGGAGATGAGTGGTTAACTTCACACCGGGAATGAATCCTGGTACCCACCGATACGAGGCTGGTTGGGCCCCAGAGCCGGTCAGGATGTTTTGGAGAAAACTTTCTTGCCCCTGCCGGAATTCGAAGCCCGGAATGTCCAGCGCGTAGCCTTGTCGCTACATCAAATACTTTTCTCCGGTTCCTTTTATTACAACGAATATATTACAATCTGGATGCACAGAAGAGGTTTTTATATTAGTTATAATTATTATTATATCATAATTTCGCATTGGGTTCTGCGCTGTTAAACCTGCATATTAATAAAAAGTGTTACTTTATTACTGTTATTGTTACTGTTACGAGAATGACAGATTCTTCTGAAACGTCGGCAGAGATAACAAACTACACGGCTTCACATACCACAAGAAAGTGATCTTCACAGGCAATGCCTCGAAAAACTCTTGTAATCTCTCAACCCGAAATATTCCCACCACTCGAAATACACATGCGCCAATTATACAGAATTCACCGTGCCAAGTTAAACAGATGTCGCTGAATCGCAATGTGTTAGTCATTACATGTCTGCGGCACATTCTTTACAAAGAAAGTAAAGAGAACAATTCCAACCAAACTGCTCCCATCTACAACTCACGCATCGCTTTTTATGATTCCGCTAATAAATTAAATTTCATCCGAGAAAAAGAAAAAAAAAATGGCTTGTATGAGACACATAAATCACTAAGCACATCCACCTAACGACTCTGATGGAAACTGTAAGCACAATAAAATGTTTCTAATATAAGTTTCATATGTGAAAGGCCAGTTCTGAACAAAAGAACGAGAGCGGCTAAAATGATTCAGAACAATAAAACCGGCATACACAATAATTAGGACAGGCAAGAACTACAGCAAAATCGAAATGATGATGTAGTTGTGAAGGTTTGGAAGGAAAGAAGGCAAGCCCAACAGAAGAGGAATTCATGGTACACAGTACATGGGTCACAAAAAATTCTTTTGTAGACTACTACCAACAAGAAAGGAAAAAGCAATGTCTACACCATGTCACAATTGCATTGCTATTGCAACAGATCTTCCAGCTTAGTGGTGAAAACAATGCTAACAATATATGGCTCAAATATTATTTACCTGTCGAAGTGTAATGATGTCTGTGATGTAGGCCCACCTAATATTAGTACAACTGGGTTTATAGAAGAGAGCATAACGTTGGCCTCAATGCTTAATGGAGAACCTCACAACTTGTAATCCCCACCAAATACCGTCAGGGAGATCTGATCAAGAATGAGATGCACAGGCAGATATCACGAATGGGGGAGAGGCGCACACAGGGAAACTAAAAATAATACTAAAATAGACCTTAAATCGGTTGGGTAGGCGTGGACCGGACTGAATTTGACTCAGGATCTGAACAAGTAACGGGCTGTTGTGAGAGCAGAAAATGAACGTTTGGTTTTCACAGAATGTGGTGAATAGTAAAGGAAATATCAGCTTCTTAAGACTGACTCACCGCCACGTATTTAGTTATCCAGGTAGTCCGTCAGTCAAATTCCGACAACATACGCTGAATACCGATGTCACTCATCAAGCCGGACGGTTAACGCTGAAGCCGGAAGGTATCGGCCAAGAATCTCCACCGACTATCAACGGTGAGGCAGTCCTTTCCCAGCATTTGCGTGCAAATGTAGCTAAAGCAACTTCAAATACATGACAGCTACCACCTTCCAAATCGTTGCCAAGGAACCATTCACGATCAACACGTCACATGTTGCACTAATCAACGCCTAAAGTTTAAAAATTCGGTCGCTCCATCCACACCCCCGATAATGCTGACAAATTTTCACGTATTACTACACAATATGCTATGAGGCTTGCCCAAAAAGTTTCGTAACAAATTCCACACGTCACTGAAAATCAACACGACGTACCCGCAATTTTTTTCTGTTTCTAATTTTTATACCCCGCTTGGTACTGCACCGCCGCAGAACAATAAATTTCCTCGCGCATAGGCAGGAGTGGTACGGTAATGTCCGTTATAAGCAACGAGCTGCTATAGAATTCTTTGTGGCAGCGAAGCAATTAGTAACGAAAATTCACAAGCGGTTAAATATCTGTGCGGTGACAGTGCTGTTGGTGACACCTGTTAGTTGTTGGGCTTCACGAATTGCAGGGTCTGAGGAAGATCCAGCGGAGGTCGGTGACGCGCGTCGCTCTGCCCGGCCAACAGCAGATGAAGGGGTGATGTTGGCAGATACAATGCCACATGGTCAAGGCAGTAACTCTGAGCAGTAGATTAAAGCTCTTAAAACCTTGCAGAAGCGTTTCACGGAAGTTCGACCTCACAAAAATATTGCTGACATCCTCATTCAAAATGGCCACACACAATTTCCAAAAAACAGGATGCAATCACAGAAGTCGAAGGACAATTCTTCCACATCCACCACACAGCCAAAATCTTGCTCATTCTGATTTCTTTGGAGGCCTCAAAGATGTCATGCGTGGGAAGAGGTTTGGGAGTGATGACGAGGTTACTGAAAAAGTGCAGTAGTGACTGCGAGTACAAAATTAAAACTGGCACTGTGGGATATATGCTCGTTTCTCGCTGGCACATATCATATGAGTATGTTCAAATACTTATATAAAAATCACTAGAAATAAATGTGTTGCAAAACTTTCTGGGCAACCTTCAAACAATGAAGCCAGAGAAGTCAAGATTTTATAGCCTAAAAAGCGGGCCAGGAGACACGCAGACGACTGTTGCAACGCAAAAAAATGGCCATGGTAAGTCCTTCTAAATCAACACTGATGACGACCGTATAATGGATAAGACTTGTGCTTATCGCATTCTGAAGGTCCAGGTACGAATTTCGGCACGGGAACTTTTAGGACCTACTTTCACAAACTACTCTGTGGACAATAACGAGGGCTTGTGAGGTACGCTGAAGTCACGGTGTGCTGGATTACCTAATATCCACAAGGTAAACTATATCTTTCAAGTGCTCAGCTGTACGACAAAGCAACAAATGCATAAATCATGAATACAAAGGACGAATTATTCAGTTCTCGCGGAATTCATAGCCAAATACTTTAAACTATGAGAAGTGTTTTATGCACACAACGGAATTGCGGGAATACATTTTTTTTAAATAGAAACGTACATTAAGATACGCAGGCACCTAATTAACTTTAATTAAAATTTACATCGAGGAAAAGAAAATGAGGGTAAGAAACCAGGAATCGCAGTCACAAGATCCTATCTTTATCGGAATTTCTTTCTAGTACGGATGTTTAGGTATGTAAAGGACATGGCATCATCCACAGTTTGAATAAATGACAACAGAAAAGCTAAATGCATAACATGTGAGACAGAATACAGGGAAGGGAATACACTAAAAGACGATGTTGATCTGTGTTGCTGTACGACACTGTTTCACAAACAATTCAGAGGCTATGATGTTACGTGTAAATAGAATGCCTCGAAATAGATTACCCAGGATAATGAAACACTACTCCCCAAATGGCAGAAGGAATCATGGCAGACCTTTGAAGAGACTTCTGGATACGTGAGACCGGAATGGGTCAACGAGTGGTCCAACTCCATGACAAATATATGATGATGATATTACATACGTAAAAACCATCAGGTTCGCCAGATTTGCCGACAAGTTTAACTTAGGTACGACGTCACTGCTTTAGTACATCTCATAACGACAACAGCACCCCAGTGGGTAGGGCTGCTAATAAATGCTTATGTTCTATAAAGTGTAGGTACTGGTCACAAGCGTGCGTGTCCATTTCTGAGAGGCAGTGCGTACAACAGCTGTACATATGCGAACACAACCTAAATGGTTGACCGATTCTTGGATTATTTAACAAAGCTGTCTTAAATGCAAAATGTTACAAATCGATGCAGGTATTCCGAAGCTGATGGACATCACGCACCTCAAGGCAATATGCCAGCATGAAGGGCAAGAAAACCTGCCAGGAGAGCCTGTGGCTAGACCAACACTGTATAAGACTCTAGACGATTACCACTTAATTAATCTGCTCGGTCCAGCGGCAACAGAGATCTCCTAAAGAAATCGAATTTTTTTCAAACATCTTTACCTCTGTGGCGCAACAGCGCTCCTCGGGCCTAGGCCGCCCCATTGTTGGGGTTTTTCGAGATCACAAATATACCACATTCGGTAGGACTACTCTGGACTAGGCACCAGTCCCGTCGCAGAGACCTCTACCTAACACACAACATTCACAAGTGACAGGTATAAATGACCCTGGCGGGATATGAAACCGCAGTCTCGGCAAACGAGCGGCCGCAGACCCACGCCTTAGACTTCTCTAAACATACATGGAAGAAAGAGCGCTTGGAGCGCCTAGACATTTGTCTGAGACTTACTAGGTAAGAAGGGATCGCTAGAATATTTACCAGCAGAAACTGCAGCGAGAGATGGAAACTGTAAACCTGTTGAAATGTCAAAGGGGCAATAATACAAACACGTAACTGTATGACATCCAGGCACTTTTTGGACGTGTCGGGCATGAGACCTCAGCCGCAGAGTCCGTTGCGACAACTTCAACGACTCCCTGAAAAATGTGACTACCTCCGCAAACATTCCGAATGCCAGGGGAAATACGCTGACGAGACTCGAAAGGCCTAAGGCAAGGTCTGCCAATTTCTCACATGTTCACGGCCAATGTTGGAATACGCCCTTCATCACTGACCAATTCAAAGTGACCAACACAAAACAAGACTTCATTTCGCTAAATAAACAATATCTGGAGAACAAATTGTTGAAACGTGACTCATCAACCTTTATGGTAACAATGCCACCAGGTACTTGTACTGCAAACAATGATAATCTACCTGACCTGCCGAGCAAGCAGTGGGGATGTTTAAAAGACCGATTATCAGTATGTATTTTTTTCAAATGTACTACTCGAGTTCCTGCATAATGCAATGTCTGTTACTGTCATTTGCTAAGGTAAACGACAACCAGGCCAACAGACAGTCAACTAAAAAGCACAACACGTACCAGTTGTTGTATATACACAATATACCTCCTGATGATGGGCTACAAATATGCCCCAAACACATAGAGGTTGACTGACGAAATAAACTGAGGATAAATAGTGCATCGAGTTGGTCTTCATTACACGGATTAAGACAAGCATTTCTTTAACCGTTTGAAACCGAATGGTAACCATGTATACCATCTCATGCAACATAAAGAAACTCAACATTTCGTCAAACAGTGTATTCAAGTGTACGATTCTCGAAGTAAACGTACATTATCTTCCTAAACAGCATTCAGTGACTGGTTCTGGTAATTGAATAAACGTTTGTACTACTGAATACAGACACTCAATTTTTTACGCAATTTTGATCGATTTCAGTCTTTAAAGGCTTACATCTGCACTGCAGAGTTAAATCTGTCCAACAAAAATCGTGTATTTCCATAAAACTGTTTTCCTTCGTGTACTGCACTTCTGCAAACAGAGCCGCATGTTCTTCTTTCGTTAAATGTAACAAAGACTTTTTGTTGTGTGTGAAGCAGCAACCGTAACAGACCGATAAGGACCAAACTCAAGTTACCTCGGTTTTCTTTAGCATCAAACGTAATCTAATTTCGGAGGTCAGCACACAGAAGAACTGGCACACAGAATACAACCTTACACAACAATTAGGGGGTTCCCCTACTCAAAATCTGTCGTCGATTTTCATAGTTATTAACGACTCTCTATGTCGAATAAAGTGGAAGCTGAAGTGGCAAGTAGGTAAGGAGCTGGCAAGATGCATTCGCACTACATCTAAAAATGCTACTTCGGTTTCTTCTGTAAAGAGGGGTAGGATAAAATGAAACACCTCAGTGAGGATGGCAGTTAACTTGTTAGAGATTCGTACAGGGTATCTCCCAAGTGTACAGAACATGTGTACGTGGGTGGATCCAAAATTTTCCGGACTGACGCTGTAAAAACCATAAAACTCACAATAAGGCCTATCGGCCGCCGTCACCCTCGAAGTAGTTCCCTCCCACATGTAGACACCGGTCCCACCGTCTCCTCCATGTTTGGAACGCATCCTGGAAGTTCTTTTCTGTGAGAGTGTGAAGCA
>Ga0123355_10018061_pt1 | contig 11168 bp, 12 predicted proteins | sample TergutEmb28metaG_3_FD_89872 | JGI IMG/M metagenome (GOLD analysis project Ga0123355, IMG submission 89872) | Embiratermes neotenicus P1 segment gut microbial communities from Petit-Saut dam, French Guiana - Emb289 P1 | ecosystem: Host-associated > Arthropoda: Insects > Digestive system > Gut ...
ACTGCAGCTAAAACCAGAGGAGTTAAGAAATGAGCTGTTGTTGTCAAAAGACAAGTTTAAGGAAACAGCCTGGCACAAAGCAGCAGAAAGTGGACAAGTTGAAATATTAGAGAAACTGTGGGAATGGGCTAAAGAACTGAAACTAAAACCAGAAGAGTTAAGGAATGACCTGTTGTTGTCAAAAGGCGCGTATGGAAATATGGCCTGGCACAAGGCAGCACGAAGGGGTAAATTTGAAACATTAAAGAAATTGTGGGAATACTCTAAAGAACTGCAGCTAAAACCAGAGGAGTTAAGAAATGAGCTGTTGCTGTCAAAAGATATGTTTGAGGAAACAGCCTGGCACAAAGCAGCAGAAAGTGGACAAGTTGAAATATTAGAGAAACTGTGGGATTATTCCAAAGAACTGCAGCTAAAACCAGAGGAGTTAAGAAATGACCTGTTGCTGTCAAAAGGCAAGTATGGAAATATGGCCTGGCATAAGGCAGCACAAAGTGGTAAAGTTGAAACATTAAAGAAATTGTGGGACTTTTCTAAAGAACTGCAACTAAAACCAGAGGAGTTAAGAAATGAGCTGTTGTTTTCAATTGACGGATATAAGGAAACAGCCTGGCACAAAGCAGCAGAAAGTGGACAAGTTGAATTATTAGACAAAATGTGGGATTGGGCTAAAAAACTGAAGCTAAAACGAGAGGAGTTAAGAGATGAACTGTTGTTTTCAAAAGACGAGGATAAGGAAACAGCCTGGCACAAAGCAGCAGAAAGTGGACAAGTTGAATTATTAGATAAACTGTGGGATTGGGCTAAAGAACTGAAGCTAAAACCAGAGGAGTTAAGGAATGAGCTCTTGTTGTCAAAAGACAAGAATAACGAAATGGCCTGGCACAAGGCAGCAAAAATTGGCCTAGTTGAAACATTAAAGAGACTGTGGGATTATTCTAAAGAACTGCAGTTAAAACCAGAGGAGTTAAGAGATGAACTGTTGTTTTCAAAAGACGAGGATAAAGAAACAGCCTGGCACAAAGCAACAGAAAGTGGACAAGTTGAATTATTAGATAAACTGTGGGATTGGGCTAAAGAACTGAAGCTAAAACCAGAAGTGTTAAGGAATGACCTGTTGTTGTCAAAAGGCGCGTATGGAAATATGGCCTGGCACAAGGCAGCACAAAGTGGTAAATTTGAAACATTAAAGAAACTATGGGAATACTCTAAAGAACTGCAGCTAAACCCAGAGGAGTTAAGAAATGAGCTGTTTTTGTCAAAAGACAAGTATAAGGAAACAGCCTGGCACAAAGCAGCAGAAAGTGGAAAAGTTGAATTATTAGAGCAACTGTGGGATTGGGCTAAAGAACTGAAGCTAAAACCAGAGGAGTTAAGGAATGAGCTGCTGTTGTCAAAAGACAAGTATAAGGAAACAGCCTGGCACAAAGCAGCAGAAAGTGGAAAAGTTGAATTATTAGAGAAACTGTGGGATTGGGCTAAAGAACTGAAGCTAAAACCAGAGGAGTTAAGGAATGAGCTGTTGTTGTCAAAAGGCAAGTATGGAAAAATGGCCTGGCATAGGGCAGCACAAATTGGCCAAGTTGAAACATTAAAGAAACTGTGGGAATACTCTAAAGAACTGCAGTTAAAACCAGAGGAGTTAAGAGATGAACTGTTGTTTTCAAAAGACGATCATAAGGAAACAGCCTGGCACAAAGCAGCAGAAAGTGGACAAGTTGAAATATTAGAGAAACTGTGGGATTGGTCTAAAGAACTGAAGCTAAAACCAGAGGAGTTAAGAAATGAGCTATTGTTGTCAAAAGACAAGTATAAGGAAACGGCATGGCACAAGGCAGCAGAAATACGTGCAGCTGAAATGTTAGAGAAACTGTGGGATTGGGCTAAAGAACTGCAGCTAAAACCAGAGGAGTTTAGAAATGAGCTGTTTTTGTCAAAAGATGAGGATAAGGAAACGGCATGGCACAAGGCAGCAGAAATACGTGCAGCTGAAATGTTAGAGAAACTGTGGGATTGGGCTAAAGAACTGCAGCTAAAACCAGAGGATTTAAGAAATGAGCTGTTTTTGTCAAAAGATGAGGATAAGGAAACAGCCTGTCACAAAACTGCAGAAGTTGTCACGTTGAAATATTAGAGAAACTTTTGGATTGGTAAACATTTGCAGCTAAATCCAGAGCAGTTAAGAACCGAGCTGTTCTTGTCAAAAGACATGTATAAGGAAACGGCATGGCACAAGGCTGCAGAAACAGGTGAAACTGAAATGTCAGAGGATCTGTGGGATTTGGCTGAAGAACTACAGCTGAAACCAGACCATTTAAGAAATGAGATGTTGTTTTCAAAAACTAGTATATGGAAACTGCCTGGAAAAAAGCAGCAGAAATTGGTCAAGTTGAAATAATAGAGAAACTGTGGCATTGGGCTGAAAAACTGCAGCTAAAACCAGAGGATTTAAGAAATGAACTGTTGTTGTCTAAAGATGAGTAAGGGAAAACAGCCTGGCACAAAGCATCAAGAATAAACCAATTTGATTTATTGGAGAAATTGTGTGATTGGGCTAAAGAACAGCAGCTAAAACCAGATCAGTTCAGACATGAGCTGTAGTTGAAAAAAGACGAGTTTGGAAAAACGGCTTGGCTCAAGGCAGCAGAAAGAGGTAAAGTTGAAATACTTGAGAAACTGTGGGATTGGGCCAAAGAACTGCAGCTAGAACCAGAGGAGTTAAGGACTGAGCTGTTCTTTTCAAAAGACGAGTATAAGGAAAGGGCCTGGCTCAAGGCAGCAGAAATTATTCAAATTGATATATTAGAGAAGCTGTGGGATTGGGCTACAGAACTGCAGCTAAAACCAGAGGAGTTAAGACATGAGCTGCTTTTGTCAAAAGACATGTTTGGAAAAACAGTCTGGCAGAAGGCAGTAGAAGCAGGTCAAGTGGAAATCATAGAGAAACTGTTGGATTGGAATAAAGAACTGCGGCTAAAACCAGGGGATTTATTTCATGGGCTGTTGTTGCCAAAGACAAGTAAGGAGAAACAATCTGGCACAAGGGAGCAGAAAGAGGTGAAGTTTATTTATGAGAGAAATTGTAGGATGGGTTAAAGAACTGCAGCTTAAACCAGAGTAGTTAAGATATGAGCTGTTGTTTTCAAAATGCAAGTATGAGGAAATGGCCTGGCACAAGGCAGCAGGAAGAAGCCGACTTGATTTTTTAGAGAAACTGTGGGATTGTGCTAAAGAACTGCAGCTAAATCCAAAGGAGTTAAGGAATGAGCTGTTGTTGTCAAGAGTCAAGTCTCAGGAAATGGGCTGTCACAAGGCAACACAAAGAGGTCAAGTTGAAATCTTAGAGAAACTGTGGGGTTATGCTAAAATACTGCAAATAAACCCAGATTAGTTAAATAATAAATGTTTACTAGCTACAAATAAAGATGGAAGAACCATGTGGCACTGAGTACCATAAACACAGGCAGTTTAGCAGCATTAGAGATATTATGGATTTGGGCTAAGGAAGCAGAAATGAATGCGTATGAACTGAAGAACAAATTGTTGCTACCCCAAGCATGGGGATATGGCCTGGCAAGTGGCAGCACATAGAGAACACGTAAAAGTATTAGAGAAACTATGGTTTTGGGCCAAAGAACAGAAACTAAAACTCAGTGAGTTAAAGGATGAATTGTTTCTGGCCCTGGACTAGTTTGAAAAAAAATACCTGCTAACTTGAAACTGATGCAGGTAATGTTGATGTCAATGACATGCTAATGCAGACAAGGTAAAACCAGTTCAGTAACATGTGATTTTGTGGCTGCCCAAGATGACGGAAAACTGAATGACACCTGGTGGCAGGAAGACAACTGTGAATTACTGGGACATCGTTAGGCTTGGTTAAAGAAATCCTAAAAACTGCAGTGAGATAAAGAATAAATTTTTACCACTATGAACTGCCAGCATAAAGAAGCAATTAAGAGACATTAAGCAGATATTATGTTTGATACATGATACAAAATAAACCCAGATGAGGTGCAGAATAAATTACTGTTGGACAAGAACAAGCACAAATAAAGTGACACACATACACACACAATGATAGGAACTCCTTACGACAACGTCAGAACTGTGTGCAGGTATTCAGTGTGGTCTGACTGCAAGACCAGGAGGAAGTGCTAAAGGTGAAATACTGGCTGAACAGTTCGGAAAGGGGCAAACATACCGAGTGAAAAACAGAAAAACAGTAAATAAAAAGAGGACATAACAAGTTGCAAACTGTCACTGATAGAACAGGACATAACAACAGGCTGCAAACTGTCACTGACAGAAAAGGATATAACAACAAACTGCAAACTGTCACTGACAGAACAGGACATAACAACAAGCTGCAAACTGTCACTGACAGAACAGGACTTAACAACAAACTGCAAACTGTCACTGACAGAATAGGACATAACAACAAGCTGCTAACTGTCACTGACAGAACAGGACATAACAACAGGCTGCAAACTGTCACTGACAGAACAGAGCATAACAACAGGCTGCTAACTGCCACTGACACACAACAGGACATAACAACAAGCTGCAAACTGTCACTGACACACAACAGGACACACTTTGTATCATCTGTGGGCAGTCACTGCCTGATGACTGCTTTTGATGACTCAGCAGTAAACAGTGGACCAACAAAAACTGTAATGAAACTGTAGGACCTGCTGACAGCTGTGTTTTTGTTTGGGTAAATGTACTGTGTGAGCCTGTGGTAATTTTAAATGGTAAGAAAGCACTGTTATGTCTGGTGCTAAGGCTGAGAATGGAAAATATACAAAACAAAACATTTCGTGTTTTGGTTCATTCTTAATTCAAAGTAGAGTCATTAGAGCTATAGGGAAGGTCTGGGTAACTTGCACAATAAATCAGTTCCTACACCCTTTATATAAATGCATACTGTTATGTTTGATTTGAGTTTTGTTAAGGGAATTAAAATATTAAAACATACAAAAATCTCCAGGAATTCTTTCTGGCTGAGTTGTGCCATTATACTTGGGGGGGGGACAAAAGCAAGTGTAAAGGCATTACGGATCCAGAAAAAGGTGATTAAATTAATCACAGGTATAGAAAAGATATGAATCCTGCAAACAGAAATTCAAAGAAAATAGAATCCTTACAGTGACCTCAATGTACATTCTAGAAGTTTTGTGCTTCATGAAAAAGTATAAGGGTGACCTTAAGAAAAATTCTGAAATCCATAAGCATTCTACAAGAAGCAAATATGACTTTCACACATAATCTCATAATAATCTTCACTTCAAAAAAGTGTGCTGTACATGGGTGTTAGATTGAATAATCGCTTGCCTTTGAGGATTAAAAAACTAGATAAATTTAACTGATTCAGAAAGGAAGTGAAGTCCATCCTATTGAATAACTCGTTTTACACAACTGAAGAATACTTACAGGCTGTACTATTGCAGAGACACTGTTAGTAGTTGTCTATAGCTGGGGTTAATTAGAGTTTTTCATACTGCAAAAATCAGGAAAAAATCTAGACTCATTTTGATAGTTAAAAAAATTTGGTTCCTGGATATGATATGTACAATTGGTGATTGGTTGTTACATAACTTTTTATATTAAACTTATCTAAATAGAATTGTATTCTGTTAAAGATTTTAATGACAGTGTTTTGTTTATTGGACTGTGTTATGTGTGACACATCCATGGTCACATGCATGGTCTCATCCATGGTCACATCCATGGTCACATGCATGACTGTTTGGTTTGAAACTGAACTTGAAATAATGTCATTAGCCATTTTAAACAAATTTTCCACGGCAATTTTCATGTATTTTGTTATTGCATTGGTTTGGAACGTCTATTGTAATTACTGTTATTATTGACTCATGTGGATAACTACTTTATAATTGACACAGATTGAAACTATGTACATGTATTGTAATTTTGTAATACTTAATTGGAGAAGTCCAGTGTTCCATATGCAACAATATGGATCAAAATAAATAAATACTGAATAAAAATGGTGTGGGTATATACAACATTGTGTATATAAAATCTGTAATATATAGCATTGTAATTATGTATAGGAAGATATATATAAAAATAGTATAAATTATGGTTAAAAATGGAAAAAATACAATGTTCTTGTATTCACTAACTTTGTATTAGAACATAAAATCATGTGATTTACATGGGTACAAATAATGAATTCTTTCCAAATAAAACATGGAACTATAATAGGAAAATTAGAGTATATAAGAGGGAAAAAAATTGTTTAGATTGTAGTAATAATATTTGTGTTTGTGTACTGACCATGTGAGTCAAACAGACTAGATCTGGTGATAAAATCCATCAGATGGTTAGAGGAATTACCAGTATCATCTACGTACAACAAGTGGTTTGTGTTGCATCACTGCCACCCTGTATTCAAAAATAAATCACTTTTATTAGATGGATAAATGTAGAGGATAACATACTGATGAACTGTTGTTTGGAATTACTTACTGTGGGATAAACTTCTTATGTATATTGCAACACACTGCCAGCTGTATACAGTAGCAGATGTGGACAGAACAAAATGTGCCGAAGAGAGATATGGAAGTTGTTGTGTGTGATGTTGAGCAATGTATAGTGGAAAAGGTTATGGATGTTGTCTATATGCCGTGAAGAACAGGAAGGCATGTGCACTGGATATTGATATGGAACTGCCTTCTGTTTGTCATGCAAAGTATTATGTAGATATGTAGACACCATCATTTTCTTTGATATATATATATATATATATTTTTTCAGTAAAGGTATATTTTTCATTCATTTTATTTCCTTGTTTCAGTTTCCTTATATATGTTGTATTCCTCATGAGTATTTGTGTGGCTTCCTTTATCGGGTAAGTCTCAGGTTTGTGTAATGCTGTACGCTGGGCTTATGGCATGTCCACTGTCCAGTAAGTGTTGTGACAATAAGAATGTACATCAATTGTTTCATTAAATGTAGTGTAAAACTGGTGTTCAGACGGTCCACTATATTTTAATCCACAGCAAGGTAAGTAAACTGGCAGACACCACTGTGCTCAAATTTGGGTTTTTTGTGTTGCTGGTTATTAATCTAGAAAACTCTGCTGATGATTTTTGTTGTGTTGGTTATTCTTATATTGAGTTTCTTAATCAGCTGTGTGATATGTTAAGTCTCTTCACCACTGTATATCAAAGAGTTCCATTGTTATTGGATTTCCTAGTTGGAAATTGTTTTTTTAAATAGTGTTGATGGCATCTAAAGGGAATTGGTCGTTATGTGCTGTGTGATGACTGATGTATTCTGTCAGCTAGTCATCATGATAGATGGATGTTCATTCATTTATTACACCAGATTTAATAAACATAGGCTGTCTTTTGACATATTATTATTATTATTATTATTATTATTCCACGTTTGCAAAAGACACACATATCTGACCAGAAACACATATTTTTATATAAAGCCTGATGATGGCCCTCTTGGTACAAAACATGTAGCTAATTGTTAACAGGATATTGTTACAAAATAAACATAGTTGTGTTGATGGTAATTTTAATAAATAAACAAAAATGCATAAGACACAGAAGAGAAGCTTATTTACAAAAAGACGTATGTCTGCTTTTGTCAAGAACCTGCACCGGAACTATCCACAATTTGGATGTGTTGTGAAGACCTTCCCAAATATGGAGCGCATATGTGCATCTCCTTTATGTAACTTGGTGTGCTGAATGTGCATCCCCTGTATGTAACTTGGTGTGCTGATTTAAATCTTACTTGCACTTGAACATTTTACCACACAGACCACAACCGTATGGCTGCCCCACTATATGCACAGTGTTGTGTTTCTCAAGACGGTCTTTCTAAATAAACTGCTGGCCACAAACAGAACACTGCTATTGTTTCTCACCAGTGCGCATCTTCGTGTGTAAATTCAACTTTTAAACAGACTTCCCACACACAGCACACTGCTGGTGTTGTAAAGGCAAAGTCATGTGGCTGTTTGAGCAGCCTTAATAAAGCTATTATTGTACACCAGACACTGGGCTATGGCCAGCACTGGTAACTGATATGTTTCCACTACCATTACCTGAAGAATGAAAGACTTGTCTTTGACTTACTGAAACATCTTGGTTCATCCTTATGTTTATAATCAGATGACACACTGGTAGCTGATATTGATGACAATGTACTATCTCCACAACTGACAGCACCATTCACTGTAACAGCTGTCTACAGAAAAAGAATACAGATTTTATGAATGTCTTGTTTCAGTATACATGTGAGATATACTAATGTTATGGAACTGTATCACATGTCACTTCATGTACAATATTCTGTTTCAATATACATGTCAGATTTAATGATGTTTTGTAACTGTATCACATGTCACTCCCTGTGCAATATTTAACTGTGATGTCAACAGGCCACATACAACACTGATTATTACAATGCTGTGGGACAGCCATGTACCATACACTCAATATATCACAACAGCCAACAATGTATGCATAAGCTGTAAAATTAACAGCTGTTTACTTCCTCAATAATGTGTTCTGAACTTTATTAAAATCAACTTCAGTGAGAACTGTTTAGAAAATGTAGATATAAGTACAAAAGCTACATCAGTAAGTTTCAAACAGCCAGTTACTCTATATAAGTACACATGAGATGTGCTACTTTTGTGCACATTCTGTGACATAACAACATGCAACATATAATTATACATGAGATGCATTCATAACACCCATATAATTTAGTACAGTTTAATGTATTTGTTTAACCCTTTAGTCACACATTTAAATAGGACATGTCAATTGCAGTTTACAGTTTACATATTGCATAACACAACTTAAAATGTATGGACATCCAACCAGTGTAATATAATAAATAGCAATACAAAATTTAAGCTGCTAGGTGTAATTTATCGAACTCGCCTACCATTATTATCCAAATGTAATCACTATGACATACACTTTTCCACTGAATAAATTACATGTTATAACAGAAACGATCTCAACTTGCCCTTAAAAGATAAGGTCTTGGCCAGTATTTTTATGTGATCTGGCATCTTGTTACATTTAATTATTTGTTTTGCTCATTCCAAAGATCCAGAGTTGGTAACAACCAATGGATAAAGAACCGGTCTCATATAGATATATAAATATACAATACAGCTGGTTTATAATTGACACATTATTGCAATGTATAAAATGAACGTTGCTGAACAAACTTTCTCAGAGATAATTTATATTCCTGAATATTATTAGACAAATATTTTATTTCAGTTGAAAGACTGTATATAACTTAATACCCAAATAAAGGGGACCTTTTTTGATAAACAGTCATATGTGACAATGGTTCATAGAAACCAGAACTCTTCCTGGTATTGATATTATGCATTTCAGAATTCACCTGAAAATGATTTTTATTATTAACCACAAAGAGTAGGAGAGAGACTATAAATTGTGAGGTCAGCAGTAAAATATTTAACATAAAAGAAAAATATCTACATGCTTCCCCGATTCCAACACCCATGACAGTTCTAATAATTCTATTTGTAAATTGAAAATACTATTACTATATGAGGAATTTCCCCCAAAGTTATCCCATAATTAATAACAACATGGAAGTAAAAATTGTAAACCATCTTCAAGGTATCCAGCCACACAAAAGCTGTAATGGCTCTAACTGCAAAACAAACCACACTTAATTTCCATATAATCATTTCTATATGGCTTTCCCATGTTAATGTATTATCAATCATTATTCCTAAACATGTTATGTTAGTAGTAATGTATTTTGTATTGTTATCAGAGCCAAACTGATTGGCAATATGTGAGCTGTTGTTAGTTAAAAATTGTATGAGAGTTGTTCACTCAAAATTTAGTGACAACAAGTTTGCTTTAAACCAGTTATTAATATCTGTCAATGCCCATTGATCTATTCTATACAATTAGTAGTTTTTGGGTTAGTGATGATTAGACTGGTATCATCTGCAAATAAAAATAATTTGCATTTATTGCTGTTATCTGAAGTATCTGTCATTTCCATTATATCATTAACACAAAATAAGAACAGCAATGGACCAAGTACAGAACCCTGTGGCACACTATGCTTTACTGTTCCCAAACTGTAGCAAGGTATGTTGTCATTATTTACTAAGTTTACGCTCTGATGTCTGTATCCTATATAGGGCTTTATTAGTGAGTAAAGTGTACCTGTCATACCGTAGTACCTTAATTTTGACGGCAAGATACCCGATTAATGCAGTCAAAAGTCTTAGTGAGGTCACAAAAAATACCCCAATCATGTTTTTGTTATTCAAAGCATTTAAGATTTCTGAAATAAGGCGGTAAGAAGGCGCTTCTGAAGATAATTTAGATCTAAAGCCGAATTATTCCTTAACTTACATGTTATCTTTATTTATGTGTTCCAATAACCATATATATACATATATATATATATATATGTGTGTGTGTGTGTATGTACAAACTTGGTATAGGACATCCTGTTGTGTTAAAAGTGCAAGATTAAAATGTAATAAAATATGTACCCTCTCTATCACAACTATATAATATTTTATCGTTTCAATTGTTGGCAACTAGTTTCAGCCTTACTAGGCCATCGTCAAGCCAATTATTATAAAAACTTAAAAATGCTGGTCCATATAATATAACTGGTCAACATCATGAGGTCCCATTTACAATCATTACTATTCTTTACAGTTGATACCAGCTATAGTTCTGTTATCTGTAGTAAGTTTTGAATTCTATGTTATGAATACAGTATACATATTGCTACCGGTACTTGTTGATTGACCGCTTCACTTCAAAATTGTAAACAGTTTGAAGATGTACAGTCTGAAAAGTGTTGTAATATTATTATAATTACAATATCTTATCTTTCCTGTTAGTTTCAGTTTTAATAATATTCCACATTAATATTATACCAAGTCTTTTTAGCTTCTGTGATAGCTTTCGTCAGACTTTTGTTCTGACGCTTACTAACAGTAAGCAATGTGGAAGCGTCGTCAGAACAAAAGGCACAGGTCATAATAATATAACAAATTTAATAATTCAACAAATAAATGACGTTACAACAAATAAGAAAATTACTAACCGTAATAACATAATAAGCTTCACAACAAAATCAGTTAACCA
>Ga0123355_10018062_pt1 | contig 11168 bp, 3 predicted proteins | sample TergutEmb28metaG_3_FD_89872 | JGI IMG/M metagenome (GOLD analysis project Ga0123355, IMG submission 89872) | Embiratermes neotenicus P1 segment gut microbial communities from Petit-Saut dam, French Guiana - Emb289 P1 | ecosystem: Host-associated > Arthropoda: Insects > Digestive system > Gut ...
AAGCAAGCCGAAATATTCAGTGCCAGGTATTAACCCGTATCCTGCTAACGTGGAGAATATGGTGAGCTCTAGGTAATGCCACCAAATGGCAGATGGGATTTAACTTGGCGTTTAAAGGGTTAAATAACATGAAGGAATTCAACAACTTTGGGCAACATTTGGTTTTTTTTTTTAATTAGTGACTCAGAGCACTTCATTTCCTCACGTCACGAATGCGTGACACGCACTGCGTACTTACAGTTTACTTCGGCAAAAGTGCGTACACTGTGAATCGTAACTGATCTGTTCATAAGGCTCACCAACCAAAGCAATTTCCAATCTCTGGTACAGAATTACATAAAACCTAGCATAGAGTTACACGTGGTTTCCAAATTACGATAGAGCGTATACGCTTGTACAAGAAAGCGCGCTTAGGCTAGTTCAGCGCTTATGTTGAGCTTACGGAGCGCCAGACAATGAAAACCTCACAACATGCACCGTCATGTTAGCTCACAAAATGCTGCACGTTGCTGTTAGTGTCAGAATGTAAACTTAATTGAAACACATTGCAAGCAGTTCTGCATAGCAACTTAGTTTCGATGGGGTGTCGGGTGTGTATCAAATTAAGGTCCCAAACTAAAGCAAATAAAAAGTAAAAACAGTTCCTTAATTATTTTACATTCTAGACGCCCGTGTTATGGCAACGTGCAGTCTGGTATGTGGATAATTTATTTTTGGAAAAACCTTCAAGACCAAATATTCACCGTTGTAAATACATCTAATCACAAAATAATTTAGCGGTCTTTATATTTGCACCTTGCATTTCGTAGAGTCATTTAATTAGCACACCAACTAATGCACACATATAATTTTTTTTTTACATTGAACATTAAAAATCGCTCCAACATGTTTCGATCCTAAGATCATCTTCAGTGAGCTACACTCTTCCTTGCTAAAGTCGCATTTTTTAAAACATTCACTGATTAATTTCCTTATATTAACTTGGTGCTGTGGCAGCATATCGTGTTGTGTACGTCGTACGGTGCTGAGAGTGCGCCTGACTGTGGGTGTGTGCCGTGTGTTGTGTTGCGTGAGACTGGTCAGTCTCACGCAACACAACACACGGCACACACCCACAGTCAGGCGCACTCTCAGCAGCGTACGACGTACACAATATGACATGCTGCCACAGCACCAAGTTAATATAAGGAAATTAATCAGGGAATGTTTTTAAAAATGTTACTTTAGCAAGGAACAGTGTAGCTCCCTGAAGATGATCTTAGGATCGAAATATGTTGGAGCGATTTTAAATGTTTTAATGTAAAACATTTTATATGTGTGCATTAGTTGCTGTGCTAATTAAATAAATAGTTTAGCGGTGTTTCGTCAAACGTCCAACCGAATTCCTCAAATTTGACACATTAATAGACAGTTTGTATAGGCCTATTTGTGTTACCTGACAGTGCATGTGTGTCTGCGAGTAGGGTTACATTGGAGTCAGAATCGACACAACATAAATAGACTGGACAGACTCCAGACGAGCTAGTAAAAATCAATCAGCTTAACATGTTTCGGGCGATACTTTCGCCCATCCTCAGGAGCGCTAGACTGTGTTTACAGCTTGTGGTATAAAGCACCGACGATGTTGCCTGCTGGTGACCAGGATAAGGTCACCAGCAGGCAGCATCGTCGGTGCTTCATACCACAAGCTGTAAACACATTCTAGCGCTGCTGAGGATGGGCGAAATTATCCCCCGAAACATGTTGAGCTGATTGTAATTATTAATAAAATTACTATTGTTGTATCTAGTTGGTTGTTTATATTATTGTATCAATGATGCACGGTCACACAAACATCAAATTAAAAATCAGCCACTTTACTGTTGACGTCAGCGACTACAATGAATCTTATGCGACCGAAGAGTTGTCTCCCAGCAACTCCCGACTGTTTGGCCCAACAAAATATATTTGTTCTGAGCCGGCAGTCTAGCAAAACACCTTCTGCTGTTATCCTATGATTTGAGTGTTGTTGCAGTAGACGAAACTATTCTGGTAGAACTTGTGACAGATGGGCCGCAAGTTTGAGACTGGAGAAAACAAGAAGAACCACAACAGATGCCTCTAGTCGAAATTTTGGAATGAAATGGAAGAGAAATTAAAGTTTATGGCTATGTATTGTAACAATAATACACATACTAATGAATTACAGTACTAGTTTGAAGGAAAAAATACAAACCGTCAGCAAAAATTTGTCCCAGTCATAATCAGACGCGTATATCATGTAACGTTCACATCAAATAAAATAAGCAGACTGAGAAAAAAGTCCTTTTTTTTTGGTAGAATTATGAACAGACATGTCGGATTAAAAGTAGCAACACACATCTCAAAATGTATGTCCAGACAAATGTTGGTTTGCTGTGTTGTGTCGGGTTCTGACTCCAAAGTAGCCATACCATTATGTCATCTTCAGGCGGTAGTACTTCTTATGTACTTCAACAGGTGGCAGCTCTTACGTTGCGAACTGTGCCATCTGAATAACATAAATCTAACTAAATTCACTGTTTTAACAGTGAAATCTATGAAAGGGACCGGAAGGGTGGCGTTTATAAGAAAATACTGTCCTCTTAAATTTTAAATACCCCTTTCTGTTAATGGGTAGAATAGAACGTAAATACATATATCATTTCAAATAACTTTCACTACCTCCTTGAACAAATTTTCAGCAAAATGTTGCATAAGTTTTGAAGTGTAGCAGGAAAAACTGGCACTACAATCCTACTTGGACTTACGGCCCACTGTTTGTTAAACCCTAATCCAGATAAATCCCATTTCCAGTTATGCTGACTGGATAATAGTCTCTGCGGCAAATTGCTCCTGCAGCACAAACAGGACGCCATCCAGCCGAAGCGCTCTGTTGCATGTTTCCAAATCCCCCTCATGATTTTCATGTACAGATGTTGAACAACTTCCATGCTACAGATATCTCACTTAGTAAGTCTGATATTCCGCACTGAATAAGGGTTGCGTTTAATAATTACAGCATAGATTGCAACAGACTATACAAGGTTAAAAAAAGACAAATATAACTTTGCGTATTGTTTTATGTTGGTGTGAAGCTCGATCTATCACAGCAGGGTATGAACGTAGGCTGAGGATGTTTCAGAGTAGGGTGTTGATTGCGATATTTGGAGCTAAGCGAGATAAAGTAACGCGGACTTGACAATATTGCATAATGGACTTCAACATCTTTAGTGGACAGGATTTGATGCATTAAATCAAGAAGAACTGCATGGACAGGGAATGTACCACGAACGGTGGGGAGGGCAAATGCATACAGGGTTTTTTTTTTTACATTTTGTTGACCGTGCATCCTAATATAAGCATAGTCTTTTTTTTACCAACTTTATGCACAAATTCTTTATTTTAATACATTTATTACATTCCTCTACATGTTTCGAGCACTATTGTGCTCATCTTCAGGACAATTGTATTAACACTGTGTTGTGACTGTTCAGTACACAGGTTACGAGAGGACTCTCGTAACCAGTGTACTGAACAGTCACTCAAAGAGAGTGACGATACCAGATGCTGTGTTAATACAATTGTCCTGCTGAAGATGAGCACAATAGTGCTCGAAACATGTAGAGGACTGTAATAAATGTATTAAAATAAAGAATTTGTTCATGAAGTTGGTAAAAAAAAAGACTATCAGCACACAGGGTTGTAGTGGAGACACATGAAGGGAAGCAACTCATCTGCAAGACCTAGGCAAATTGTAAGAGAATAATACTGAAATGAACTGAAGGAAGTAGGATGTGATCTTGTGAACTTCATTCGTCAGTTAGTTAGTTAGTTAATTAGTTGGTTGGTTGGTTAGTTATTACAATAAACTTCTTTTGCCGCCTCTCTGACAACTATTAACTAACATTTCAGTCTCTCAATTTTGTCAAGTACCCCTCCTATTAATACACACAAAGAATCCAACTGTACTGTACTGTACTGTATTATGAAGAGTACGGGAGTTCCATGAGGTTAATGAGATTTCACGCTGACAGCTTTCAAACGAAGACACTGACAGGCTGTTCCTAATCGCTGCCACGTGTCACTCTTATCAGTTCCAGTAACTCTGTATGTGTCAAATAATATTTCTCGAGAAGTTTTTGATCTCCTTCTATCAAAAACTTTACACCAAGTTATATATTTGCGAAATATTGATTCGTAGTGTTGGTTTATGTAGGAATTTATCTGGATGTACGTACTGGAGTTATTAAATTTGGTTAAAACATAAACTGTCATCATCATCATCATGTTCTTGAAGTGATAGGCGTGTTTCCTGTTCCTTGATCCTCAAGATGAAGTTGGTCCCTCCATCTCTTCTTTGGTCGTCCTATGTTCCTTCGTCCTTTTGGTTTATATTGTAGTGCCTGTTTTGGTAGTCTGTTTGTGCCCATCCTCTGTACATGTACATAAACTGATTTTATTAAATTTTCTCGTTACGAACTTCATTGCAAGAACATGTTCCATCTGTTGTTGCGGCACATAAGCCTTAAGAATTCAGTTGTTATTTAGAACCGCAATGGATGCTTCTGCGTGCTCTAAAGTCGTTTTGAAGTACTGAAAACTGAATTACTGAGTCCCTTGGTTTCGAAGATTAAAATAATTGGCTTAATAGTGGAGAATTCACTTTGATATCATAACCTTCAGACGTTTTCTAAAATTGCTTGGATAGGAAACTGGCCCTCACAATATCGGCCCATCACAATAACAACCCATCAAAATAATGACTATCACAATAACGGCCCATCACAATACTGAACTTCACAATAACGGGCCATTACAATATTGAACCTCACAATAACGGCACATCAAAATACCGACACTCACAATAACGGCCCATCAAAATACCGACACTCACAATAACGGCACATCAAAATACCGACATTCACAATAACGGCCCATCAAAATACTGACATTCACAATAACGGCCCATCAAAATACTGACATTCACAATAACGGCCCATCATAATATTTACCCTCAAAATATCGGCCCATCAAAATACTGGCCCTCACAACAACGACCCATCAGAGTAATGACCATCACCATAACGGCCCAACACAAAATTGTCGCTCACAATAACGGTCCATCACAATATTGACGTTCACATTAACAGCCCATTATAATATTGACACTCACAATAACAGCGCTTCACAATACTGACCCTCACAATAACGGCTCATCACAATAATGGTCCCAAAATAACGGCCCATCACACTATTGACCCTCACAATAACGGCTCACACAATAATGGTCCCCAAAATAACGGCCCATCACACTACTGACCCTCACAATAACGGCTCATCACAATAATGGCCCCCATAATAACGGCCCATCACACTATTGAACCTCACAATAACGGTCCATCACAATAATGTCCCGCAAAATAACGGCCCATCACAATAGTAACCCTCACAAAAACGGCCCAACACAATATTGACGTTCACGTTAACGGCCCATTACAATATTGACCCTCAAAATAACAGCGCATCACAATACTGACCCTCAAAATAACGGCCCATCACAATAATGGTCCCCAAAATAAAGGCCCATCACATTATTGACCATCACAATAACGGCCCATCACAATAATGGCCCGCTAAATAACGGCCCATCACACTATTGACCCTCACAATAACGGCCCATCACAATAATGGCACCCCAGAATAACGGCCCATCACACTATTCACCCTCACAATAACGGCCCATTACAATATCCCAATCTTCAAATCTCACACGGACATAACTCTTACATCAACACAGCTTTGAACAAATTAATTAATGCTATCATTCGATTTCCAGAACTCGGAAGTTCCGCGATGTCATCGTAAAATCTAGCTACCGGGACTTACCTTGTTACTACAATTCCAGCTACAGAGAGTACAGTTTAATAATGTCTACCTTTCCGTCAACACTGCAGTTACCAAGTGTTCGAACTGTTTTAAAAACGCACCAGATTAAATGACACTTCACGTTTTCATCGCGGTAAATGCTAAGATTGCCGTCTCCAGGGACCTGAAGCCGTGTACGGTCCTCTACCTGTTTCTATTCCAAGTGTGTGATTCAACTGGCAAGGTTGCACAGAGTCGATGAGAAATGAACGAATGAGTATGAAGGATTGGTGTGAAGATGATGACAAAGGAAAGCCGAAATACTGGGAGAAAATCCTCTCCTAATGCCACTTTGTCCACCAAAAATCTCACATATACCGGCCTACCGGCCAAAACGCTTTTCCACCGAGGGAGGCCCGAGCAATATGAGCATCTAAGGGCAAATAAAAACGAAGACAAAAGTTTCTCTGGATCTTCGCCATCTTAGAAATTTGTAGCGAGTTTCTTGTAATGTATAACTTCATGCCAGTCAGTATTAATGCAGCATTTGAGGTTCCCAGTGCTATGATTAGGGACTGTAAAACTTAGCTACGTTTCGGAGGATTCATTACGTTACCTTATACGTTTATTGTTCGCCCACATACCATTACTACGGACAAGGGGTGACCAATATTCGCGTACCCACACTGCAGTGCGTTACACCAGTGGCTCTTGACCAGGTTAACGTCTACAGTGCTATTAACAGTACTACAAAACTCTTAGTGCAGTTTCGGCCATTATATCATTCTCGACTCTTCGCAGCTCTTTTATTTGAAGATACTTAGACGTGTGAAATATGTTACGAACAACGTTTCTGGTTATGTGAATATTATGTCGAAAATTTTGCACTGGTTGCTGGAATAGCTCAGTCAGTGCAGTGAATGCACTGCACGCTGCTCGACCGGACTCACAGTTCGAGTCCCGGCAGGTAAAGAGGTCAAGAAATTCCAGCACGCACTGCGGCCAACCAGTCACCTATTCAGTGGGTGCTGGGATCTCGTTCCTTCGGGATAAATCGACCTGGGAACCAAGTTAGTACTGAGTTCAAGAATGAAAATAGGTACACCTCCATGTATTCAAGCAGTAAACAGGGATAACATAACCCTTACATTAACATCTTTATTTTCGGTGGTATATTTCAAGTATATTACCCAGCGTTTCGCAGCTGGTGCAATTACGTCGTCAGGAATGGTACTAAATAATTCAAAGTAGTTAACATTTTTATCTCATTTTATTATCGATATTTACCCTTCTATAATGTGCTCATTTCCTTTACATATGACATCTGTTTCAACAATAAACATTTTAATGACAAGTTCCTTTCCAAATACAATAAATACAGCCACGAACTTTCGCCCGATCACCAAAACACAAATTCTTTCGTTCAACAGAATACATTTTATACTATGGTTTTTACTCGATTTCGAAAGCAGGGCGACCTCCCGAAATGCCCTTTGTGTCAGAAATTTTATATTGTATGCAATAGGCACTGTCCAAGACAATAATCGTACAATAAATCAATATATGTCACAGTATTATAGAGAAACTCTGCTCATATCGTCCGATACTTCCATTTAAACCTCAAAGGAATGGACGTTCCTTTGTTTTGAAGGAACTCCGATATGCCTTGTTCCGTGTAAGAAACACTTTCTGAATTACTTCCACTGCCTTGTCTTTCCTTACATACGCCTGGACAGATAAATGTTAAATTGACAAGGAAATATAATTTTCGTTTCTAGGAATCTGATATTAGATTTCTGTGGCAAAATCACAGCTTCAAGCCCTAATACGATTCTTCCATGTTAAAAATCCTTACTGACGTCCTGTACAGTTCGGCTGCAAGTATAGGAAAATAATGAAATAAACATTTTTTACTCAAACGTCCCTGAATTTTCTGATGACGTATTGCGAAAAGTACATAAAATGAAAGTGAAAAAGGAGTGTCGGTTTGTTCACTTGTTATCGCGCATGTTTTGTCTGCGACAGTAGGAAAAGAAATTGGAATAAATTGAGTAAGGTAACACGATGAGCCGTTAACTTCCTCTCAAACACGTTTTGTACTACGTTAACCCAGAAATATATATATATGTATATAAAGACCCAGTCCGTACCGCGCAGAAAACACACTCCGTCTCGGTTATAAAAACCAGTCAGTTAATGCTGTATAGGGGAAAAATTGCTGTTTATTCTCAGATCTACACAAAACACACAAATACATGGTGTGGGCAGAACGTAAAATTTTGAGTATTAACCTGGTGGTACATACAGTAACCACTGGAATTTAAACGGTTAAATCTCTGTTATAAAAATCAGTCAGTTAGTGCTGTATAGGGAAATAATCGCTATTTGTTCTCAGATCCACACAAAACACATAAATACACTGTGTGGGCAGAACGTAGAATTGCTGAATGTTAAACTGGTGGTACATAGAGAAACCACTAGGCCTTGAAGGGTTAAATCTCTGTTATAAAAATCAGTCAGTTAATGATATATAGGGAAATAATCGCTGTTTGTTCTCAGATCCACACTAAACACATAAATACACTGTGTGGGTAGAGCGTACGATTGCTGAATGTTAAACTGGTGGTAAATATAGTAACCATTGCGATTTAAAGGGCCACTGTTCTCAAAAAGATATTTCTCACAAACACATTACAAAACGGAAGCTGTACCACAGTAGTCTATACAACTTCAGGTCTCTGTCTGTATGCAAATGTCAGACCGATGGCCTGAAGGAGTCTCATTAGCCTGCAAATAACCGCAGGACGTTTTGTAACGCTTCACAATTGTCAGGACTTCACGTTGCAAGAAACCCTTAACCATACGAGTAAGACACACACCAACAAAATCCATAAATGTCACGTCAGTCGGTAACTCTACACCACAAACCAAACAGAAAGTTACGCTGTATTTTAAAATAAATATTTGACTGTTACATTTCCTCATTTTTATTGCAGGGTAAAACTGAGCAATGGAAGCACTTTGCCGGACATGAACAGCCGATAATTCAGTGTGTTAAGTGCCAAGTGCCCTTGCTGTAGCAGCAAGACCGTAATAACGAGCAGGAGTACTGACGTATATTCAGGTACACATTACAGTATGTCTCTATCATGCACACGTTACTTCTGCTTTTTTTTTGGCTTTATGCCATTTTGGGCCGATAAACGGTCTAGCGAAACGGGGAAGGAAATAAAATAGTCCATAAATCGAAGTAATGTACAGACCTTTACGCCATACATGTTAAAGAGATATTTGTTTATGCATCATATCCGTCTTTAAAATGAATACTGCGTATATATATATATATATATATATATATATATATATATATACAAAGTGGCTTTTGTAACTGAAGAGAAGGCAACTATACAGTTAGCTTAAACAACTAATTACGTAACTATTAATTAACGTAATAAAATATATTCTAACACAATTCTTTATTTAATATTTTATGAATTTGGGGCTTTTAGCTACATGTTTCGGCTTTTTAGAGCCATCTTCAGGCTGAACTTAGGAGGGTGTGCGTGTATATTGCAATGCACCAAAATTATAAACAAAAGACGTAATGTATTTGACGTTCAGGTGACCGTGAATCGTGATAAATTCTTTATAATAAAACCAACTAGATGCACTAATTTCTCAAATCTATTTTTGGAATAAAACTCTACGTGTTTCGGACAGTTCCTCTGTCCACAATCGGGAGTTTTTTGCTGTACACACAGCAATGATATATGTCATGCAGGTTTGCTGACAGCTTGCGAGCAGGGTCAGGATGGAACTAGTTCCATTCTGACACTGCTCGCAAGCTGTCAGCAAACCTGTATGACATATACCATTGCTGTGTGTACAGCAAAAAACTCCCGATGATGGACAGAGGAACTGTCCGAAACATGTAGAGTTTTATTCCAAGAATAAATGTGAGAAATTAGTGCATCTAGTTGGTTTTATTGTAAGGACGTAATGTATTTTATACAAAACTGTGCGAGGAATAAAAATCACAGTGATATACTCCTCTACGAATTATTAAATATTCTAATTATTAGATTGCAAAGAAATGACGGCATTATATCTGTCCGCAGAATGCTGCGTACAAAAATATACAAACAAATAAGTAGCTCTGTATGAAAGACATCAAAATCAACATTACCATAAAATCAAAATAACCACATTTAATTTCCATTGCAGAACCACGAAAATTTAAGTACGTGCTAATACCATACAGAGCTTACCTAAAACGCAACAATGTGGCTCGTTCTCGTAAACATTGTTGCAATGTAAACGAAACAGTGCATCCCCGTTGTATGGTTGTTGACCGACATGTAGCTGTCAACAGTACAAAAATTGTTCGGTGTTGCCACAGGAATTAAACAATGAGTTCTCTTTTTGCATTGTTGTCGAAATAAAAAAATATTTCTAACTGCTGTCAAAAATATAAAAGCGTTTAAGTCTTCATGACACGTGCCCCACATTATTGCCCGATTGTAAACAAATTGGAATGTCTCTACATATCTTCGTAAAAGTTCCCATTGTTAAATTTTATGAAAACCCGTTTAGTGGGATTCGCGCTGATAAATGTGGACATACACACGGATGGACGGGTTGGCGAAGCTTACAGACACTTTTCGCCATTTATAGGAAAGCGCCTAAAATGTTTAACCAACACAAATAAACATCTTGGTCAAATAAGAAGAATAATAAATTTGGCAACACTCAATTGGTAAAATATTGCAAACTAATCTGTTTTAAAAAACGCGAATAATCAGGATACAAACAGGGCAGCGGCATTACTAGAAAATATGTAGGGGCATAGTACGTGCTTCTAATTGTGAGGGAAGGACACACATTTCTACAGAGATCAAATATGACAGTGCCTGAGTACATACCTGAGTAACGAGCTGAAGACATATTCAGTAGACTAAGCAGTAGCTTTAAATCACACCCGTCGGACTATCATCGTGGAGACCATGGTTCAATACCGTGTCAATTCACGTGGAATTTGTGGCGTACGAAGTGGCACTCCTAAAGGTTTCTCTCCCAGGACTTCAGTTCACATCTGCCCTGTCAGTATCATTCCACCAATGCTCCATACTCATTCATTCATCTTCCACCAACGACGTATATTGTTTTTCTCCCAGTAATTAAGTTTCCCCTGTCAGTATCATTCCACCAATGCTCCATACTCATTCATTCATCTACCACCCACGCTGTATAATGTTTTTCTCCCAGCACTTCAGTTTCCCCTGTCAGTATCATTCCACCAATGC
>Ga0123355_10018063_pt1 | contig 11168 bp, 12 predicted proteins | sample TergutEmb28metaG_3_FD_89872 | JGI IMG/M metagenome (GOLD analysis project Ga0123355, IMG submission 89872) | Embiratermes neotenicus P1 segment gut microbial communities from Petit-Saut dam, French Guiana - Emb289 P1 | ecosystem: Host-associated > Arthropoda: Insects > Digestive system > Gut ...
TACTAGCTTTATACGCTTTTTGCTCACTTGCTTTGTTGTACATTGTTCATAGTTGCTCCCCAATATATGTCCTATAAAAACATGGCATGTGATACAATATCAATTAACCGTTCGGCTATAATGCGATGCTGGACAGATCTTCATCTTGCGTTATTAGGGAAAATGATAAATTTTGATGAGGGTAGTCTCTTTTGGATCTTGATACAAGTGGAGGACAAGATGACTGAATTACATAAGTGTATATTTTGCCTAGATGTGAGCAGTAACTTCAACACAATCGAACATATTGTGCCAGAATCCCTTGGCAATGATGAGGACATTTTGGAAAATGCTGTATGCAACAAATGCCAAAATTATTTTGGCAAAGAGATAGAGAGCTATATTCTAGCAAAAACACCATTTGGTCTCTGGAGAACCTTTGCTGGCACAAGAACCAAGAAAGGTAAACAACCATTTTTCGACCCCTCACAATCAATCGCGAGCAAAGGAAGACTAAATGATTATCACGATTCTACTGACAGCAATATTGCGTTCCATCCCGACAGTATCGAAATCAATGACAAAAACATGATGCAACAAATCATTTCAGGAGAAAAAACTAATTTCAAACTGGTTTTGACACCAAAGATGCTCATATATATTGGCCGTTTCCTTGGAAAAATTGCACTTGAATATTGGTTTGATAGTTTTGGGGAGAATGTTTTTGATGCTCAATTTAATGATCTAAGGAACTACGTTAGACGTGGCACGATTAATTCCATTTGGCCTATCATGCAAGGAAAGCTTGCAGAAAATCTGTTGAACTGGAAGATGGTTAGTGAGTTTGAGGAGAAGCGTGTCTTATATTCTTATTCTTTTTTTCAAGACCAAGAAAATGGTGCCATATTGTTTAATTTTGATATTGGGCTTAATAGATATGGTATTTTGTTGAACCATAAATTCCCAGATGATAATATTTTTACGGAATACTTAATTTCAGCCGCAGAGCGTGGACTAAGCGGATTTCCACAGATGCTATGGTATCACCCAGAAGAGTTGCGAGATTAGTCCTGTGGCTTTACTTAACCACAAGCATTGAGGCCATTTTATAATATGTGGAAGTACATAGATTCCCCACAGTTACCTTAACTCTTTCCATTGCATCATACATCATATTATCCATATTATCTGAATTGAAAAACTATTTTTAATATGACATGCTGTTGTCCCGTTAATAGACTATAATTGTATTGGAAACATCTTAAAGTCATCTTGACAATGTGATAATTGTAGGCTGGCTTAGTATTATCAAGGTTTTTTAGTTGTTGTACATTGTTCACTGATGACATATTTAGCATGTTATTTTATAAACAACCAATACTAGCAACCAGGAAGGAGGACATGTGCTATGTCAAATGCGGTTTACTTCAATATCTACAAATTAAAAAAAGGGTCGTCAGCTCTTGATTTTTTGAATGCAGTAAAAAACTTAACGGATGAAGTTAATACTAAGTTTAAAGAGAAAGGCTATGTTTCATTCTCGCTGCTTGCTGACGGCGAGACGTGGGCGGACTGTTCAATTTGGGATTCAATGGATGCTCTTAATGCTTTTATAGAATCATCAAGAGCCGCCAGTAAAAGCGGTACAAATGAAACAGCGGAAACTTTTTATTCCTTCTTGAACCTTAATAGTTGCATAAGCCGCCGCTTTAATATTGAACAAAATCATAACATGGGCACCGGTCAGTTCGACATATCTAACATAGTATCTTATCATTCATATAAATTAAAAAACGGATTATCTGTTAACGATTTTTTAAACCAAGGGGATGAAGTGTATACTGAGTTTACGTCAAAGCAGACTAATTCAGTTTCATTTATTCGACTTGCTGATGGTGAAACATGGGCGGATATTACGACATTTGAAACAATGGATAAATACAAGGAATTTGTCAAACAATGCAACCAATATTTTAAAACAAAAGGTGGTTATTCGTTTATAGCACCTGGAAGTTTAAAAAGCTATCTTTTTTCTACAGCAAATAACAAATTGTAGGTTAGCCCCGCATTTCCGTTGTTTTCGGTAGTTGTACAATGGTTATGAACATACGGGACACTGAGAGGATACTATGTTTTCCACAGACCTTGAAACTAATCGCTTGCACTTGCAATGCATTTCCCCGGCACACCGATATTTTTTTTATGTCCTCTACACAAACGACGAAGTGCTACGCTTTCATTATAAGGAGGATCGTTACGCAGACCTATACGGCGCAGACGCGGAGATTGCGGAATGGAACCAACCTGAACCGCGTAACCAGTACGGTTGGGTCTTAGTCCGCAAAGCCGACGGCGTCGCAATAGGTACGTGCGTCTTCAATAATTGGGATAGAAACACCGCATTCTGCGAAGTCCACTACGATATGCATCCGGATTTTTGGGGTAAAGGATATATGACCGAAGCGGTACGGGCAATCATTGAATTTGCGCGGGACACTATGAAAATATGCTGCATAGAAACGGGTATGGATGAGGAAAACGTAAAATCCATTAAATTAGCCGAAAGGCTTGGGTTTGAGTACATCGGGCAGACAGTTGAAGACGAAAGAATTTACCGCCTTTATTTTTAATGTGTAGGTTAAAGCCCGTATTTTCGTAGTTTTTCGGCAGTTGTACAATGGAAACAAAAAACAACAATATCATCATCCATTTCATGATAACCATGTGCTGCAATATCTCTCATACCCGTAATTTTCCTCCAAGGAATTTCGTTGTGAAGAACCTTGTACTCATGAGGAAGATTTTTTGCAAGCTCTCCAATATTGTGAATAGACATGATAACGGCTTTACGATAAAGCTTGTTGGCAGAAAAAGCTTCTAATATGCCAACCTCGTTAACAAACTTTTGAGCATCGAGTGCATCTTCCAGCATATGTTCCAAGATGTTTATCACTCTAATGCTCATAAATTATCCTCGCTTCACTTTCAACACTTATCATATAAAGCAATACAGCTCATTTAACTTAAAAATTTCATAAGTAGGCTTAATATCTGTATTATTCTTCTCCAAGCGAAGATTAAACCAGCAGGTGTCAATACCTGCATTAATGCCACCGGCTATATCTGCCCTTAGGTTGTCTCCGATTATAAGCACTCTATCCTTTTGAGGGGCCGAAATACTGGCAAACACATGTTGGAAGTATTTAATATGAGGCTTTTCATACCCTACAACCTCTGAAACAAATGAATCCAAGATGTATTTGCTGATAGTTGAATGCTTGATTCTAGCCTCCTGGGTTGCCAGCAGCCCGTTGGTGACAATATATAGTTTTTTTCCGCTTTGTGCTATAAATTTACATATCTCGTATGCACCGTCAATTAGAAATGAGCCCTTGCCAAGCTGTTCAAGATAGCCTGTATTAAATGTCGTGCCATTAACATTAGCACCCATATGTTTAAACAGCAATTCAAACCGGCTTGATTGGAGCTCCGTTTTTGTTATTTCTCCCTGCTCAAACCTGTTCCAGGCATCCATGTTGATTTCTCGGTACTTCTCGCGTATCTCTTCATTATAAATAAGCCCATACTGCTCCATCATTATCGAAAGTGCGTTTTTTTCGGCAAGGTCATAATCAAACAATGTATTGTCGGCATCAAATAGAAAGACATCGTATTTTTTCAATGGGGTTTCTCCTTTTGTTATCATTTGTCCTCCTGATTATCAGGTAAATGCAGAAACCTGGAAAACGCCACGCTTATAATCATCATAAAAAACGGGAAGAAAGCCGTCATAAAGCGGGCAGCATCAGCAGGGCGTTCACCTGGCTCGTCGCCGGAGATATAACCGTAGATTACACTGGCAAGTACCAGCCCCAGGGACACAAGCAGCCTGTGCAACCGCCCCACAAAGCTGGACATAGCAGAAAAAATAGCCTCACGCCGTATGCCGCTACGTACTCTGTCGTCGTCAATTATTTTAGCACCCACAAGGTCAAAGGTGCATATTACTCCGGAGTACACAAACCCAAAGAATACGCAAGCAAATACAGCCGCTATCATGCTGTTTACAAACATTAGCGGTATATAGGCTAAGCCCACGCCTATTAACGCCATCTTCCATACGGGCACAACGCTGTATTTTCGTATGAAATATGTCCACAAGGGTACGGTTAGCATGGCTACTACCAACACTGTTGCAAATACAATCATAGTTTCTGTGGCGGTTAGGTTTAGTGTATAGTTGGCAAAAAACATCATAGAGGCCATTAATAAAGCTACGCCGGTGGTGTAAAAGGCCCCTGTAAGCCCCGCAATCCAAAACTTTGTATTTTTAATAACGTCTAGCAGCGCGGGTAGAAATTTTGGTTTTTCCAAGGTCTTAATTTCCTCAAGACGCTCGTGGCAGTTAAGATTGGATGTGATTATAACCACTGCACCCACCACGCCGTAGACAATAGCCGTGGTGCCGTAGCTGCCGATTACATCTACGATAACAGGGGTTACGGCGATACCTATTGCCATGGCGATAAATTGGAAGATTTGGCGGTACATATTAGTAGTAGCGCGGCTCTTTGCCGAGCGAAACAGGTCTGGGAAAAGCGCGCCGTAGCTAGTGCCGGTAAAGGAGTCAAAAGTCTCGGTTAAAATGAATGTGACCATTGCGTAAGGCATAAGCATTGTAGCGGACATGGCCCATCCCCCCGGGTTAAAAAACGCAATGAGGAATAACGCCGTTAAAATAGAGCCGGGGATAATCCAAGGCCGCCTCCGCCCCCACCTGGTGCGGGTCCTGTCGGAGAAGTAGCCGTATATTGGGCTGTCTACAAAGTCTATAAAAGCAAAGACAAACATTATAAACGCCCACTGGGTAAGCTCTAGCCCCAGCATACTTACATAGAAGTACATGCCGAAGGTCCTGAAAAGATTAATCGGCAGCGAGGTGCCAAACATCCCTACGGCGTACCATGCGGGTTTTGTTTCCTTTACTGGTGGTGGTGCTACGGAATTTTCGCTCATTTGCATTCCTCCTGTTTTTTTGGGGTAATTTCTATTGAAGCTGTATTCCCTAGAACTTTTCAAGCAAAACCGTTTCTAAGAGTAATGCAAATGCATTCATTGCGTTCTCTACCATGCCAGGGAACCTGGAACTAATATACTCATATGAGTCTTTGGGGCTGTGTAGGAAATTACTAAAGTTTACGGGGCATACACCCCAAAATGCTAAGGTAGTATACCCTTTATATAAAAATAAAAGTTGGTCGCCGCCAGTAATCCCCCATGACGTGGCAATTTCAATGCCATGTGTATCACTAAACGACTCCACGATTACCTTCATATGCTCTGAAAGGGCATTTGTGTTTAACTGAAAATCGTAGCCTATAGAAATCGCTAAGGTTGGGCCTTCGATTAATACGTCTGCATTTATATAAAGCACAATGTTTTCGCGGTCTTCCGGCAAAAGAGATTCGTAAAAATAGAAAGTACCTAGCATTCCAATTTCATGAGCACCAAAAAATACATATACCAGTGTGTAGTAATTATCATTAGCCAACATACGCTGGGCATTTTCCATAAGAAGTGATGTGCCCGATGCATTGTCGCTTGTGCCCGTGTACCTAAGGCTATCATAATGTGCACCGATTATAATGGTTTGTGTGCTTTGACCGGGGATTGTAAGAATTATGTTTTGGCTGTATCCACGTGCTATATGTCCATCATGCCATCCCTGCTGTTTAATATAAGATAACCCCGGTGTTTCCCGTCCAAAGTAATTTTCCCAACCGCTTACATCATAATGCGAAAATATCTGCATCTGGACCTGGCTTTCATCAAAGCCCTTAGCATGAAGCATCTGCTCAATCCATAAAGCAGTGTCAAGTTCACGATATGTAAAGGGGACACGACTTGGAAGATAAGTGCTTATATGGCGCACATACCAATGACCTATGTATCCATGGGGTGTGTCAGTGGGGATTATCAGGGAAGTGAAATCTATGGCATCAAAGTCAACCCGAGGGAAGTAGGCAACAGTGGGCGTGCCATTATCTAAGTTGATATCTTCTTCTAGTATGGGGTATGTTGGAGGTTGGACTTCATCCTCAGCATGAATTTCATCCAGGGGCATATCTGTATCTACGATATCTTCGTTATTTGCATAGGCTGGATAGTTGTTCTCTGAAAGCACATTTTCGCTCTCACTTCCGCAAGCTGTCTGTAAGAGTAACATGAGTGCTATTAAAAACATAAGTGGAATTGACCGGATTAGTCTTTTCATTCAAATTTCCTCCTTGACGTCCATTTTGTCGGCATGAATATGCGAGTTTACCGAAAGTTATTAAAAGAAATTGAAACTGCTTACCTTTTTCGCTTAAATTCTATCCTTACCGATAAACCGTAAAATAGCGGATAACAGCCATTTTATTTATTGCCCTTTGCTGTTTTCAAGAGATTCAAATATTCATTTGGAAATCGAATGAAATCAATGACTGGCGGGGCTCCCGTGGCGACCCGTGCCGATGGTTTGCCGACTGATAGTTGTGGAAGGGTGATGGGAGTGTTTTAACAAATAATGCTTTCAAATATGGAGAAACGTTAAATAATGTATCATTTCTATTGTCCTTCATTAATGAATTTTTCCAAAGGAGTTACGGATACGGTTTATGATTTTAATAAAAATCTAAAACGCCACTTACAAAAGTCAAAAACTATCCTTGATAATTGAGCAAAAGACTATCGCTCATCAGTAGCAAAATTACTTGCATTAGTTGGCTGGCGGCAAATGTTTTTTGGTTTGGGATTTATGGCAGTACCGCCACACCTATTTTGTTGATTATTTTACTCTTTTTAAATTGGTCAAAAGCTAATTTAAAAAAGCAGATGCTGTGTGCATTGACATCTACTTTTTGCTTGTTTTGACAACATGTTCGCTGGTCTTTAACAATATAGGAAAACTTTATGATTTGCGGGCGAATTGCGTACTACTTTTTGTAGTTTTGCGCTATTCGCCGTTAAAATGGGTGCGCGGCTTTTATTGCCACCTCGCAACTAGTGGTCTGGCAAAAATTTCAAGTCTGCTTTTTTCAAATTCAATTAGTCATGGCACAGCAGACAGTTTCCCATAGAGTTCCCATGAGGACAACGATGCCATACGTCATCGGATGATGAACCACTATCACGGTCACGCGCACGTTGCTCCTGTTCATCACGCTCATATGCTTTTTGGCGTGCATCTTCCCGCATTTTAATAATCGCATTCGGATACCGTTCTCTACACAACTCACAAGTACAATTACTAAAATCCCCATCGTTACACAGAGCTATTTTTCTGTTGTACTCTCTTGCTGACTCTCGCCCCCTTCTAATATCCTCTTTCCAGTCACCAAAGCTTGTACTTGAACCAGGAGGATGCAAAATCCTGTACCTTGCATATTCAGCTTGAGCATAAGCTTTTTTTAAAGATTTCATTGGAAAGCCTGATGGCTCTTCTTTATTCAAATCAGAAAAATAAAAAAGAGTAATCATATTACTAATCAATATAGACAACAGTAATACAAAAATTGTTGCAAGAATTAATGCATTAATAACATTATCAAGAAAACCAAAGGATAACCTAAAACATACTATGGAAATAATAATCGGTACAGAATATTTAATTGAAATAGGTAATTTCTTTTCTAGCTTATCATGCCAGATATCTTCTAGCTTATTTCCGACATAAAATCGACAATCATAAGTATTCCGACCTGCTCCGTGCTTTCTATTTATGCCACTACTCCTTAGTTTGAATAGCCATTCCGAAATGCCCCGTCTTCCGGCATACTTTGTTTTTCGTATTGCCTTAAAGAAGATTAGATTAGCAATTACTATAGCTGCCAATCCGCTAACTGCTGGAATAAAACCATACGTTTGCAAATATGCCATAGATGTAAAAACAAAATGCACCATAAATGTAAAAACACAGAGCTTTACAAAAGCAAAAATCCTCATTGTTATACTCCTTTCGTAAACAACAAAGTTTTTATTACCTTAGCATATGTGATAGCAAGCCTGCCATGTTATAGGCAGGCTCGCCTTGCCACATGCATGGGGCATTTATGAAAAAATCCTTATAAAAGGTCTATCCTGTCAGTAAGCTGTTATTTTGCCCAAGGGTAACACATAGAATAATGGCAATCAAGGCCATATCAGACACTCATTTTACCGCTGCATCAGAAGTACATCTTCATAATAAATTGCCAACCAAAATCAAACCGGCGAAAGATAAAGGGACTAAAAAGAGAGCAAGGACGAAAGCAATCTCATGCCAATCCATGCTTCCAAACATAGCCACAGTCCCGATTATGGCGATTGAGATGAAAATACCCCAAGGATTATAGCTCCTAATTTCATTTGATTACTCGATACCTTTGGGGTTAGCACCCAACGTCCACAGCAGAAGCTAGAATAAGCAACTGCTTTTTTACAAATAGGGCAAACGTATTTACTCATGCGTTTTCTCCATTTTTAATTGAAACCGCAATAATTCAATTCAGAAAAAGTAAATAGGGTTAGAAATAGCAGCAACCCTACTAAACCAAGAAATTTGCCGCCGGACAATTAAATATGCAAACCGCCACGATAGCATGACGTTCACGTGGGCGGGGATTTGATTTTTACGCCAGGTATGGACTACTCCCTCTGCGGTCACAAGCTGTAAAACCATGCCAGTGCCTAGGTTTTTGGCTGTAACGGTTAGGGTTAGGCTGTTGCTCCAATTTACAGAATCACCCATCATGACTGTTTCGTTTTTGTTATTGGTGCAGGTTAAGCTTAGCTCCGCGCTTCGTTTTGTTGCTGCTACGTAGGCGTGGCCGCTTTTTATCGCTTCTAATATATCCTGGTAGGATGAGGATCTTGCGTATACGCGTGTGACCGGATGGGCAAATAGGGCCGGATGCCAGTCTCTATGATAATCGCTGCCGCCTATAAGCGGTATTTTTTTGCCTTCAAGTAGCAGGTTATGCCACCAGGCAATAGCATCCATATTGGATTTACGCATGGGGGCATTCCAGACCTCCACCGTATCGAAGCAGCTTGTGCTTTCCCACAAATATGGGCAGCCAGGGTCTTTTGGGTGGTTGGCGGAGATAAGTGCACCTTTGGTTTTTGCGCCTGCAACTAGTTCTAGCATTTCTTCTTCGCTGTTGGCGATAAAGCTTGCAAATGGTGCGGGTACGCCGAAGAAATTCATGTGCCCTTTGTAGTGTGTCCATTCCACTGCCGGGATTAGGGTCAGGTTTGGGATTTTGGGAAGGGTTAGGTTTTCGCTGTAATTGTTGTGGTTGGCTACGGCTATGAAATCCAGGCCTTTTTTTATGGCTTTTTTGGCCTAAGTAGGGATGTCATGCTGGCCGTCAGAGGCATTGGAATGGATGTGTAAATCCCCCGTAAGCCAGCGGGGGCACTCCTGAGTATAGGAAATTTCGTAGCGCACGGGTAACCCCTCATCCGGGATTTTGTACGCGCCTATGATAATCTGCCAATCTCCTGCTGCGATATCCGTCATTAAATAGCCGGGGGTGGCACTATTAGGACCTACAAAAACCGTAGTCTTGTCGCTGCCCGACCAGCCAAGGAAATTTTTTTTGCCGTCCATTAAGCCTAAGTCTACCACATTGCCGGCGTGCCCACGTTCGTAGCTGTAGGTTACACTTATCCGCTCAAGCCCCCATGTTGCTCGGAAGGGGATTGTGTAGTATGTGCCTTCCGCGGATTTGGGGATATGGTGGTCAATAACGTGATTTTTCATAAGCAAACACCTCAAAAAGACAAAATCCCGCAAGGCTGGGTTAGCATCACGGGATTTTCACATTTAATTCATGCCGTATTTTTTCTTAAACCGCTCTACGCGCCCACCGGCTTCTATCAGTAACTTCTGACTTCCGGTGTAAAAAGGATGGCATCTACTGCATACTTCAACGTGGATTTTTTCCCTTGTTGAGCCTGCTTCGAACTCGTTGCCGCAATTACATCGTACTTGGGCATTGAAATATTTCGGATGGATAGCCGCTTTCATTATTTCACCATCCTTTCTGTTGTGATTTGCTTGCGGCGGGTATTGTAGCATTGTTTGTTCTTGGACGCAAATATCTGACGCCAAGTACCATAACCCCAGAAATTAAGGCGATACCAACTGCTATATAGTTGCCTGTAAAAACCTTAGCAAGTAAGCCCACAATACCAAAAACAATAAAAAACGGGGAGGTTTGGGTTGGCAAAAACCCAGGCATATGAGTACTATGGAAACGGGATAAAAATTGGATTATGGCAAAGCCTATTCCTACGGCTAGGCTTATTATAAATATTGTTATTAACATGATGTGCCTCCGGTTGAAATAATACGTACTATAGTATATGCTAGAGCGATTAGTTGTGAAATTGAAAGGAATGAACTCAATGACAAAAACCAACGAGCAAATGGCCATAAGTGCCTCTTTTATCACAATAATATGCGATATCATTTTAGTGGCATTTAAGCTATTTGCGGGGATAATCGGCCGCTCTACTGCAATGCTTGCAGACGCTGTCCATTCTCTTTCGGATATGCTTACCACTGTAATTGTAATGATTGGCGTAAAGCTTGCGGGCCGTAAACCGGATAAAGACCACCCCTACGGCCACGAGCGGTTCGAGTCTGTTGCGGCGATTCTTCTTTCTATTGTGCTGGTTATAACCGGCGTTGGCATTGGCTGGGTGGGTGTGCAGCAGATACTGGCCCGTACATACGGCGAGGCGATATCCACACCCGGGGTAATCGCGTTGGTTGCAGCTATTGTAACTATCGTGGTTAAGGAAGGCATGTATAGATATAAAAGCGGCGTGGCTAAAAGAATCGACTCCAGCGCGCTTATGGCCGATGCTTGGCATCACCGTTCAGACTCCCTTTCCTCTATTGGCAGCTTTATTGGGATTTTAGGTGCGCGCATGGGCTTTCCTATACTGGACCCTATTGCGGCTATTGTGATTTGCCTGTTTATTTTAAAAGCCGCGCTGGATGTCTTTAGGGATGCCATTGGCAAAATGACAGACCGGGCCTGCAGCGATGAAGTTGAAACCGCCATGCGGGAGGTTATTTGCAGCCAAGATGAGGTAATTGGGATAGATGTGCTACGGACACGGCTTTTTGGGGATAAAATTTATGTAGAGGTGGA
>Ga0123355_10018064_pt1 | contig 11167 bp, 8 predicted proteins | sample TergutEmb28metaG_3_FD_89872 | JGI IMG/M metagenome (GOLD analysis project Ga0123355, IMG submission 89872) | Embiratermes neotenicus P1 segment gut microbial communities from Petit-Saut dam, French Guiana - Emb289 P1 | ecosystem: Host-associated > Arthropoda: Insects > Digestive system > Gut ...
ACGGTCATAACTCCGTAACAGTCCAAACTCGGACACATGTTTATATGAACTTTTTTGATCACAAAGACCTAGGAAATCACCTCCTGAAGTTATGTCCCAAAGTCGTGAATCACCCTGTATGTAAATACATATTGTGTCATACCTGTACATACAACTGTCTTCTTGAGGATGAACCCTCGGGTGAAACATGTAGAAGATATAAATTAAAATATTAATATAGAAAAGTTGTATTTTGTTGGTTTATATTGTTTAATTCCTGGTGACATATTTGAGAACCAAGTTAAATAAAGATGGGGCCAGCCTGTCACCTTGTTTACAACCCTGTCTTATTTTAAGTTGTTCAGTCAACTGAGCTTGAACTTTCACTTGGGCTTCTGCATCTTTCATTGTAGCTTTAATTATCCTTACTAGTTTACCAGGTATACCAGCATTACACATTATCGTACAGAGCTTGTCAACAGTAACCCTTTAAATGCCGAGTTAAATCCCATCTGCCCTTTGCTAGCATTTTTCAGAGCTCACCATATTCTCCATGTTAGCAGGTAAAGGGTTAATGCTGTCATAAACTTCCTTGATATCTGCACATATTTGCAAGCATTTGTTTAACTGTAACCAGTTGTTTCTATAGCCTCAGTATAGCTAAATTGTCCTAAAAGTTGTCTTGCCAGTTAAATTCTATGCCAGATACACACCGACATAATTGTACCGCTTCTATGAATGTGACTTGTTTGCCATGATACATTGTTTTTCCTGCCTCAGTACAGTATTTAATTTGCTGGTTTATTTTGTTAGTGCGAAATGCACTGAGTGAGCTGTGTCAATGTGTCATACACCTTTCAGCTTTAGGAATACCAAAGGAATTTCAAAATCATTCAGCATGAAAAATTCTACATAAAAATTTGTCATGTCAGTATAATTTTCATCTCTATCAATCTGATACATTATAACCCATACCTTACATAAGAAGTTTTATTGATAGTTTAAAAAAATTGGCATCTCATACAAACAAAACTATGTATGTATGTGTATGTGTGTGTATATGTAATATACTTCCAGTTAATGACAGGCTATATTTAAAATATTTGTTTTTTGATGTGGTAAAAGTTTAACATCATGCAGTGCAAAATAATATCTGGTTCTAATTTTGATATCTGTTATGCACTTACTATTAGGTTTGTAATGATAGATATGTATTTAATGTCAACAAAAGTTCAAGGAAGAAAGATGTGTAAAAATCTTAAGATTTCATTATACATTACTATATTACTATTGTTTCCGTTAGAGTCCCAACTGCATTTACAACTGACGATGGTCACAGATCCAGTTTCCAAAACACTGTGTCTGGAAAGCGCAAAGTGACAGACAGTGTCCAAAATTATAGTCACTGTCACACTGTAATGAGAAACCGTTAGACTTAGGTCATAAAGAGTACATCTGTGTAACTGTGCTTTCTGAATGACATAGGTCATATGTTTCAAATCTTGTTAAACTCTTCTTTGGTGTGTTTTCTGATGTATGCTTGTTTCAGGTCAGTCACAACATCTTCGTCTTCGATAATTTGCATGTAGAAGTGGCATTTCAACCTACAGATCAGAAATATTCATACATGTTGCTGATTGTTTATCTTCTCTATAATAACATGGAGATTTTCTTTGAACCACAAGGAATAGAGGTCGGATCAAATGGTAAGTATTTATACTTTAAATGCTTCTCAGAGGAAAGAGCCATCTAACTTAGAGAATTTAGCTGAATGCAAAACTGTCATAACCCACTAAATGCTGAAGTAAAATCAATGTCTATCCAGTCAGTTTTGGACTGCTGGTAAAAATCTACATGATATTTAGTTCTAGTAGTGTGTCTGTATCAGTGATGTGGCAGCAATGTTAGAAATGACTGCCACCTTGAGATGTCAGGTTTTTGTGATACTATTCTGTGTTGTTGGGTGAATGGTTGGTTTTTGACATTGTGGAGGAACATAGTGCCTAGATTTTCAAGGATTATTTGGCACTGATAATTCTATATACAGTAGAATCCCAATTGAAATTTCTCAATTCAAGATATTCCTGCATTTGGTGTTCTTGTTGTGGTCCTGGCCAAAACCCCATGTAAAAAATTTATAATCATTCTCAATTTAAGGTTTCTAGATTTTAGGTTTCTTCCATGTTTAGAACATGAAAATTCAGTCCCTACACCATATTGGAACCCCAGTTTAGGGTTCATGTTTAAAACTTTGGGTTTGGTTTGTGTAAATAACACTGTTATTTTGCATAGTACAAGTGTAGCAATGTCAGAATCAACTGTGAACTATTGCAGCAGTATACTTGTGACAGTGTACTTGTGTGTAATTTGACACAAAGCCCATGGTAGGAGCCATTTACATAGAAGTAGGTTTATGACCAGTCACTTTACATCACACAGCTGCCAAGTGCTACACTGTCTAGGGTTATTTTCTTTGAAAATTGGCTTATGGCATAATGGAGTTACTGTTTTGTGCCATACAACCCTATGTTAGTTTATTTTTCAAATTTTTTTTTTGGTTCCCACAAAATAAACATAAGACTGTAAATGTAAGATTATTTGAAGAAAAACATTGTTAGGTCTAAGTTTATAGTGGGTATAATATTTTTGCAACCACAGTTGTAACATTCTCATTGGTTTTGAGTCAAACTGTCATTTATGATTTTTTTTAGTTAAGTTATAAAAAGCTGGTACCCCACATGTATCTTAAATGGGAATCTATTGTACTTCGTTTCTTCATCACAGTATAGTACTACATTAAGAATAACTTCACTTTCTTGGTTATGAATTACTTCAACTAATCACCAGATATGTCTGGATGAATGATTGTTTATACAGATAGGTACTTGTAAAGAAGGCAGAGAAATGTTGTACAGCACTAGTGATGGAGAATGGTAATTAACTGAGAGTTGGTTAATGTCTTCTGGAAGTGTATTAGAAAGGCTTTGTGTATGTGCACTAGACACTTGTGCTTCAAGGTCAGATCATGTCTGTACTCAGACACAGACAGACAATACAAAACAATAAATTTATTCTGTATTTTAACAAAGTATTAAAAGGAAAAGGGATAGATCGGTCAGTCAAGTGCCTGGCTATGAAGGGGATGACAGGGATTCAGTATGTGGCATGAACTGGGGTGGTGTTTGTAGTTTCACCATTCACAGATCAGCTTTGGTGCCCACTCAGAGCCAGTGAAGATGGTGAAGAGAGGCCTTTTGTGAGGAATGAGTGGCCAGAGCAAGAAACTGACCCTTCACTCCCTTGAGTGATGTAGTTAAGAATTCATTGAAATCCACCTTCACTTCCTTGTATGTCTATATTGTGTTGTGCTTAAACACAGGGACAACCATACCTTACCTTTAGCCAAGTGGTATGTGGATAAAAAGCTTGTTTTGCATGCTGATTGAAAAAGAGGTTGAGTGTGTAGTGTGACATAACCACTTTGATACTCAAAATCTCAGAAGTGGGAGATGTGGATTAAGAATGCTTAGCGCACATTCCATCAAAGGTGCCTGTGTAATTACCTCAGGCTGAGTAAATACATAAATACCAAGTTAATGGTGTCTTCATATAAAAGTGCCAAATTCACTGATGTAATGTTCAAACTTGGGCAGTGGTCTTGCTGAACCGTTATAATGAACACTATTGATATCACAATCCAGCTTTTTGTCTGGTGGTTCTGTTCTCTAAGAAGCCATGGTTTGGTTCTGCCAGTAATTACTTTGAGTCTGAAATAGTCATTTTATCAAACCTAGGGCCTATATTTAGAAGGAATATGATGCCAAGGTCAATTAGGCAGTAAAGTGTGATGTAGACAGATTACTCCAACCTCTTGAGTTGATGTGCAGGGTCCTTAGTTTATGTTTTTTGTATCCTTGGTCACTACAATGACTGTTTTGCATGATAGTGGGCAGCCCACTATGAACCACAGCTTACATTTGCCACCTGTCAGGGTCCATAACTTTCAGGGAAATGCACTGCAGTTAATATTTTTTATTTGCTGTATTTACCGAGAGTGCTGGATGTTGTAGTTCAACACATTCAAATTCATATTAGATTCATACTCACCATATGTAAAGAAGGTACTGCAGATGGTTGAAAACACATGTTAGACACATTTTTCATTGCTTTATCAAAATTATACTGGTGAAACTGAGCCCATTATGTTCAGAATGCCTTCATTTAGATCGTCTTCAGCGCATGAATTATTGACCATACACTTTACCCAAGGGTGAACTAACCATGGGTGCCAGGTTGCCATGGCAACTAAATTTTGTATTATGGTGAACTTGCTTCATGTTACCTTTCTTACATCCAGAATTTTGAGCTAACCTCTAGATTTTTGGGAAATATGAACATCCTGATTTATCAATTAGCATGCCCTGCAGTTATGAATCACATGGGTTTAGATCTGGTGAACCATGAGGCCACATTTCCTTGATTATTACCCTGTCACCTGAAACATTTTGTAAACATTGCATAGAATTTAATTGAAGTCATAAATTGTATCAAAAAGTGTGTAACATGTCATCGTGGATTTGTGGTCTCAAAAAATAGTCTCAGTAAACGTAGTGTGATCTTTTAATTGTGGAGCAATGGGTATGATCCTCGCAATGAATATTATCTGATATAAAGTATTTAGAATGGTGTGTTGTGCCACTTAGGTACGAGGGAAAGTCATTAAATAACAGGAATTTTATTCTAAAGTGCATGGAAAAGTATGCACAACGAAAAATCTTATTTCGGGACACAAAATGGCTTCTTAGCAATATGTCATATAGGGGTCGTGACGATCAAGCAGTTTGAGCCTGCACAGTAGGCCGTACAACATGGCCGCTCCACTGTCAACTTGCACCGTGGAAGAGCAACGAAGCGCTATTTGTTTTTTGTGGTCAGAGGGTGTGAAACCTTCTGAAATCTACAGAAGAATGAAGGTTCAGTATGGTGCCATCGGACTTTCACTTGTTTGGACCTATGAAAGAACATCTGCGGGGCCAGAAGTTTGCAGATGACGAGGTAATGGAGGCGGTGAAAAGTTGGTTAAAGGCCACGCTAAAAAGCATTTTTCTAGAGGGCATCCGCAAGCTTGTGGACAGGTGGACCAAGTGTGTTGTGAAGCAGGGGGACTATATCAAAAAATAAGACACAAACAATTTCTGTAAGTACTCTTGTAAAAAAGTTATTACGAGTATAAAATTTTCTGTTATTTAATGACTTCCCCTCATACAATATTTAATTAAATATGTTCTTCTGTGATGGTATGATCTTTAATCCAGTTAAGATTTAGTATACAGTAAATAACCAACACTAAAAAAAGCTATGAGCTCTTGCACTCTCTTTTTGAAAGCAGTCACTTTTGATTCATGGTCTATGTTGCACAGCCTGTGCACCACAGTTGCTGTATATGGATGTAAATGCAGCAGTTTTTTTTTGCAAGTTATACTGATAACATTGACACACCTTTCGTTCTGCAAGTCAAACCAATGATATTCTTAGAGATGTCTTCAACGTAACACCAACTATATCTGGTTGTTCTTAGTCAGTAATGTGTTCTGCATGTCTTCTTCATGTCTGTAACGTAACTTGTAACCTATATTCTTTCAGTGTCTTAAATTGTCATGTTTGGAATAGGTACATAAGAATCCCCCCCGAATGTACAACAGCTGTAGGATTGGTATTTACCATATACATTATACAGAAACATGTGATGTCACACTGACATTTGCATTGTAACTGGACATTGACTTAATGACTACAGACATGTAACAACATCTGTATGACAGACTGGGTTTAAGGTGAGCCAATCAAGTGCCATGTGATAAGGTAGCTGACATAAAGTGACCAGTAATACAGGCCAGATAAAGTAAGGATCCTGTTTATAAATCTAATATAGTTTACATAGCAAACAAGTGTCTTATTTCACTAGATGTAAGTGAACTCCTGTTTTCACGCTGACCCATGTATGAGATTGAAAACCTGTAAGCCTAAGCTATAGCCAGGCCCAGACCCTGATGTGAGGCAAATGCTACATTGGTGGTATATAGTATAGAGAATACACAATCAGCCATGGCCATGGTTGAACTGTTCAACTAAATTACCAGGGTGTAGCAAGATGTTTTGGAATAAAGTGCTGGGAAGAATATTTAGGCTAGAGTAAATGGTTGTACTGTTGGTCCCATGTCATATGTTCCAAAGGCCACTGTTTTGGTACTTTAAAAGTTATGGTGGTTGTGTGGTCTCCAGTTGCAGAATTTTCATATAAAATTTCATGAAATTGCATCTGTTATTTGATGATAATAGCAAGGGTATACATATGGGTGTACATGAACTTGATGGCATATAACACACAGAACTATGGTAATGCTTATTCAAACCCGTGGAAAGTAATCTAAAAACATTCAATGTTCTGAATGCTTTTAAATTGTCTTTTGAATGCTGGTTATTCTCTGAGTGCCACTGAGAATGCTAGTATCCAATATTTGTTTTATTTCCTCATTGTCTATCACCCAGAAAGTACCACTGAATGATAGGACAATAAGTGAGTGATGAACTGGATAATATATGACTTGTCTTAGAATTTGCCTGGAGGAACCATGGGAAAACCACAAAAAACTTGTCAACATGGTCAGTGTCCCATTCACAAATCAAACTGTGTACTTGCTGATTACAAGTGTGGCTGAAGCAAAAATTTGAAAATGTGTTGTACTGGTTACATCTGTAGAGGGCGGTGGTAACTGCTTTAACATTAGGTCTCTTGTAGTCTACACCTGGTTTCTTATGATTCTCAGCAAGAACACAGATTTTCCCTAAACATAAGTAAAAGTGTTATTTCAACTGTGCGTCCATTTCCTTGGAGGTAGGCACTGAATTATAAAATATTATGTTTACAATTCATATTATGGCCTGGATTGATTGATTTACAATTAGGTTCGAGACCTTACGGTCCCGATGCACCTAGACCTTAATTGATGGGCCCTTTGTGCCCCATATCAATTCATGGGAGCGACGTTGCTTTGCTAAAGTTCCAGATGGCCCCCATACTTATACTCTTGATGTCCTCTGGCTCCAAGAAGAAGGAGCCCAGATACACATGTCTGAGTGAAGCCAAAGCTTCACATTCACAAAGAATGTGGGCGGAGGTTTCACCCTCTGCTCCATACCTCCTACACCAAGGACTGTCCGACATTAGATGAAGATGTCTCCTCAGGGTATTATGCCCAGTAAAAAGGCCAGTAACAACCCTGGATTTTGGCCTGGATAATGGAAGATGAAAGAGGAAGAACTAGATTGCACCCACTGGAGAACTTGGTTTGAGAGAGGCTATGGACTTGTCATAAGGTGGACTGTGTGATGGTGGTGGTGCTGATTATTATTATTATTATTATGGTCTGATTTATGAAAGCATGTAGTCTCATAGGTGGTTATCAGCAGTAATGAATTCTGCCATAAGAATGGAAGCAGTATTTGTCCCCAGAATATTGATACCCATGTACCGAAGTGAATGGTGTCATTAACCCCACAGATTACAGCATGAATCCTTTTCACTACGAGAATTTTACGTCTCATTTAAGATTTTGGAAGCTTACAGTGTGACAGTCTTGGCCAATCAGAGACTCCAGCTGGGAGACGATGTCCAATATTTCAGAGACCTGCTGTCTCAGTGTTGGACTCCAACTCTGAGTGATGTGTCTGGTAACTCAGTAATATTTTATCACTTATATTGCATTATGTAGACTAGTTTTGTCCTCTGTGCAGTTAAATGTATATAACTGCCCTTCTTGTGTTCATTTCATTATGAAAATTAACAGTTTCTGTCTCTTCCAGGCTTTAGTCAGGAAATACAGCATAAGCTGAAGGAGTTGTTTGTGGAAGGATGTTGCCAAGAGCTGAAGTTTACAGTGTACAAGGCAAAGAACTTCATTTCAGGTGTGCTTGATCACATGTATGAACAGGAATGTTCTTCTGAATATGTGGACTCTGATAGCAACTAATCAGTGTCCCTTCCTGCACTTTTGTGGGTCAGAATTTACTAACTCTTTGATAAAACTGCTGTGTGATGGTCCTTTAAACAAAAATAACTGCATCAGTATTCAAATATAACTTACTATCAAATAATACTGTTTTTCGTGTAAAAGTGATAATGCAGTAGTGTTCCAAGATGCACTAGGGAAACACAGGATTGGAACTTTATCCTTTTTATTCCGTGCACTAATATCACTATATCGAATAAACACCAACACTTGCACTCATATATTGTTATATCACCTCTTTATTAATACTTTACATATTCCATTATGCTTCAATCAGGAGGGTCATCTTCAGGGAGTATAATGGATATATTTCAGCAATGTGGGTCAACAAAATATGTTACCAGTTATAAAATTCAAGTTAGTGTGTACCATGCAATGTGTTATGCAGCAGCAGCTAGTGTGTATCATGTAACACATTGCACTATTGTTCTTGTGTAAAAGCTAAATAATGGCACAGATGTGTGATGATTGAATAAAATGTATTAAACGGAATGCAGAGAGGTCCATTTTGAATACGAGAGCCACATAAATCTGCCCTTTAACCAGTTTCTTCTGAAACTTCTAGACAAGTTTCAGATGTGATAATCATAGTATGATTTCATATTATATAGTCCTATGAAGGAAGTGTTCCATTGAAATATCTGCTGCACTTTCAATGTTACTAACCTCACGATTAAATAACTTACATCCAGTAACTTTTTTTAAGTGAGGGTGAAATGATGGATTACAATCTATATGAAAAGGACCATACAAGGGTTAATATACATACCTGGTTTTGCGTGTGTTGTTTATTTTGACCCTGTATAGTTATTAGGATAATCATGAACAACGAAAGAATCTGGGGCAGATTGGTAATTTTGTAGTGCAAGTACAGTCCTGGCAGCCTGAGGGAAAACACAAACCTCGGAGATAACCTGTATTCTGGCCAAGACTCAAACTAGCTCCCTCTTGAATGTGTTACAGGCATTACCACATACCAACTTGCTTGTTTATTTGGTAGTAGTGACATTTCCGCCACTTACAAGGGTGGTATTTCCAAATTGCCTGAAGATAACTTGTGAAAACACAGTGCACAATGTGAGGGTGAAGCTGGCATTGCAGAACGCCAATCTTTACATGCACATACCATTCATTACTCCCATGTGATGTTGGTTACCAACACTAGTTAGTAACCTAGTTCAAACTATTTACTGTATTGTACACAGAAGTACCCCAGCACAAATAAATTGACATTTTATCTAAATGTACTTGTAATTTGCAGTAGTGTAAGCACTGTGAATTTTACAGTTCACCAGTAAACATGTACCTGGAATTGTTAAAGTTCATTCCCAATTTTGGTAGCAGTATACGTACGAATGTTGATATTCGATTAACAGTAAAGAATTTGGCCACAACTTTTAGTTTGAATGCAGAACTTTTCATCCTAATTCATGAAACTGTTGTTTGAGTTAATGATCGAAATCGTCGTTTTTGCCGTGTAGCAAAAGTTTACCCTTCCACTCATAATCCGCCATTTTGAAACATTTCATTAACACAACAGTCAAGAGATGATACTGCATGTTCATTTGACTGTTAGTGACCTCTATAGGAGTCTGTGGAAAGTTCATATAACACAAAATGATCAGTTGGCGAGCAAGTTTAATGCGCGTGGTAGTTGCACTTAAAGTGTCCATCGTGCAATGGTTTTGTGTGAAGTTAAGAAATGTATGGTGCGCCCTCAGGTTGCGGATGGAGGAACGGCCCCCAACATGGAGGGTAGCTGCGAATATATTGACTAAACAGTCGCGGACAGCTGGTAAGGGGTGGTCCTCCAGCTTGGGAGTTGGGTGAAGTGCCAACAACTCCTCACCGTGAAAAGATATAACGTTACGAAATGTTCACACAGAGAGCCTCTGATCTGAACTGATACTTTGGTATGACCTAAACAACGAAAAAGGGACATGAGATTTGGTACATGGAATGTCAGGAGCCTGTAGAGGTCAGGTTCCCTTATAGCAGCAGCCAGGGAATTAAGCAGTGCATCAGCTGTTTATAGACTTCAAGAGAGCTTATGGTTTAGTTAGGAGGGAGGTCTTGTAGAACATTCGCATTGAGTTTGGTATTCCCATGAAACCAGTAAGGCTAATAAAAGTGTGCCTGAATGAAACCTGTAGTGGAGTCTGGGAAGGCAAACATTTGTCTGACATGTTTCCTGTTAGGAATGGCTTGAAACAAGGAGATGCTTTATCACCATTGTTTTTCAACTCTGCTTTAGAGTACACCATTAGGAGGGTTAGTGTAAACCAGGGTGGCCTGAAATTAAATGGTACACATCAACTTTTGGTTTATGATGATTATATTATATTGGGCAGACACATACATACTATTAACCCTCTAATGCCGAATTAAATCCCATCTGCCATTTGCTGGCATTATTAGGAGCTCACCATATTCTCCACATTAGCAGGATAAGGGTTAATAAAGGCAGAAGCTTTAGTAGTTACTAGTAAGGAGATTGGACTAGAAGTATATGCTGATATGACTAAGTACATGGTCATTACTCAAGATCAGGATGCAGGGTGAATTCACAGTATAAATATAGATATTCGCTCCTTGAAAGGATAGAAGAGTTCAAATATTTGGGAACAACCTTAACATATCAAAATTCTGTTCAGGAAGAAAGTAAGAGCAGATTGAAGTCAGGGATTGCTTGTTATCATTTGGTGCAGAATCTTTTGTCTTCCATTTTGCTATGCAAAAATATAAAGATTAAGGTATACAGAACTATAATTTTGCCTGTTGTTTTGTATGGGTGTGAGACTTGGTCGCTCACATTGAGGTAGGAACATAGGGTGAAGTTGTTTCAGAATAGGGTGCTGAGGAAAATATTTGGGCCTAAGAGGAACAAGGTCTGCCACAACGGCATGGCGCGTCCTCAGAATGAGATGGGTTGGGCATGTGGCACATATGGGTGAGGAGAGGGGGGTGTATAGGTTCTTGGCGGGGAAACCGGAGGCAAAGAGACCACTGGGGAGACCTAGGCGTAGATGGGTGGATAATATTAGGATGGATCTCCAGGAGGTGGGATGTAGGTATATGGACTGGATTGGGCTGGCCCAGGATAGAGACAGGTGGCGGAC
>Ga0123355_10018065_pt1 | contig 11167 bp, 10 predicted proteins | sample TergutEmb28metaG_3_FD_89872 | JGI IMG/M metagenome (GOLD analysis project Ga0123355, IMG submission 89872) | Embiratermes neotenicus P1 segment gut microbial communities from Petit-Saut dam, French Guiana - Emb289 P1 | ecosystem: Host-associated > Arthropoda: Insects > Digestive system > Gut ...
CGAAAAGCGGCCGGAAGGTAAAGCGGACCACTTACCCCCCACTTTTGCTAGGGTTAAAAATTAGCGGAGCTCTAAATCTGCCCCCCCCCCCCTCCCGCCCGCCCCATATGCCTAAATGACGTGAACAGGGATAACTTCATCTTTACCTTTATATTTCTGACAAACTGAAGAATAGACACCTGAAACGATCCCTGTTTATGTTTGTTGGCAAAATTAAAACCTGTATTTACAGTTACTTTTAGTTGGTTGGTATAGCACGTTGTCAGTATCTTTGTATAACTTTAATGATAAGATGATTAATGAACGATGAATTCGGATTGATCTGGAAGGAACTAATAGTGGTATTATCGGTGGAAATTGCTTTGAGGGGCCAAGATAAACCGCTAAAGTGTGAAGGTGCGTTGCCCGCGGTTCGAACAGTGTATCTCTCTTAAGCTTTGCACATATACTAGGCTGGTAAGCCTGAAGCTATAGAAACAAGCGTCGATCCAGTGTTGGGGTACATCAGAGAATTTATTCCAAACATAAAAATTTGTATTGTTATTCTTAATGGCGATACGTTTTCAAAGTAAACTTTAGTAGTCTCTCTGTGTGCCTCTGTTCCATTTCCTGACAAAAGTGGTTTGAAACAAAGGGATGCTATACCGCGATTACTTTCTAACGTTGCTACACATACATTATTCTGAGTGTCCCCCCAAAATGTAGAAAACTTGGTATAAAATTGGAGTGCATAAATTTCTGGTGCATGTTGATTTTCCTGATTTCTTATGCGGAAGTGTCAATACCTGAAGAGGAATATTTAAGCAACAGTGACGTTTTCACAGCGGTGGTGCTGATGATGCAGGTCTTAAATATTACGCTTTGTCGCCTGTTTACTAGTCGACACAGCATAACATAACTAAGTCTTCAGTCTCTAATAAACACTATATAGTAGGTCGTTCCAGAAGTGAATGCAGAGAAAATGACATTTTATCCTGTGTTCATATTTTGTTACCAGTATGCAGAACATTATCCTAGCAATATAAACGCATTTAATAAATTTCCCCAAAATGAACCATATTTCATTATGAGAATAAAACCAACAAGTGCATACGAAGATACGTGAATTTATTACACCATAGACGTCGTAAGCCTCCTACGTGTTTCGGCCACCTATTATGGCCATCTTGAGGGAGGTGTTTTACGAAAGATATGCTACAAAGGAGGCTTACGACGTCTATAATGGAATAAATTTACATATCTTCATATGCAGTTGATTTTATTCTCATAGTGAATCATCATTGCATGGCCATGAAATATTTAAAATTCAAAAAGATTTCATTTGGAAACGAAAATAAAAGTCGAAAAAGCTTCACAAATAAACTAAATACGAAAAGATTAAGGAAATGCTTCGGAATGGTGTCTTTGAAACAGGTTATTCCATGATCTAGAACCCTTAGGCACTTTGTACGTACACTAAATTTGAGATACATTGGGCCAGATTCGAGCGAATGTGAGGGTGTATCTGTACTCACAATTTCTGACGGAACGATATATCCCGAACTGTCCAGTCCTCTTCCAGAATTTGAACTTCGATGGGTAATTCTTTGTATCCCATAAGTATAGGCCAAATTTCAACTAAAACTTTAAAGTGTGATTTGTTTTCCAGTCCGTTATACGAATGCGACATTAAGGGATACGTCGATTATCGTTAAATACTTTCAGTGTGTTATTGGAAAAGAACCGTTGATAGCACTTTATTTCGTGTCTTTACTACCAGCCCCTTTCGTTCTATCTAGTGTTTCTTCGTAACCTATGCGGGTCCCTGCCTAACTCCGACCTGTGTTAAGACAGTGAATTGTCCTACTTGTATTCTGCACCCTTCAGATGGTACGTGTTGAAACGTAGAGCTTTCACCTGTGTAAATACGTGAAAACTGCATATTTCCATGGAAAAGACGCGAGAACGACATAACACAGGTCGTTATCAGAATATACATATATGTGCGGAATATAAACAATGCGTAATGCACAGTAGTTTTAATAAATCATGTAACAGACACTATTATTCCGAAAACTTTCTTTTCAATTCGATGTGCGCGTCGCACGTGGGCAGCAGATGCTACACGTCGGATACCCACGTTGTCACTATCGATATTTAAGCACGTGTACTTCCCTGGAACATAAGCTTATGTCCCGAAGTTGAAGAAATCGGTGTTCAGTGTCTGTAGCCAAGACGTGACAACTTACTTCACGTCGGCGTCTGTTGCAGTTCCCTTGCCGGCCAGGTTCTGTATGAGAGATGGGACTCTTAGGGAAGGTGGTCCTTAACCTTCCAGTCGTAGAGCCGTATTGAGTCACAGTATCGGTTGCTAGCTTGGGCCCAATGGTTATAATGTCTTTGTGACTTTCAAGAAACACCAGACTAGAAAGCGCTTTCTTGCGACAGCGGTGCGAAGCAAGCTGCAATCTCCTGGGTACAGAAACGCGACAGCGAATTTTTCTAAGCTGGGATACAAGCTTCGGTGTCACGGTGCGACATATGCTTCATTGCCACTGTTGAATACATGGAGCTGTGACGTGTACCATCTGCTACACATATGAAATGCGTGAATATAGGTCAGAATAAAGTTTCCGGCATCAGAATGTTCATTTACTTTTTGAAACTTTCTTCTCTATATGGGTTTGCATGAAATTGTACGTATATATATATATATATATATATATATATATATATGTACAATTTGTATATATATATTTGTAAAGTTATGGGGTACGTGGTGGCTCAGTTGGTTGAGGCACTGCGCTACAAAGCGGAAGGTTGCGGTTTCGATTTCAGATGGGGTTATTGTTCACGACTTAATCCTTGCGCCTGCACTACGGCCCTGGGTCCACTCAAGCTGTAACAGAAACGAGTTCCAGGGATATCTACTGGGAGTAAAGGCGGTAGATACGTGGGGCTGACAACCTTCATGTGCCGATTGTCTAGAAATCTGGGGAACCTCAAACTCCTTGAGTCCTAAGGGCCTCTCTAGACCTGCACAGCGATAGCTTTACCTTACTTTATATATATATATATATATATATATATGTGTGTGTGTGTGTGTGTGTGTGTGTACAATTCCGTCACGTTAATTTCCTTCTATTGCTTTCGCGTCTCGTGTTCGATACATAAAGGTTACTAAGAGTGTGGAGGATGTTACCTTAACAGCATCAATGAATATAAACCTAATCCTACTGCCAAGTTTGTTGTGGTCAGATATTCCTTGGTGTGCCAGTTACTTCACGCCACATACCTGTAGCACCGTTTTCCCGAGATTGGCTTAGGAAAATACAGAAACGCTGTATGATTACTCGGTTTGGAGGTATATGGTGACGGTACGGGTTGATGTTATTGAAATGTTCGTACTGCACTTTTCTTGAGTACACAAAAAGAGTAATACATAACGCTGGATAAATATTTTGTCTTTTTCACACTGAATGGGGACCGTCATGATCCGTTGTAACGGAAACTTTCCGTTATGCGGCATACAGCTTTGATAATACACCGTGTAGACTGCATAATACATTACGATATAACTTCACAACCAAGCTCCCAGTTTCTTGCATCTTGTTAATTTGTTTTCATCGTGTTACTCTCCTATGATCGACTAATAATTTTCTACGCCAGTGGTCTTCAGATTCTCCTTGCTCGGGCCACATTTGGATGGTAGACGGAATTGCGGACCACGTGCACATTTTACGAGGTAGATTTTTTTTTTTGTTTTTTTTTTACTGGACCTGCCCATTAATATTTCACTACATAAACATACGTACGATAGTCTTTTTTTATTTCTTTATGTAGTTACGGTTTATGGGCTATTTATTATTATAATTTACTTATCCCCAGAAGAATATTTCTAGAAGAATAATTCAGCAACTATGCCAACCCATAGTGATTTAGGTTCAATTAGAAAAAAATGAATATTCGAAGTGTAAAAATATAAGTATTAATCTTAATACTATTAATTGACATGTCTTAATAATTTTGCAAGCCTAAAATTGTTAATGTTTAGTGAGACATTTGACAGGGTTTATTTTTCACCATCCTGTCTATATTAGCTTTAACCTGGCAGGTAGCAGTTTGCAGTTGGTTCGCCAAGTGAGTGTTGGTTATTTGGGTCTTTGTTTTGCATTTTACATTCTTCACCTTCGAAGAAAAGCTTCTCGCAGAAGTAGGTAATTTTCAACGAGGGAAACCATTTTCAGGCGTGTAAATGAATAGCTGAAAAAGTGTTTATGCCAGTATATTTGGGATATAATTCAGAAAGCTCAGCGTTATTGCATTTTTCTTTTAGGCCACTGTTCCAGTGCAATCAGTTACTTCCATTTACTTTTGCCAGGAACACCTTCGTCGCTAGAAAACAAATTCACTTATTTTTATTTGATTTGAAACCTGTGAACCTTTTACTGAGTTCACTTCTTAGATCAGCAACTGTTGAGGCTTTTTTTTATGTTTTGTTGACCGTGCATCACGATATAATCGTGTAAAAAAACCATCTTGCTGCACAACTTTATTCTTAGTATATTTCGTACACCTTTACATGTTTCGGGCGTATCTAGGCCCATCATCAGGAGGTGCAAACGTATGTATACAACAATTGGTACTTTTTATTCTTTTTATATGACTGTCTTGTCCTGGTCCTGGGGACAACAGACATTCATCTAAAAATAATAGTAAGTACCAATTGTTGTATACATACGTTTTCACCTCCTGATGATGGGCCTAGATACGCCCGAAACATGTAGAGGTGGACGAAATATACTAAGAATAAGTTATGCATGAAGTTGGTTTTACTTTACACGATGCTGAGGCTTACTTACGTAACAGTGTCCGTGGCCACGCATTTTGACAAGCTTGGGAGGTGTGTCAAGCCACCTTTTCTAAGCTGAAGTTCCCACACTTGAAATTTATTATTAGGAGATTTAATGTGGTCAAACGGATCGTGAACTAAGTTATCTTTGCCTTGCCTTCTTTTGGGGGTCGCACAAAGACGTTAGGTGGGCCGCATGCGGCTCGCAGGCCGATGGTTGAAAATAGCTCGTCTGCGCCCTAGCCGTGAGCCCATGTTCAATTCCCTTTCGGTTCGTCTGTGCCGTTTTTCAGTCCGTGCCCGATCCGATTGGAATTGGAGATTTCTAAATTGCTTGCAGTTTTCTGTGGACGTTGGAACACAACAACCAGGGTGAATTTGTTTTTGTTTTTTGTTTTTTTGCTTTGATTGTGAACGCACCGGATAGCCCGTCGTTATGCAATTTCGATTCTTGTTTTCTGCATTTATCTTTTGCTAGTATCACATAGAACATTTTAAGTACTAATTTGTATCTGTATTATGTAGTTATCCAAATCTGTTTGCCTCTGTTACTTCGTAATGCAGGATTTTTTAAATTTGTAATGCGCCTAGTAAAGTTGTGTGCATTTGCGTAGATAACCGGTCGGGGGTCCCCGCGCGACTGCATAATCGAGGCTCCCTGTTGTTTTTATCGGAGTTACTCTCGGATCTCTGAACAGGGACAAAAATACCGCCTTCTGTGGGAAGAACCGAATCAAATCTGAAAGCACCGATTGCATATCTTAGTTTTCTCTGTGTTTGGGCCTTTCTCCCACTCCGCGGAGTATGCATTTTTCTGCGGGGTATCTGCAGGGGTCTGTCTATGCCACTGTGTGCATGAAACCGAAGTATATTCTGCCAGGTTAGACATGAATAATGAGTAGATATGAATGTGGAAAAAAAAATGAGCTCAAAATATTTTGAGATTCTATACGGGTATTAACCAGGAAGCACTGAGAAACGCCACGGAAAATCTGAAATCATGGTAGCCGATTACCGGGCTTAGATTCGAAAATCTGGAATATCCCTATGTGAGTGAGTTTTGAGACTCCAGGATGATCACCATGAAGAGAACTGCGGTCACATTTTATGCGAGGAAGGAGCTCCTGAAGACCTCGCATGATTCAAGACCGTTTTTCCTTAGACTTACGTGTAAGTAGGGGGTGATGCGTTCTCAGAGCGCATAAATTACGACCATCGTAGCGTATTTTTGGTTTTAAACGTACTTTTTAACGCAATATAAATAAATAGCTTTAGTGACAATTTTATTTTGCCTGAAAGAAATTGAAATAAATTTTAAAAGGAGTAGGACACGCTACTGGCGCCTAATTAGGAAGCGCTCTCTCCCCATTTCGAATTAACGGCTGACGTGGTGAATTTTTCTTCTCTTTTGGGATTCGCACTTGTTCAAATTTTGCGGATGAAATGATATTTCATAAATATTTTTATATCGCCCTGCTTCAGATTCGCATAAATTGAGACCGCTCTGTACTACTGCATTCAGGGATGTGAAGCCTTGTTGTCAGTAAACGGGTCTGATATTTTTTCAGGACCTTCCTGCTTTCCTCTTCCAGGTAGAAGATTAAGAATTTTCCTTGGAGTTGGAGGCAGCAGGTTTTTTTTCCCCCTAAATTTTGATACCTCGTACAATACTACACGGTGTCACATCCTGTAAGACAGATATTCTCGAATATAAATCTGCAGACGTAAGGGAAATCGATGTATTTAAATATGTTCCGTGTTTATGGATCTGAGGGGATTTGTATGGTCATGATCCGTCATTCCAGTCGACATGTAAATGGCGTCACACGCAGGGTCTGCTGTGAGGAGAAAAGGCACGTCCGCTGTCAGACACAACGTAAATGGTGACGTTTAAAGTGGGGTAGCCATCTAAATACTGCACTGTGCGCCTCGGTTTGAAGCAAAAGTGGCTCAACACGCTCGTTCTGAACAGTAAAGGTTGTGGCTCTGTGAGGCAGTGCACGTCCTAACACTGCTAGAGACCATTCTATGAAGAATGGCTAAGAGGAAGTCTATGTAGTGGTGATACGGTGTGCGTGTCAAGAAGCTCAACTGTAGAAGGCAGCATACTGCTACAACACACACAAGCATTCTTACTATATTAAAGATTCCTGTATACTACTGTAAAATGGCCATTTAAACTCGATTTTAAATAACTTTTTCCTTCTAATTTATTCCTTTTTGGGTAATTCCCCGGGCGTCTGAGTTCTAATTTCCGACGTTTCGGAACTCACTATCTGTTCCATCTTCATAGGCAGGTGAATGAAGTATTCATTCACCTGCCTATGAAGATGGAACCGATGGTGAGTTACGAAACGTCGGCAATTAGAACTCAGACGCCGGGGAATTACCCAAAAAGGAATAAATTACATTTAGAACACGGCGAAAGCTTAAAAACAACTTTTTCCTTATTTTCACCCTTCATCCTCTTTCTATATGTTCCTTGATCCTTTCTCACCTCACTCCCTTCTTTCGTAAGCTGATTGTTTTGTGCTGCGTCAGTAACCTCAGATCTTTACCTTTTATAAGTGGCACAGTTTCGAAAGTAGAACTGCCACCTGTGTACTTACATTTGAAATGTACTTTGTTTGTAAATAATTTAAGAATGACACATCGTGAATTGTTCATCGTAAATTATTTCGTTGCTGTCGTATGCTTGCATTATTTTAGCTAAAGAGTAAAACATTTGTTGCGTAGTTTGTCGTACGACAGGTCCATAGCCTCTTCCAAAGCAGCGCTTTCTAGTGCTTCCTCTTTCAATTTCCAGTATCCTGTTTTTAAATTTAATGTTCGCCATCCCGAAGTGTTTGACCCATATATAAATATACAATGATGTGTCAGTCAAACACACACACAATAAATATATAATGATGTGTCAGTCAAACACACACACAATAATAAACATAATAAAGTTTTGTTGTGTTTGATACATCGGTGTATATTTATATACCAGTATCCTGTCTTTTCCTTAAGGCCATTCAGTATGTGTTTACGTCTTCTTCCTCTTCTTCCCGTCATCTTTCCTTCATTGACAAAGGCAGTTTCTACGCAAGATGTGACCAATTTAGCTAACCTTCCTTCTTTTTATAGTTTCTAGGATATTGCTCTCTTCCTTGACTCTTTGTAACACTTCTTCATTTCTTATACGATCGGTCCAACTGATCTTCTCCATCCTTCCCCAGCACCACATTTCAAAACTTTCCAGGTATTTCCGATCTACTTTCCGAACTGACCAAGTTTCATCACCATACAAAGCTGTGCTTCAAATCTAACACTTTGCTAAGGAAATAATATAAACGGTTAATGCAGATTGCGCTGGGAAAATGTAGAAGGGAGCTTAATGATTGTTAATTTGCACGAGGTGTTATTAGGTTAACCAAATCAAGAAGGGCATTATGGGCAGGGAATGTGGCACCCATAGGAGATAAAAAATCATATAAGATTTAGTCTAAAAATCCTGAAAGGAAGAGGTCACTTGAAAGACGTATTAGTTTATCGGAAGATAATATTCAAATACATCTTAAAGATGCTCCATGTGAGAGTGTGGTCTGCCAGAAAACAGGGACCAGTGTTTGTCTCGTATCTTCGCGTTAATGGACATTTGGCTGCATCAGACACTGGAAAACTGGACAAAGCGAACAACAGTTAAATTGACATTGCGCTTTTCTGGGTTATTTTGGAGCATGTGGCAATTCCTTGCCGACGATTCGGAACAACCTGTCGGCTCTAACTTCAAGGGTGCTCGGTCCCACCTTCAAGGGCGCCCTTGAAGGTGGGACCGATAGGTTGTCCCGAATCGTCGGTAAGGAACTACCACTGCATGCTGCGTAACAACCCAGAAGAGCGCAGATCTCTTCTACGTCACTGCGGAAGCCTGAAATCATTCAGATGTTAGATTATGAGTTAGGACTCTACTAGACTGTGTTATCTGAAGGAGAGGCGACGCCAGCTCACCGGTACGTCCGTCGTCATGCACGCGTATGTCTGAAACCATCAATTTGATTTGGTTAGATACAGTATTTGTGTATTCTAACGCTAAATGGTAGGAGAAATTAATTCCCGCTCAAAGCCGTTTTGTTTATAATTTCTTCTAACACATTTGATCCTGTAAAACAGTGTAACGTCGCAGGAATTCCATAAATCGTTAAGATGTAGAATTAATTGCTTGTTTCTGGAACATATCGCGATATTGTTGTGATATGTGGTTTTACACCAATAGATTTGTGCCTCTAATAAATATACGTACATATCAATGGGCTTGCCTGTGCAAATGAGCAAAGAAAACATTTGTAGCAGACAGTATGCTCCTTGGGCATGCTGGTTTCTACACTACTCATACAATTACGTCATTCGTTGCGGTATGCTTAAGTTAGCTACTCCATAAATTATGCACATCGTCTAAATCACAAATGTGTGACATAGTCTCTAGTACAAAGGGCTATGCAGCACATATGTTCTGTTCTAACAACTATTTTGGGTACATTTAACTAATATGTGTATTTATCTCAGTAATTAACCAACTTGATGCACAAATTTTGTGTTTTACAATAAGTTTATTTCATGCCTCTACGTGTTTCGAGCACATGTGCTCATCATCAGGAGGTCAAAATTGCATTACACAGCCTCTGGTATCATCACACCTATAGGTGCTCGAAACATGTAGAGGCTAAACTTATTGTAAAACAAACATTTTGTGCATTTGTCTGCTCATTTAACACCACCTTACGAGATGGATGTATGATATATGTGGTTTGTTCGACTGAAATCTCTTTGGGCATTATTTTTTTGCGAGGAAAGAGAGGGTTAAAACATTCTCCCTTGGCTGCTCACACATGTAACCCCATTGCCACACCAACTGATGGATACACTCCGCAGTGAGCCTATTGGCTTCTGCTCGAACGACTGCACCACTACGACTTTGTCATCGTCGGTACTACCGTTTATACACTCTCTAGCCATTCCTAAAGAGAGCCAAACAAATTAGACACATGGGGAAATGTCCAGACTCCAGGGAGATGGCCCATAACATCCAGCGCAGAGTTGGCGCACCGTATCCCGGACAGTGCTGGCCACATGGGGACGGGATTGTCATGCAGCAGAGTGACATTCGTAGTGACTGTGTTGTGACTTTTGTTAATGTCAGAGCGAATGTGCCTGGGGGGTTGCATAATATTGCGCGGTTGGTGATGTTAGCATCCTGGATCTCTAAAGCTCTTAACCACCGGGTCGGATGAACATTTCAAGGTTACGGCGATGAATTAGTTTCAGTGCAACCCAAATAATTTGTGTGTGTGTGTGTGAGTAGGGGATCCATTAAATGTGTCAATGGTATGCCTATCTCAAGATCTATGGGGACTATTTTGAACGTGATGTACGCGTATCTGCCACGACTGTCCCCGAACGGGTTTTATTTGAAAAATCTTCATAGATGCAAATATATTTCATTGTTACTATGAATGTTATACAGGGTTATTCATAAGTCCGTGAAACATTTTAAAAATTCGCAACAAATAAACTACTCAACGGATCATGGTAGTTCTTACGCCGACAGAGAGAGAAACTCTGCAAGTTTTTTTTACATATTTCACAGATGCTCAATGTGTCCACCTTTGGTGAAACGACAGACATCTATGCGATAGTCCATCTCGTTCCACCCGTGTCAGCATATCACGGTCGACCAGAGCCACAGCAGCGGTGATACGGTTGCGAAAATCTGGAGATTAGCGGTCAGTGGAGGTACAAAGACAGTGTCCTTCACAAACCCCCAGAAGTAAAAGTCGCACGGGGTTAAATCCTGGGACGGGGGTGGCCACTGCATTAACGCGTCATCTTCTTTTCCTGTGCGTCCTATCCACCTTTATGGCAAGTTTCGATTGAGATACCTTCGCACGTCTTTGTAGTGAGCCGGAGAGCCGTCTTGTTGAAAGATGTAATCATTACAGTCTTCATTCAGCTGTGGCATCAGCCAGTTCTCTTTTCACGGACTTATGAATAACCCTGTATTGGTAAGGGCGGGGTAGGAAACTGTCGTAGTATTTGGGTGGAGTGACTAATTAAAAAACGTGCAACCTGAACCTCATTAGGCGGATTTATGGCCGAGATTCGGTGCTGCTGCTACCGGAATGACAGCCCGGATAGGCTGCCGGAGAAGTGGACGGCCACGGTTTGGTATCCTGCAGGAGCAGTGTGTAGAAGGCTAACCCCCACTTGAAACGTCACAGTAAGTCGTGACTCGGAGCTGCGTGTCTTGCTGCTCCAGAGTGAGAGACACATTTGAAGTCATTTCGACTGGAAAAG
>Ga0123355_10018066_pt1 | contig 11167 bp, 14 predicted proteins | sample TergutEmb28metaG_3_FD_89872 | JGI IMG/M metagenome (GOLD analysis project Ga0123355, IMG submission 89872) | Embiratermes neotenicus P1 segment gut microbial communities from Petit-Saut dam, French Guiana - Emb289 P1 | ecosystem: Host-associated > Arthropoda: Insects > Digestive system > Gut ...
GAGCCGGTATTGAAGGGCATTGACCTGCAAATTAAACCGGGGGAAATGATTGGGCTTGTTGGCAAGTCTGGCGTGGGCAAGTCCACCCTTATTAACCTTGCCATGCGCCTATACGACCCAAACAGCGGCAAAGTTACCATAAATGAAACCAACCTTAAAGCAATGGAAACCGTGCATTTGCATGAGAATATGGGCGTTGTGTTCCAAGACAGCTTCCTTTTTGCCGGCACATATTTGGAAAATATCGCCTACGGCAAAGCAGGCGCGACGGTGGAAGACGTTATAGCCGCCGCCAAGGCCGCCGAGGCTCATGATTTTATAATCAAAACCCCAGACGGCTACAACACAATGATTAGTGAGGGCGGGCAGTCCCTGTCCGGCGGGGAACGTCAGCGGCTTTCCATTGCGCGGGCTATCATAAAAAATCCGGATATTCTTATCTTGGACGAAGCCACAAGCTCCCTTGATGTGGAAACAGAATCCCTGATACAGGAAAGCTTAAACCGCATAACAAAGGGCCGTACAACCATTGCAATTGCGCACCGCTTATCTACATTGCGCAGTGCAGACCGTCTGGTGGTACTTACCGAGGGCGGCGTGGCCGAAGTCGGCACCCATGCGGAACTGTTAAAGAAAAAAGGCATTTATTATGACTTGGTAATGGCGCAACGCCAAAATAGCAGAAAACAGGAGGCGTAAAATGATTTACACAATCGAATCCCCGCAACTGCAAGTTAAAGTCAAAAGTCTTGGCGCGGAACTAACAAGCATCAAATGTAAAAAAACAGGCATCGAGTATCTTTGGCAGGGCGATGCTTCGTCATGGGAAGGCCAAGCTCCGGTGTTGTTCCCGTCCGTTGGGCGCATGAGAAACTTCAAGTACAATTTCGAGGGTAAAGAGTATGATATGGGTATACACGGCTTTGCCCGCCATAGCGAGTTCGCTGTAAAGGAAGAGGCCGGTAAACTCACTTTCTCGATGACTAACAATGCGGAGACTATGAAAAGCTACCCCTTCGAATTCTTGCTGGAGGTAATTTATACACTGGACGGAAACCGCCTTTACACAGAATATCGCGTAACAAATACGTCAAATAGCCAAGATTTGTTGTTTGGCATTGGCGCGCACCCGGGCTTTAACGTGCCATTAGTCAGCGGTGAAGAATTTACAGATTACTATTTAGAATTTGAAGGGTTCGACAGCCTGACCCATTACAATTTTGTCCCCCCCGGACTGCTTTTGCATAACGATACTACCGAAGTCAAGCTGGAAAATTCCCGCATACCATTGTCATACGAATTTTTCGAAAACATCCTTACACTTATGCTTGCCGACACTCCCGTTAAAAAAGTGGCGATTAAATCTAAAAAAAGCCCGTACCATGTAACGATGGAATATGACTCGCAGCATTTGGCAATATGGTCTAACCCCGCGCCGTATGTGTGTCTGGAGCCATGGGACGGCCTGCCGGACTATGCGGATACAAACGGCGACTTGGCAACAAAAATAGGCAATCATAAACTGCCGCCGGGCCAAACTAAGTCGTTTAAACATGATGTGATATTAGGATAAAAAATATCTTGTTGCAATCTCCGCACCACCCGCAGACGCAATAAATGCGTTTGCGGGTTTTTATATATTTTTTTAGTAGTCGGGTGAATAAAATCCCGAATCTGTATCACAATGGGTTTAGGAGGTGATTGTTATAATTGGAGAAAGACTTGCAAAATTAAGAAAGGCAAAAAAATTAACGCAGGATGAACTGGGGAATCAGCTGGGTATTTCGAAATACAGAATGTCTATGTATGAAAATAATAAACACACGCCGTCGGAGGAAGTAATTGTTTCGCTGGCAAAATATTTTGATGTTTCAATCGACTATTTAGCGGGACTGATTGACGAGCCATATTCCTATCACAGGGAGGACGATGTCTACGTGCTTAAAATATCAAAAGCAACTCCGGAAATAGTCGTAAATGTATTTACGGAGCTTGTAGAAATTAGCAATAGTAAATTTACAGTGTAAGCAGTGTATGTTAAGCGAAACCAACAACTCTAAAAGATTAGAGTTGGACAAATTGAACATTTCTATTGACAATAATCGGGAGATGTTGAATAATGTAGTCAAGTAATAACAGTAATATGATGTCTTCATGCAAATGCAAATTAATACTATAGGGGGATACTATTGATGCTTTATTTGTCATACAAACATTGTCATAACCTTGGTGGCAGAACATATTGTTCTGTAGCTTCTTTATGCGGCGCAAGCATATAGCGTTACTATGCTTGCACCGTTTTTTTAATGCCCTTAACATCCTCACAAATCTAACTGAACAGCGGTATCCCCGCTTTCAAATACAAAAACACAAAGGAGAGAGACAAAATGGCAGGACAAATCCGCATGACCCCTGACCAAATGCGCCAACGTTCAAGCGATGTAAACGCGCAAGGAAACGCATTCAACGACGTAATCAACCGTATGCAGGGCATCATCAACGAACTGCAAACAGAGTGGGAAGGTCAAGCAAGCCGTGCTTTCTATGACCAGTTTAACCGCCTAAAGCCCGCATTTCTTGATATGCGCCAGCTTATCGAGGACATTGGCACGCAGCTAAACTCTACTGCTATTGCGGTAGAAAACCTCGACCAAGAAATCGCAAGTAGGTTCAGGTAAAGTCAAAATCGCGGATACAATTTATATCCGCGGTTACATACAATTAAGGAGGTTAACAAATGTCAAATCAAATTTTCATCAACTATGACGAAGTGTACAGCAAAACCGCCGCGCTGCGAAGGCGGGCAGTAGACGAACTTAGGGAAGCAAATACAGCCTACAGGCAAATAGCATCTTCCCTTAGGCGTATGGATGGCAGCACCAACGCGGAAATCGAAGATGCAATGCAAGCAAACCAGCAAATGTCTCAAACAACAGTTGATACCCTAACCAAGCTACTTTCGTTTATCGAACTCTCCGCAAGGCAAGTAGAACGGGGCGAGCAAACTATGGCAAGGGCATTCCGTTCCGTATCAATAAGAAACCAAAGAAGGGGGCGTGTTATCTAATGCCAAGAGGATTTATAGGAAAACCGGCAGCCAGATATTTAGGCCAAGCAACTGATGCGCATAGAAACGCGGTAAATGCAGGAAATCAAACATCCCAACAAGTGCAAGCCCGTATGAATACAGCGGCTGCAAGCAGTCAAACCCCGCAACTACTCGCAAGCCCACGAGAAAGGCGGCTGCCTTTTGGCCCGGAGGACGCAAACACAGGCAGCTTCACCACAGGCCGCAGAAACTCCAGCAACATTGTAGTTGACGAACACGAATACCAGTCCATCACCAGCCGCGTAAGCCAAACAGACGAGCAGCTGGGCGAATGCATGTACAGGATAGCTCAAGAGGTAGAAGCCCTGTGCCAATCGTCATTCATACTGCCATCCGCGGCCTCCAGATGCATGAGCGTATCAGACGACGTAAAGCGTTCGCTCGGCCAGTTCCGCTCCGTAACAGAAGAAATGGTAATCCAAACCCGCCGCTTTGCACAAGAGATAACAGATATTGGAGGTTGACACAATGGCAGATTTTGTATGGAACGAGACATTGGGCGAGCAAATACGATCCCAAACCCAACGCGCTATGGAAGGCCAAGCGGATGAGATCCGCCGTACAATAGCGAACTTCGACAGGCAAGCCGAACAACATACACAAGCCGCGCGACGGCTTAGGCAAGACGCTGACCGGCTTGCTGCATCCCCGACTATAATGAAAAGCGTGTCGCGATATGATTCAGACGGGAACTATATGTATTCCGATACCGTAGAAGACACTGCTGCCATGGCCGCCCGCGCAAGAGAAGTAGCAGAAATGCGCCGCCAAGCAGATGAAATGCTTCGTCAAGCAGCGGAAGTACGCAGGGCCGCAACAGAACTAAAGAACGCCGCAGCACAGCTTGAAAGATATATAGAAAGCACCAACCGCCTGTTTGAAGAAATGCGCCAACTGGCACAAAAAACAGATGCCGAAAGTGCCGCGCGTATGCGCCAAATAAATGATAAAATACAGCAATACACCAAGCGGATGCTGGACATAAAAAACAGCTTCAATGCTGGTGGCAGCGACATGGCACAAAACCTTGAAAAGGTGGCACTGGCCGCCAGCATTGCAAATGTTCTGACATTAAACCCGTCATCAGCTAACGCAGTGGACAGGCTTTTGGAAACCGCAAAAAACATACTAAACATGGCAGCTTTCATGGAACCAAAACGTGCTGGACTGGATATACTTTGCGCACTTGGCTTAGACCCGGTAAATTTGGCAACGGGGAATTTTGTGTACAGTAAAGAGGATATAACCGTACCGGGCAGATATCCGCTAACTTTTAAGCGTTTCTACAATGCTATGGGCAGCTTCGACGGTGTATTAGGCCACGGCTGGACGCATAATTACAATATCCGGCTATTTCAGGCAGAGGACGCTGTTCACATAGTCTTTGATGATGGCCGGGTGGAAACCTATACCCGTGTTGCGGAAAATTTCTATGTCGCACCGCTCGAGCATAAAAACACACTAATTGTCCCGGAAGAAGGCGGCTATGCATTCGAGTTACTGATGCAAAGTACTATTCGCTACCGCTTCGACGAAAATGGCTCTTTGCGTTGCATGGACGACATCAACGGAATCGAAACCCTGCTGGACTATGACGAAACGGGTATCTTGCTAGAAAAAGTGACAAGCCCAAGCGTGTGGATGCCCTTGACTATGTGCTTCGAAACAATAGACTGGCAGATATAACACCATCTCCTGAAAGTATAACTCAGTTACACTTTACACGTGAGCAATATGCGGAAAATCCAGCAGCTGTTTTTGCAACGTATAGGGTACTTGGTGAGGTTGGGATTTATGAATTGGAAACAAAAAGAAACTATAATAACGACGCAAGAAGTGATAGCTTTACCGCACAAGCCGAACGCGAATCAGAGGCAGCGCGACAAGAGGCAATACGGCAAGAACGGTTGCGCGAAAACCCGCCGCCAATGTCTCCGCCTTTGATTGATGGTCATGTACCTATGTAAGCCGGGAGGTGCTGATAAATGAGAAAAAAACTAGGTTTGACTCGCATGGAGATTATAACTTTGTTTATAACCATGCTTATGATACTTTTACCCACGTTAGCTGCGGCTTATGCATGGGGTTCTTTTGACGGTATAATTTATAGGTTTGCTAATCGCAATATTGTTGAAAACCCAGAAGAGGAGGCGCGTATTATGCGTTTAATGAAAAAAAGCGAATATGGAAATTGGTGGTCTTTTGACTTTCGAATTATTCGTGATGATGAACGGCGTATAGTGACTGGACGTAGCGCACTAACAGCTATTGACCCACGTAGCCCTTGGCACAACCCATTCTACACAGATATTGTATTTGTACACACAGAAGCAGAAGCATTGGATTTCCCGGATAACATAATTGTTGCTTGGCCAAGAGAACATCCATCCACGGAACGAGATGTTGACAGCATAAACCAGAGAGTAAACACAAGGCCCGAGGTCACGTTTGAGGAGTTTGGCCTATCATACCCTGTAACAGTTGCCGACATAGTGGATAATTGGGAGAAGGTTGGTGAATTGATGGCGGCGATAAGAATGATTGAATGGTGGCCTAGTGAGTAAATTATTGATCTTCCATTGTCCCGGAAGAAGATATTCTTGACCCTATCAACTCCACCACCGGTAACTTCTACTACACAAAAGATGATATAATAATCCCGGGCCGTTACCCGCTGGCGTTTAGACGGTTTTACAACTCTGTTGGCGGCATGGATGGCGTGCTGGGTATAAACTGGACACATAACTACAATATCCGCCTGTACAACAACGAAGAACACATCCATATCATTTTTGACGACGGCCATGTGGAAACATATAAGCGATTAGACAACGGGATTTATGCCGCACCCGCAGACCGCCACAATGTGCTTATCGCAGATGAAAACGGCGAGTTTACTTTGCATTTCCAAACAATGGAGCAGTACCAGTTTAGCCAAAGCGGAGCCTTATCTTACATCATCGACCCCAACGGGCATGAAACAGCCCTCGAATACGATGGCGACAATTTAACAAGCGTGCAAACTGACTGCGGCAAACTGTCATTCTCTTACAACGAAGACGGACGCTTATCCACAGTGTCTGACCATACCGGCAGAAAGGTCACTTATGAATACCAGAAAAACCAACTGGCCAAAGCCACACATCCGTCCGGTGCTACATTTGAATACAAATACGTTGGCAACGGTTTAATAAGCGAGCAAATTGACCCGCTGGGCATTGCCACCGTACAAAACGAGTACGACAAACAAGGCCGCACCGTTACACAGCGCATGGCAAATGGCGGCGTTTCGTATCTTGAATATGACGATGCCCGCATGTCTACCCATGTGACCGAACAAAACGGGAATAAAATCGAATACTTCCGGGACAGCACTTATCGCACAGTAAGAGCCGCATATACAGACTTTGACGAGCGGTATATCTACGATACAGAAAACATGCGCACAGGCCATGTAGACAGAAATAAAAACACATGGTGGTACGAGTTTGATGTTCACGGAAACACAACTAAAAAAACAGACCCGCTGGGCAACTCTGTAGTGGCAGAGTATAATGTGTTTAACAAGCCTGTGAAACTATCTCTGCAAAATGGCGGGCATATGGGCTTTACCTACGACGAAAACGGCAACCTAACCAGCTCCATAGACCCAATTGGGCGTGTAACAAGCGTTAAAAATGACGACAACCGGTTTTTACAAGACCTACGCTTTAATGCACTTAACGCGGCGGACAGCGAACAAGAAGCATTGCAATACGCTATTGAGATGTTTATTGCTTTACGGGAGGCAAATAACGATGACACCGTCCAAAGACTTGGAACATTTGCGTCCATGATGCCCGAAAGCCGGGTATCTGCGGGAATAAACCAAGGTTTAGTTGATTTCACTGTTATGCCTTTCGATTTTGTGCCTATGACCGTTCGGGATGAAGTGGTTTTCGAACATCCGGAGTCTATGGTTGCAACATACATGAGATTTCAGTGGGTTGCAATTTGGGCTATGGGTGGCGTGCTTATGCTTACGCTTTTAAGTATTCTTGTTTCGCACTTTAATAAAAAGAGGAAAGTGGGCTGAGGCTACCATAGCAGCCGAAAATTCAGCTAGTGATACTGTATCACTAGCTGAATTTTTTTTGGAAATTAAAAAAAACATAGCGATATCGTCATCTTAGCATCTGTTTTTGTCATCTTAGTAAAAACCGATTGCGATGCGCCAAACAGGGAACTATACTACATGAGGAGGTGAGGAGCTTGAAGGTAAGTATCAATATTGACGACCAGTTTGCGGAAACGGAAATTATAATAAACTGCGCCGCAATGAGCGAAGAGTTGGAAAAAGTCATTGCCGCGTTGCGCGTTTTGGATTTTAAGCTAACCGGCACCAAAAACGGGCAGACATTTATACTGGACGCATCGCAGGTTTTGTATATAGACACGGTGGATAAGCGCACATTTCTGTATACCAAAACAGATGTGTATGAAACTACGCTTAGGCTTTACGAGCTGGAAACGCATCTTTCCAAAACTGATTTCTTTAGGGCGGGCAAGTCCAGCATAATAAATTTCAACAAAATTAAATCGCTAAAGTCAGACATTGGCGGGCGCATAATTGTTGTGATGGAAAACAACGAAAAATTGATAGTCTCGAAGCAGTACGCGTCGTTTATAAAAGAGAAGTTAGGGAGGTAGCAGTCATGGATGAACAAAGAAGCATTATAAAAGAATTTTTCAGGTTAACATCAATGTCATTTACCATTGCCATACTAGCAATGTCCTTAATTGGGTGGATATTTGGTGATACCGCACAAGAAGCATCTGCGGCGTTTCAACTGGGTGCAGACGGTTTGCCGCTTCAAACTATATTTGGAGTTTTGCTACTGGCTGCTTTAAATAGTGCAATATCGGTGTTTATAACAACTGCAAAAATCTTTGATAAACTTATGCTTTTATGGAAAATGATAATTACAATGTTTTCGTGTCTTATGGCAAGTAGCATTATGGTAGCCGCACTCCGCTGGATACAGCGTGACTCATTGGAGGCGTGGCTGTGGTTTATTATAAGTTTTGTGGCGAGCTTTACTATAGTCGCAACCATTATGGTTGTTAAAATAAAATTGGAAGAAAAGAAATACAATAATTTGTTATCCAATTATAAAAAGGAGCATGGCGGAAATGATTAATATGAACAATATCGCAAAACAGTTTGGCGGTAAAACAGTATTATCCAGCATTACATTTGAAGCAAAAGAGCGCGAAATTTTTGGTCTTCTTGGGCCGTCTGGCGCAGGCAAAACCACAATTATTAACATACTGACAGACCAGCTTACGCCTGACGGCGGCAGTTATCATGTACGTGCCTCTTCTCTGGAAACGGGCCTTATGCTGGATGAAGACGGCCTGTATGTACGGCTAACTTGTCTTGAAAACCTGAACGTATTCGCTGGTATTTACGGTATACCAAAGCAAAAGTCAATGGAGGCATTGGAAAGCGTAGGCCTTGCCGATGCCGCAAAAAAGACCGTCACACAACTATCAAAGGGTATGCGGCAACGGCTGGCTTTGGCCCGTGCAATTCTGCACAAGCCAAAAGTCCTGTTTCTTGACGAACCAACAAGCGGCCTTGACCCCAAAACAGCCAACGGCATCCATAAGTTAATAGAACGCCTGCGCGACGGCGGTGCGACAATATTCCTCACAACCCACAATATGGACGAAGCTATTAAACTCTGCAACCATGTGGCACTCCTGCATAAAGGCAAAATAGTTGAATATGGCAACCCTTCAGAAATATGTATGCGGCACGATTCTTTCAAAACCGCACCGGACTTGGAATCTGTATTTTTAAAATTAACTGGCGCAAGCCTGGAAGACTAGGAGCGAAATTACGATGAGAAATGTAAACACAATTTTTATTAAACAGGCAAACGACATGTTTAAAAATATGGGAACATTGATTCAATTCATAATTTTCCCCGCGGTGGCGTTTATAATGACACGGCTGGTTGCAATCCCGGACGATGATATACCAAACAACATGTTTGTAACCATGATGGCAGCCATATTTGCCGGAATGGCACTGATACCCGTGATGACAGGCATTATAGCGGAAGATGTCGAGCGCAAAAGCTTAAAACTGTTAGTGATGGCCGGTGTTAGACCCCATCAATATTTGCTTGGCATAGGCGGGTTTATACTACTTGCCGGCTCGGTTGCGGCGGTCGCGTTTGGTCTAATGGGTGATTTTGCTGGGATAGAAATTGTGAAATTCCTTGCCATAATGATAACCGGTACTTCCGCGTCAATTATTCTTGGTGCCACTATTGGGATTGTGGCAAAAAACCGGCAATCCGCAGCGTCTATAAGTTTACCTATAGCAATGGTTCTTGGGTTTGCCCCTATGATATCCAACTTTAACGAAACGGTGGAAAGGTTTTCTAATGTGTTTTTCACCCAGCAAATTAATGTAATTGTGAACGACTTTAACGCGAACTTTGTCCGGGCTATGTTGATAGTAGGTTCAAATATCGCAGTTTTGACGGTATTGTTTGCAATTGCATACAAGAAAAAAGGTTTGCGTGGATAGCGACATATAAATGTCATATACATTTCTATAAATTCGGGTATAATAGACTCTGTTCAACAAAAAAGGCTGTTCGGAATGGAGAGTAATACCAATGTTGCAGTATCTACTTGCATTTGCGGCGGTTTTTGTGCTGATAATGCTTCTAATTCCTTTGTTTTTAAAGCTCGCCCATAAATTTGATTTTACGGATAAACCCACAGAACGCAAAAAACATGATGCGCCAATGCCCCTTACGGGCGGGCTTGCCATGTTTGTTGCGTTTACTGTGGGTTTTGTTATTTTCGTAATTTATAGGGACTCTACCATGCCGTTTTTGCTGGCCGGTGCGGCATTAATTGTTGCCGTTGGGCTGGTAGACGATTATTCGAAGTCCAAGGGAAGGGAGTTCCCTGTATGGCCGCGGATTTTGGTACACATTGCCGCGGCAACCATTTTGTTTATTGGCGATATCCGTTTTGTCGGCTTCTTCAACCATTTTAGCGGGGAATATGTTGCTTTGCCTATATGGCTGCAATATGGCCTAACCGTGCTTTGGACTGTCGGGCTTGTTACTGTGTTCAATTTCATGGATGGACTGGACGGGCTTTCCGGTTTGCTGGCATTGGTTGCGGGTGTTACGTTTTTTATAGTGGCAATCCACATGGGGCAGACAGAATCAGCCTTCCTTGCGGCGGTATTTGTTGCCGCTGTTGCCGGGTTCTTGCGGTTCAATTTCCCGCCGGCCAAGGTGTATATGGGCGACTCTGGCGCGTATTTGCTGGGTTTTGTGCTTGCGGCAATATCGCTGCACGGGGCGTTTAAGCAAGCGACGGTTGTGTCGCTTGTGGTGCCGATGCTGGCAATGGGCGTACCAATTTTTGATGGCGTGCTGGTGGTTGTTCGCCGCCTTTTGGCGCGTAAACCCGCGCATATTGCGGACTCTACCGACATTACGCATTTGCACTATCGGTTGATGAAACGCGGATTCACCCCGCGCGGCACGGTTTTGCTTATTTTTGCGATTAGTTCCGGACTTAGTATAGCTTCGATTATTCTGATGTTTGCGTTTAGGTAAACAACCGATACTTTTCCTCATGCGCTAAACGTGTGAGGATTTTTAGTACAGCTGCTTCGGTTGCGGCAATAAAAAACAATCAACTGACTCGAAAATCGAGTCAGTTGATTGTAAATTTTAAATCTAAAACCTTTCGATTTCCTCTACCATAGCAAAAACGTTTTTTACAGGCGTGCCGGGCATAATTGCATTGGATGGGCCGGGGATGAAATGCGTCCCGCCGGATTCCTCAAGCTGCTTACGAGTTTCCGCTCTAACTTCTGCCTCTGTGGCGCGGTGCAGGAATGCGGAACTCATGTTGCCAAGAATAATAACATTGGGGTTGCGTTTGCGTATTGCCTCGACGGTCATTGTGGCGTCGCGGTCTACTTCGCCATAGGCTTGCACACCGCATTCGCCAAACATCATATCAAAAACTGGC
>Ga0123355_10018068_pt1 | contig 11167 bp, 6 predicted proteins | sample TergutEmb28metaG_3_FD_89872 | JGI IMG/M metagenome (GOLD analysis project Ga0123355, IMG submission 89872) | Embiratermes neotenicus P1 segment gut microbial communities from Petit-Saut dam, French Guiana - Emb289 P1 | ecosystem: Host-associated > Arthropoda: Insects > Digestive system > Gut ...
AGCCGCGCTATTCGCCATCGGGCGGCTTTTGGAAGAGCGAAAAATTGATGTTCCTATTATCGTTTCCGCGACGGTTTCTGGCGATTCGGGGCGGCTGCTTTCTGGGCAGACGCTCGAAGCCTTTTGCGCGTCGGTGCTTCACGCCGAGCCTTGGGCCATTGGCCTTAACTGTTCTTTCGGCGCGGAAAAGCTGCTGCCGCACGTCCGTACTCTTTCGGCTCTCGCGCCTTGCCTCATCAGCGCGCATCCTAACGCGGGGCTGCCCAACCAGCTCGGCGGCTACGATGAAAGCCCCGAGGCAATGGCCGCCCACATCGAGCGTTATTTGGAAGAAGGCATGTTAAACATTGTCGGCGGATGCTGCGGCTCCACGCCCGCGCACATTGCGGCCATTGTGGCGAAGGTGGCGACGCACAAGCCGCGAGCGCGATCCGCGGGAAGTGGAAAACGCGCGCTCACCCTGGCGGGGCTCGAAGCTCTCCATGTTGACGGCGCGGATTGCCTGACGCTAATCGGGGAGCGGGCAAACGTCGCGGGCAGCAGAAAGTTTTTGCGATTAATAAGCGAGGAAAAATATGGCGAAACGCTTGCCTTTGTCCGCGGCATGATCGATGAGGGTGCGGCGGTCATCGGGGTGGGCATGGATGACGCCATGCTCGATTCCGAAAAATCAATGTGCGCCTTTCTCGACCTCGCTCTTTCAGATCCTGACATCGCAAAAATCCCTGTCATGATCGACAGCTCGCGCTGGAACGTGCTGGAAGCTGGTCTGAAGCGCTTGCAGGGCAAGGGTCTGGTAAACTCGCTCACCCTGAAGGACGGCGAGTCCGAGTTTCTCCGCCGCGCATCACTTGTCAGGCGTTACGGCGCAGCCGCGGTTGTGATGCTTATTGACGAAAACGGGCAGGCGGTGGATTTTGAAAGAAAAATTGAAATCGCAGGTCGCGCCTACAAGCTGCTTGTCGGAAGCGGCTTTAGTCCCGAGAACATCGTGTTTGACCCGAATGTTCTTGCTGTCGCGACTGGAATCAGCGAGCACGATCTTTGCGCTCTCGATTTTATCCGCGCCTGCGCATGGATTCGCGACAATTGTCCTGGCGCTAATATTTCTGGTGGCATTTCAAATCTTTCGTACAGCTTTAGGGGGAACAACCATGTGCGGGAGGCCATGCACAGCGTTTTTCTTAAACATGCGCAGGAAGCTGGGCTGACGATGGCGATAGTGAATCCCGCGACGCTCATTGCGTACAGCGAAATCGAGAAAGACCTTCGCGCCGCGGTTGAAGACGTCATCCTCAACCGCGGCGCGAATGCCGCCGACTGCCTCATTAACCTCGCAGAAAAGACGGGCGCGCTGGCGTCTCGCTCCTCGCTTCCTGCCCCTCGCGCTTTGGATGCCAACGACTGGCGCTCGCAGCCTGTCGAAGCCCGCATTGCCCACGCCATGGTGAAAGGCATTGACGATTTTATCGAGACTGACGTGCTGGAGATGCGCGAGAACGCAGAGGGGGGAGGGGACAGGCCTGTACTTGAAATAATCGAGGGTCCGCTCATGGACGGCATGAAGGAAGTGGGCAAGCGTTTTGATGAAGGGACGATGTACCTGCCGCAAGTCATCCGCAGCGCAAGGGTAATGAAAAAAGCTGCCGCCGCGCTTGAGCCGTACATGGAGAGCGCGGGCGCTGGTGCCAGCGAGCTCGCTGCGGGGGATTCGCTTTCGGCGAAAATTGTCCTCGCCACGGTAAAGGGCGATGTTCATGATATTGGCAAAAATATTGTGGGCGTGGTTTTGGCGTGCAATGGCTATCGGCTTATCGACCTGGGGGTGATGGTTCCTGCCGAGCAGATAGTCGAAACCGCGGAAAAAGAGCGGGCGGCGATAATCGGTCTTTCCGGGCTCATCTCGCCTTCGCTGGACGAGATGGCAAATGTTGCGCGGGAAATGGAAAGGCGCGGAATGAAAATTCCCTTGCTTATCGGCGGCGCTGCGGCAAGCCTTATCCATACGAGCTTGCGGCTTGCGCCCGAATACTCTGGCCCCGTGGTTTACGTTCACAATGCGGGGAAGTCCGCGGAAGCAGTCCGCGCCCTGCTCTCCGATGCGGAACGCCCGCGGTTTTTGCGCAACCTGGAAAAAAGCTACAGTGATGCCGTCGAGCGGCATACGGCGAAAAAATCTGCGCTGGAAATCATTCCGCTTGATGATGCGCGGCTCAACAGGGTGCCAGTGCCGGCAGCGTATGCGCCGACTGCGCCAAGTGTTAATGGCATTATCGATTTGAATGACTACCCGCTTGAGCGTGTCGCTCCCCATATCGATTGGCAAGCTTTTTTGCGCAGTTGGGAAATGGGAAAAACGCAAGCTCCAGATCCCGCGCCGCAAGCAGCCCAGGCTGTTCTGGAAGACGCTCATGCGCTTTTGGAGCGCGTAAAGACCGAGGGTTTGCTGCGATTGCGCGGCGCGGCTGGAATTTTCCCCGCAAGTGTGGTCGGCGACGACGTTGTAATTGATGCAGGATTAGCAAAGGCAAATCCGCGGTTGTGTTTTCTGCGGAACCAACAAAAAAGCCCCCCCCGCGGGAAAAACCCTTGCCTCGCAGATTTTCTCTCTGCGCCCAGTGACTGGCTGGGGCTTTTTGCGCTTAGCGCTGGCTTTGGTCTTGACGCCGCGGCGAAGGAATACCGCAGTTGCCAAGACGAGTACAGCGCGCTGCTTTTGGGAACGCTCGCAAACGCGCTTACTGAAGCCTTTGCCGCGGAAACCCATCTGCGCATTCGGCAGGAATGGTGGGGCTATGCGCCCGCGGCTTCTTCAGAGGCCCATGCGGGCATACGCCCTGCGTTTGGTTATCCTGCGTGCCCCGACCACGATGACAAGCGCGTCGTGTTTGAACTGCTTGACGCACAAGCGCGCTGCGGCATGAAGCTAACTGAATCCGCGATGATAAGCCCGGCGGCATCGGTTTGTGGAATGATTTTTGCGAACCCTTCCGCGTATTACTTTAGTGTTGGAACTATTGGCGAAGATCAGATCAGAGAGTGGGCGGGGCGCAAGGGGATCAGCGCAGAGGAAGCGCGGCGGCGGGCATGATGTGTTTTTAAACAATAACCCCGCCATAAATGGCGGGGTATGTGCCCTTCGCAAACAATCACTGCTTCCGCGAAAGCTCGGCAAGCTCTCTCGTATTTTCCTGAAGCCTGCTTGTCATGGAAAGCATTTCGGCATAACTGGTTTCCACCGCGAAAGTCAGTTCCCGCAGGCTGGTTAGGCTAGATGTGATTTCCACGCTGCTGGCGGAAAGCTCGCTCAAAGTGTTGATGAATTCCGACATGGTGCCCGCAAACCCGCTGATTTTTTCCGCCATTCCAGAAATCAGGCCATCGGTATCCGCAGAGCGTTTTGACGTAATGCCGATTCCGCCGATGATGCCAGAAAGCGTGCGCGAAATGCTCTGCGAGTTTTTTCTGGTGGTTTCGGAAAGCCGCCGAATTTCGCCCGCGACGACCGCAAAGCCTTGCCCCATTTCCCCAGCGTGCGCGGCCTCGATTGCGGCGTTCATCGCCAGCAGATTCGTGTCGGACGCGATGCCGCTGATAATTTTTATCGCAGACGCAATGTCGTCCACCGATTGCGAAATGTCCCGCACCGACTGAATGGTCTCCGTCATCGACTGCTTGCCCTGATCGGCGTCTGCAATCAGCTCTTCCACCACCCCCAGTTTCTGCCGAGACAGATCGGAAGTGCTTCTGAGGGAGCTTATCATAGTTTCGGTGATGATTCTGGAATCGTTTACCGCCGCGGCTTGCAATCCGACCTTGGCGTTCAGTGCGTTCACCATGTCGTTGATTCCCCTGATTAGCCCAAGGGCAACGCTGATGTGCTCCTTGAGCTGGCCCATTTCCGTCATTTTCTGCTTCTCTTCCCTGAGCAGGTCGAGGTTGTAGTGAGAGCAGTTTTCGGGCCTGTTAAGATTGTTGAAGATCGCGGTTGCCATCGCCTTGCAAGAGCCGTACCCGCACGAGGTGCAATCATAAAACTCCTGGTTGAGTTTTTTCATGCTTCGAAAAACTTCGTTCAGTTGCGCGGCGGTGGGCTGCTTGAGATCGTTGTTGCCAGAATAGTTGCGGTAGCTCCGGCTGTACAAGCCGCGCCTCCAGTACTGGCTTACAAGTTTGTGATATTTTTTGCGCGCGAATTTTCCCCTGGTTTTGTGATACTCTTCGAGTCTGTTGCTGCGCTCGCGAGTTTGGCTCTCAAGCATGATCATGGGCATTTTGCTGTTCCCTGTGCCAGGGCCACCGTTGCAACCCTTTTCGCAGTTCAGGCAGTCGATCAGGGGCGGCAGCTCGACGCCAGAGTCCAGCGCCTCGGAGATTTCTTCGAGGTACGGGTAGACCGCATGGCATCCCTCGATCTTCACGGAGCGCCTCCCGATGCTGGGCGAGAAGCGCTCCGCGGTTTCCAGCAGCCCGCCGGGAGAAGAGAATCGCACCGCGCGCTCCGCAATTGGCCCCGCGTACTCTACCCTTGGGAAGGAACCAACGTTAAGCCCCTGCTCTTCCATGCTGTTTTTAAGAGTGAGCATGGTAACATTGTAGTCCACTAGGCCTGCCTCATCGAACTCCCTGCGCTTGGCTATGCAAGGGGAAACTACCACCACCTTATGATCCCTGTACTGCGGGTAATACTCGCGGATCATTTTCGCGGTGTGCAGCATGGGGCTGTCCACTGGCGCGAGATACGGCAGCAGCTTTGGGCGATAGATTTGAATAAAATTGACAATCGCGGGACACGGCTGAGCGATGAGCATCTTCGGATTGTTACTCTTCATGTGCTCAATATACGAAAAGACGGTAAGCTCTGCGCCAAAGCTCACATCGAACACCGCCTCGACACCCAGCGACTTGAGGTAGCCATTAAAATTAAGATATCTTCCTGGGAAAAACGTCGCGATGGCTGGAGCGACAATGGCAACGACCTTCGCCCCTTTTTTCAGTTCATCGAAAAAGCGCGGTGCGTCGTCGACGATGTGTCGCGCGCCGTGGGAACAAGTTTCAATGCAGCGCCCGCAGCCAATGCAAAGGTTAGGGTTTATTTGCAGCTTATCCCCCGAGCCGTCCAAGCACATCTTGACTGGGCATGTAGCGATACATGCATGACAGTTGTTGCATTTGTCTTCGTCGATACGGACGACCGGAGTTAGCGTCGCGGTAATGTTCATGGTCTCCTCCTAGCCAACGACCGCGCCCGAACAGGGCATGGTGCATCTTAAAGTTCATCTAGAGGTCGGTGTAGATTTTAGCCGCCCCGAAAGGCGAAGTATGGTGTTTCTATAAGATATTTGCAGCCATGGTTTGGTAGCGACCCTGCCAGTTTGGGGTGTAAAATTAATCCCCGAGAGATGATAATAACCTACCAGTCTGCGCCCTTACGGCGTTATCGGCCGATAAGCCACATTTTAACGACCGCCGCGGTTTCCCGCATGTACGCAAAAGGCATGTTATGCAGCGGCGTGCGCGCAGGGTAGGCCCGCGCTTGAAAGCCCGCCATCTCGGCGAATCTCATAGAACGAAACATGTGAAAATCGTTGGTAATGATTACGGCAACGGGCATGACATGCGCATCAAGCATGGCCATGGAGTAAGTCATGTTGGAATGCGTGGAATAGGCGGCTTCCTCCCTGAGAATGCGATCCGCGGGTATGCCGCGGCTGATCAAATACCGCGCCATAGCCTCCGCTTCCGAGAATGGCTCCCTGTGCCCAGTTCCGCCTGTTACTATTATTATAGCCTCTGGGTTTCGCGAATGGTAGGCGACCGCCGCATCCAGGCGCATTCGCAGGGCGCTTAGAACCTCGCCCTGCCTCACTCCGCCGCCAAGCACCAGCACGACTTTCTCGTCATAAGAAGCCGTGGCGCGCCCGCCGTAAGCGGCTAGAAATACTGAAAAACAGACAAACAAAAATATCGCTGAGGCAATGGTAGCCGTAAGCCATTTTATTTTTTTGAGCCTCTCGAAGAACCAGCCGTACAACCCCGCGGCAACGGTAATGCCAGCCAGAAAAAGCGCGTTGTTGCTAAGCAGGCCGTGCAGGAAAGCTTCCCGTATTGTTGCGGCTAAAAACAACACCGCCACTCCCAAAATAATTTTCCGCATGTGCCCCCCCTATGAGCCCCACCTTCATTAAAGTTCTTGCAAACTTCAGTTTTGCAAGAACTTCCGCTGAAAATGCAGTTTTGCAGGTCCTAGACCGAAAAACTGCGAGACCTCTTGCGAAACTAATCGAGTTTCGCAAGAGGTCCATTGTAGTATATGCCCTTCCCTTGCAAAAAGCCAGCGTTTTTTGCCGCGCCCTTTTGCGCTCCTTACCGCGCCAGCGAAAAGCCTTGCTATTTTGCAAGAGGCGATAACCGCGAGGCTGAGCAGCATGACAAACCAAAATGTGACGAACCTGAACAAAATCGTTATGACCGCGGCATCGCTTGCGACCAGCCCCATAGCCAGAAGCAAGCCCGACATTGTACCCTCGAAGCCCCCCAAACCTCCTGGAAAAATTGGAAGCATGGCGACCGCATACGAGGCGAACGCCGCAGCGCCCACGTAAGCCGCGCTGGCATCGGGGAAAATTTGTATCGCCAGTATATACATTTTTGCGGGGTAAAGCAGCCAGATCAAAAGGGACAGCAGGAAAAGTACGGCGCAGGCTTTGGCATCCGCGCAAACTGCGGCGGCATTATCCAGCAGCGCAAGCAGAAATCCCCGCGCCCTTTGCGCCCAGGCAAACCGCGGAGCTTTCCGCGCCAACAGCCTAGCCCTTATTCTGCGCAGCGAGATAAAAACGCCCGCAAACATAAGCAGGCACAGCAGCGAAAGACCATAAACAAAAAACTGCATGTGGCGAAGCTGCGGCGCCATGCCAATAAGATGCCCCGCAAAAAACAACCCAGCAAAAATAAAAGCGCTCATGCTGAAAAATTTTTGCAGCGCCACCGTGGCGACAGCCTTCTCGCCAGAAACGTTCCCCATGCGGCTGATTTGCAAGGAGCGAGCAGCTTCGCCGCCAATTTTTGCGCCAGGGGTTATCGCGTCCACCGCCGCGCCCTGGCAGTTTATGTAAAACATTTTGCCAAATGATATTTCCGCGACAGAAAATCTCGCAATCCAGTACCACTGGAGGTTTACCAAAAGCTGCGTCGCGATCTGCAAGCCCACCAACAGCGCAACCGCCCAAACCGGAATCTGCCTTGCGCTGTTTAACAGGCTTTCCGCATCAAGCCGCGACAGGGCGAAGAGAAGAAGCGGCACCAGCGGTATCGCGAGCAGCCATTTTTTCCTCATTTAGCCTTCCCCCTTTTATGTATAGCAACGTGCTGCCTATATTGCGGAACCTGTGAACGATGCGCGGGCAGAGCGCCGCCGCGCAGCCGGGCAATGCGCAGTACAGGCAGCTTAAACTGCTTTTCGGCCTGCGAACAAGAAGCCTTGTTCCCAGCTCAGCCTGTTTTTCCACCCGCGAAAACACGCTCTCCATCGGCGAGACTTGCAGGGCAAAATGGACGACGGAATATTCCGAAAACGAAAGCCCCTCGCCGCCGCCGTCCCTGCAAAGCACGCGCACATGCTCGCCCAAACCTAAGCGCTCGATTACCCGCCGCGCTTTTTGGGTGCAGGCGGCGCAGCAGTCGATTACCGTAACTTTCGCGCCCGTCGCCCGGTGAAGCAGAATCGCGGTAAACGGGCAAATGCCGCCGCCTATGCAAAGCGCATGGTCGCGCTCCGTGATGCCCGCCAGCGCAATTTCTTTTTTGACGACGCTTTTGTAGTACAGCGAAGCGAGCCAGAAAAGCCCCCGCGATTTCGCCGCGCTGCATTCGATTCCCCGCGTGATCCCTGTTATCCATTGCGACATCGCTTGCTCTTTCCCCTATAAAAATATTCGCGCGATTTGGTTTATCAGCCCCCCAGCGAAAAGCGCGAGGGCTATCGTTGAGAGCGCAATCGTGGCGGCGATTTTGACCTTGAATTCCTTTGCGAGAATCGCAAAGACCGAAAGGCAGGGCAGGTACATGAGGGACACTGCCCCGCCGACGAACGCTTGCAGCGGCTCCAGCTCCAGCGCAAGCAGCGGCGCGACAGACATCTCGCGGCGCACGATGCCCAGGATAAGCGCGATCACCGCGTCGGGCGGCATTCCAAGCCAACTGCTCACCAATGGCTGGGCGAATGCGGCGACGGTCGCCAATAGGCCGGACTCCGCGAACAATGCGGCGACGAGGATAGCGACCAGCATGGGCACTTCCGCATCTTTCAGAAAATGCCTCATGCGCGTCATCAGCTTTCTCCCATAGGCCCGCGGTTCTGGCATGAGCAGGTTCGGCACCTCGATCAGCAACGGGTCAACTTTTCCTTTAACGATTCTGCCAGCGACCAGCGTTACCGCGACAAACAGGAAAGCTGCGAACAGGAACATCGCGGGGAGCATCCACCAGGCGTATGCGGAAAGCAAGCTGATCAGCGCGCCAGTCTGGGATATGCACGGCACGGCGAAACAGATCGCGGCGGCGACGACGATGCGCTCCTTGCGAGACGTGGCGGCGCGGCTGCCGATGATCGCAGGCACGGCGCAGGCGCAACCCATCAGAACGTGGATGAGACTCCCCCCCTGGATTCCCAGCCTGCGAAAAACGCCGTCGAGCAGCACGCTGAGCCTGGGCAAAAAACCGGTGTCTTCGAGGAATGTGAAACCGACGTAGAAAAAAAGCACGTAGGGAAAAATCAGCGCCAAAATCCATTCAAAGCTGATGACAAAAATGCCGAACTCGCCCACGAGGATGTTCAGGAGCACGCCCTCTGGGACAAAGGAAGAGAAAAGACCGCGGAAGAACGGAACTATTGCGCGGTTCACCAGCATGAGCAGGGGAAAGCGCAGAGCCCGCCCCCCTCCCATCACCACGCCGATTGTCAGCGCTATCGTCAAAAAAGCAAGCGGGATGCCAGGCATGGGCTTCAGCATCTCGTCCCCGAGCCTGTCAAGAAAGCTCGACCTCGCGGCGTTTTTTCTGCTGACCTTGCGCGCGATTTCCCTGGCTTTTGCCCATGCGTCGCCAGCCTCGCTTTCGCGGCATGAGGCGCAGTTTCCGCGCGAGGCGCATCCCCCAGGCGCGGGCAGACCGCCAGCGTCGCTTTGTTCGAGCAGGGTTTCCAGCCGCTGCGCCAGCTCGTCGAAGCCCTGTTTTTTTACAGCAATCGTTTGCACAACAGGCGCGCCGAGTTCTTGCTCCAGCAATTTTGTGTTAATGATTATGCCGCGGCGTTCGGCGACGTCCGTCATGTTCAGCGCGTATACCGTGGGCGCGCCGTAGCGCCGCAGCTCCATGGCCAGCCGCAGATTGCGTTCGAGGTTTGATGCGTCCAGCACGCAGATGACGGCCCTCGCGCCGCTTTCCATGAAGCGCGCGGCGACGGCTTCCGCCTCGGAGGAGGGAGCGAGGGAGTAGGTGCCGGGCGCGTCGATCAGCGCGTATTCGCGGCCGCCGACGGCGAAGCGCCCCTCGGTGAAGCTGACCGTGGTGCCGGCATAGTTGGAGCTTATGGCGCGAATGCCCGTCAGCTCGGTGAAGAAGATGCTTTTCCCGACGTTGGGGTTGCCCATCAGCAAAATCTTGTCATCTTTTTTCAGAACCCGCGCATCTTCCCGCGCGTCGCCGCGCATGCTCATTCGGCAAGCGCCCTCACCGCGATTTGCTTCGCGATATCCTTCCCCACCGCGATCGAATACGCGCCCTCCACCCGCAAAAGCACGGGTCCGCCCAGGGCGTAACGGTTCTGCACCGTGATTTGCGTGCCGGCGCGCAGGCCGAGGCTTTCCAGCAGCCCGATTTCGGGCGTGGAATCCACTTGAAAAGTGCTGTTTTTCTTCGCTTCGTACAAATTTGTCGCCAAAGCCATTTTTCCCGCTCCTTCCGCCCCTCAAAAACGCGGTTCCAGGCCGATGCCAGGGCAAAATAGTTAGCCAAAGCTAACCTATCGATATGTTACTAGAGGCTAACTTATTTGTCAACAGCCCGACGCAAGGCGAGCGTAAATTCGGTTTGCGGGAAATATCCGCGGGGCGAAAAAAAAGCGGGCGGAACTACAGCGCTTTCTTCGCCCGCAAAATACGCCGAAGGGACTGGTGAAGCCTGCGCTCGTCAAACAGGCCGGAATTGTAGCCGTCCAAAAGCGCCTGAAAAGCTTCGTCGAGGTTCGTGGACATAAGCAAGATGTCCGCTCCGGCGAGAAACGCGCCGAGGGCGATTTGGGCGCAGGTGAAATGATCGGTCAAGGCCCGCATCTCTAGCGCGTCGGTGATAATCAGGCCATCAAAGCCCATCTCTCCGCGCAAGACGTCCTGCAGCCAGAAATCAGAAAGAGTGGCAGGAAGATTACCAGATTCTATCCAGGGCGCCATCCAATACAGCAGTGGGCGGCTGCCCTCTATCGCGGGCGTGGCGATGTGGCCAATCATCACCGCATCCGCGCCTGCCTGTATGCCCCTTATAAAAGGAAGGGCCTCCACTCGATCGAATCGCTCGCGGTCGCGGGAATGAAAAGCAAGTTGATAATGGCTGTCCTCGTAAGTGTCGCCATGCCCTGGAAAATGCTTGATGACGGACAGCACGCTTTCAGCCGCGAGCCCATGCACCGAGGCTTTGACCATGTTCCCTGCGGTTTCCGCGTCTTGGCTAAAGGCGCGGTTTCCGATTACCGTATTAGCCGGATTGCTCCAGACGTCCGCGACTGGGGCGAAATTCATGTTAACCCCCAGCGATGAAAGCCGCTGGCCGGTCGTGCGGGCCGCGGCATAGGCGATCGCCGGATCGCCGTGGCCCCCGATGTAAAATGCCGGCGGAATGGGCGTGTCAAAAAGCCTGCCCACCCGCGACACGCGCCCGCCCTCTTCGTCTATGGAAATAAGCAACGGCAGGCGGGCAAGGGCCTGCAAGTCCTCCGTGAGAGCCTGGACCTGCGGTATAGAGACAACATTATCGGCAAACAAAATGATCCCGCCCACGGGGATATTTTCCATCATTTCCCGCACCGCGGAATCCACGGTTGTCGCGCGGAGCGGCAGGCGGGGCATCAGCAACTGGCCAATCTTTTCCTCCAGCGTCAATTGGGCCAGCC
>Ga0123355_10018069_pt1 | contig 11166 bp, 4 predicted proteins | sample TergutEmb28metaG_3_FD_89872 | JGI IMG/M metagenome (GOLD analysis project Ga0123355, IMG submission 89872) | Embiratermes neotenicus P1 segment gut microbial communities from Petit-Saut dam, French Guiana - Emb289 P1 | ecosystem: Host-associated > Arthropoda: Insects > Digestive system > Gut ...
AGATGGCGCTCGGTCAGCATTTCCAGCAGGTCTTCACGCACGGTCTTTGTGGTAAATAATGTCTGCGGATTTTGCGGCAATGTATAGACCTGCACATCTGCATGTACTTTCCCGCGATATGGCGTGTGCAGTCCGGCTATCAGGCCGAGTGTGGTGGTCTTTCCTGTGCCGTTGCCGCCGAGGATGGCGGTGACTTCGCCATAGCTTGCACTAAAGGATAGGCCCTTGACCACATCAGGTAGTGTTTTGCCATGTTTAAACCATATACCTGAAAGTTCTACGGCGACCTGAGGCGTAGGTGTTGCAAGCGGGCGAACACAGTTCGCCCCTACGGATTGACGCGGGTGAACAGGAGGTGCGTCCACAGGTTGGGGCGGGCGACCGAGGGCGGACGACACTACGGACTGCGATGGAGTTTTTGCAAAGTGCAAATCAGGAGTGTCCGGGTGGGTATTGGGCGGGTGCGCGCCACTTTGCCCGACAGCATCCATCAGCCATTTTGCGCCGTCACGAACGGTGATCGGACTGTCCCCTTCGCCATCGCACGCAGCCCAAACGCGCATCGGCACCGGCATAGCGGAAAACATCCCATGCCCCTGCCCACGCAGATGACTGCCAACCTCATGCGGCAGTCCATCTGCGATGATTTCGCCGCCATCCATAACAATCGCGCGAGTAGAAAGCGGAAAAGCCTCTTCCAGACGATGCTCTGTCATGATCACTGTGACACCCAGCTCACGATTAATCTTGCCGACAATGGCCAGAAACTCACCGGCGGCGATGGGGTCGAGCTGACTGGTCGGTTCATCGAGTATCAGTGCGGACGGCTGTAACGCCATAATTGATGCCAGCGCAAGTATTTGCTTCTGACCGCCGGAAAGTTCTGATACCGACTTGTGAAACCATGCCTGAATGCCAAAAAAGCTGGCCATTTCAGCCACACGCAAGCGAATCTCCGGCGTTTTCACACCCAGACTCTCTAGGCCAAAGGCCAGTTCATGCCATACCTTGTCGGTGACAATCTGATTTTCCGGAGATTGCAATACGAAGCCGATTTTCGCCGCCGCATCATAAGCGCTGATTGCGCCTATAGCTGCGCCCTCAAATTCAATAACGCCGGATGTGATGCCATGCGGGGCGGTCGATGGTTTGAGTTGCCGCAACAGCGTTGTCTTACCGCATCCCGAGGGACCGCATAAGGTGACAAACTCACCGCGATCAATGGTCAGGCTGATATTTTTCAGCGCAGCTTTTTCACGCGTTGGGTATTTAAATGTCAAGTTTTCGATTCTATAACAAGAGTTTTTCGCCGCAGGCGCTACGCGCCGTCTCGAAGTTTCAACGCAGTTATATGTTTCCAAAGTATATCCTCTTTTAAGTTTACAAGTAGCGGAAATACGCCCAGTGCAAAATATGCAAAAAATACTGAGATGGTCCAAAATCCGGTCCAGTTGCCTCTGATTGACGGAAAATAGCGAAAACGAGATACTTCAGTCGCTGCACCCGCAATCATTGCCGCAGCGCAAATCAGTATGTACACCGCCGCCCAAGCATCACGCCGATCAAAACGGAAAATTGAGAACGCAGTACGTCCGGGCAGCCCATATCCGCGGCCTTTCATGCTGTCGGCAGTCTCAATGGCGTTTTCCATCGCCCATGTGACCATGATCGACAAGATTCTGATCCCATGCCGTGCCTTTTGCAGCATATTACCGCTGGACACATCACGTCCGATGCATTTTTGCGCATTGGAGATGATCTTGATCTGCTCACTAAAACGCGGCACGATGCGCAGCGCCATCGCCAAGATCAGCGACAATGCGGGGATAATGCGTCCAAACAGATATACAAACTTGTCCGAAGTCATCACGGCGTTGAAGCATGAAAACCAATTGATCACCGTGATGAGCATCACCGCCGCTGCGATGCCATACATGGTGGACTCCAGTGTGATTGGATTTCCATTCGGCAAATATCCCAGAATCGTCATGCCCTGATGGTTAAAAAGCGGACTGAGCACCGCAGTCAGCACGAGCATGGGCAACATGAATTTCAGTCCCATGCGCACAGCTTTTCTGCCATTTAAATAAATCGCATAAGTACATGCGCAGACAAGCGATACTGCCAAACCGATCGGATGCATGAAAAACATACTAAAACCAATCATCGCCGTAAAATATAATAGATTGATTGCCGGATGAAATCCTGCGAATGTACACTTAGTCATCTCTTTGCCCATTGGCCCAGTAAACGCCGAAATCGCGCCCCAAATCCACAGTGAATACCCATTCTATTTCATCACCCGCACTCAATAAGTACCGCGATGACCCAAAGTTAGGAAACCAACCATTGACACGATACATCCAACCCGACAATGGCCCTACATCGAATTCGTAAAGATTGTTTATCGCCTCAACATATGCGGAGTTAAAGACAGGTGTAAAACGAGAAACCATATGGATTCTGTTACGCCGCATTTCACGTTGAAGTACATTAAATACACTCTCCCCCTCATAGGCGGTCACTTCGGTCGGGGGGAATATAATGCCGTCTGCGGGGACGAGTTCATGCTTATCACTGTTGAGTAAATGCATATTTTGCACAATCCGATGCACACTCACCGACAGCGTGACGGTAAATGAGCCCTCACCCACTGTCATATCTTCCGGCTCTACCGGTTCGCGCATTTCTGGAGGTGCTGCTTCATGCTCCTGGGTTTCCGGCGCTGCCACGTGTGCAGCCTCCGGAGTTACAGTGAGATCAGATGATTCAATCGGCATTGTTTGATCAGCAGCTTCATCGGTCGAATCATCCGGTGTAGCTTGAACAGGCGACTCGTCAGCAGGGGCTCCGATGACTAATTGGGTATCATCCTCAATAAGCTGCTCAGCTGAAACATCTTGAGTATCATCTTCATCCGTTGATTCGCCCGGCATGGTTTGACCACCCGCCTCATTGGACAACACATCCGAATCACCTTCCGGCGCTGTGACCGATGGCTCTGTTTCATCTCCATTTAAAGACCCCTGCGGCGTACCGGATGTTACATCCACAGCGGCAAGACTCGCCGCAGCTTCGGTGATGTTCGGCTCGGTTGCTGCCTCGGTCGCCGCAATAACAGGCGATATATCAGGTGGATTGACAGTTGAGGTATTGCCCCAAAACCAAGCACCTGTGAGCGTTGCAAGTACAACCGCTGCTATTATGATTTTAGTCTTATGTTTTCGCATAGTTTAGCACTCCATTCTCAAAACAACTATTACTCCGTTTTTGAAATAAGTGTGCAACCCTATAGCAAATTCGCCCGATTGAGCAACTGATACAACATCTCGGCAATCTCGCCACGCAAAATCGGAGCCAACGGTCTTATGTAAAATTCCGAATCATCTAATATATTTTCACGATAACAAAATGCAAGATAATTCCAAGCCCAATTTGCAGCCGTGCGATAATCTCCGAACATGGCCAGAATGTTTAGGATTTCCGTATCTGTCAGCGTCACATCCAATCCGCACAATCTCGCTGCTCTGGCAACCATGACCGCAGCTTCTTGCCTTGTGATGGTACCATTAGGATTAAATGTAGTCGGTGAAACACCTGTGACAATCTCATAATAAAATGCTGTACCCACTGCATTGGCAAACCATGCATTTGAAGGGATGTCAGCAAACACAGTGACAGACCTATCCGGCAAGCCTAACGCACGCGTGACAATCGCCGCAAACTCTGCACGTGTCATGGTGGCATTCGGGGCAAATTCAGTCTCGCTTCTACCATTTATAATCCCACGTGAGGCCAACGCTTGTACGGCCTGACGGTTTGCGTGCGTCTGTATATCGGCAAATGTTCTGCCCGGATGCGTCACTGCATTTTGCCTGACATCCGCATGTTTTCCGGGTAATCCTACGGTGTCTGAGGGTGTACCGCCCGGCGCATCATTTCCAGAGGCCGCATCTTGCATATCATACAGTGCATTCATATTATTCACAAAGCGCCAATATGCCACCAGCGCATAAGCGGCCTGTTCCGTAGCCATCATGCTGATGGGGCTGTCTATATTGGGTCGGCGGAAAGCACCCGAAGCCGGATCAAACCAGCGCAGCAGATGATTGACATAGTATTCCGCATCTTCGGCAAAAGCCCTACCAAGTGCCGTGAGCGCCACAATCATTTGAGATGTGCTTTCCGGATCAGGGAAAGTTTGGTTGCGCAGCCACATCAGCGCACGATCAACCGAAGTTCTGACATCAGAATTGCTGTGATAATAAGGCGCAAGCGCTTGAATGGCCATGGCCGTTATGTCTATATCACTCATGCCCGGCATTGTGCCGCTGCCTAAACTCCAAGTTCCGTTGGTACGTTGCGCATCAAGTAATGATCCTATAAATTGATCCCTATCTCCGCTATATGCTCTGGAATCCAACGCAATCAGCGCAAAAGTATCTACATTTATTGTTTGATTGAGTGCATGTCTTTGCGCAATAGGAACAAATGTCTGATAAATTGCCGTCAGATTATGTCCGTTGTAATTTGAAGCATCTATCCCCAATGCACCGAGCGCCAGCGTTACACGCTGAAAGTCTGTCCATCTCCTCAGCACAGATGGGAATGTGCCTGCTGATGGAGGGTTTTGAATGTTATTCCCGGCGGCAGTCAATCGATCTACTTCAACAAGTAGTTGATCTAAATCGGCAAACCAGCCACGAAGCCATGGATCATTTGCAGTGATTCTGTCCGCACGAGCCAGAGCGAGTACCGCCCATTCACCACCGACTGAGCCCACAAGTGGGCTTGGGGCGACTTCGGCACGTATCCAGTCAAGGGATCTGTTCATGGCGGTTTCCCAATTTGGTGCTGTGGTTGTCGTTGCTGTTGCAATAATTGGCGTTGTGAGTCCAAGTAATAGTACAAAAGCGATGAGTCCTGCCAATAGTTTTTTACGCATGGGTTATCTCCTTTTTGCTGTTGGTGGGGTAAATTACAGATTACAAATTACAAATAAGTGCAACCCCGCTGTCTGCGGATGTCATTCCCTTCGAGCGAAGGGGGCAAGGGACAAACTCTGTTAATAGCCCTCGTCTTTCGTCTCACGTCCTTGGGCGAGCAATTTGTCCGAGCCGCAGCGAGTTTGCGAGCCCCGTCCTCGGGAGTTCTTAGAGGGCAGAGCCCTCTAAGTGTGTCTTTTGGGTACTTTTCTGCACAAACAGAAAAGTGCCGCGCCGCAGGCCGTTCCCTTTTTCCAAATCACAAGTAAATCTACAACGAGGCAATAAATCTGTATATAATCGCCGCTGTTTCCGCACGAGTAGTCGTGCTGCCCGGTGCCAGCGTAGTCGCCGTGCGCCCATTAATCAGCCCATTTGCATTGGCCCACCTCATCGCATCTTGTGCCCGATCAGATATGGCATATGCATCTGCAAATGTTGATACAAATGAGGCTCCGGCAGTATCTTGCCCATTTTGCTCCGCAAAGTTTTGCAAAATCACCGCAAGCTGCTCACGTGTCACATAAGCACTCGGAGCAAATCGACCATCACCGAATCCTTGGACAATGCCATTCTCCGCTGCCCATGCAATCGCATCGGAATACCAACGACCGGACTGCACATCATTAAACGCACTGCCCGCTGTCGGCACAGGCGCTCCCGCATGACGCCATAAGATGGTCACCACCATAGCGCGAGATAAGTTGGCACTCGGTGAGAACTGCCCCGGCGCTGTACCTTGCATCAAACCTTGCGCATACATAAATCTGATATAGTCACGATACCAAGCCGCATATGCCACATCGTCAAAGGGGTTGATCCATGCTCCATCTGCATCTGTTGTTTCTTCTTCGTCTTCATCCTCTTCTTCAACAATAGAGGTCGGTGTTGCAGTTGTTGCACCGGGCGCTGCACCCGAGCCGCCTGCACCTACATTACCTGCATTTCCACCCAGGTCATCCCCAAGCTCACGTGTATATAACCACTCGACACGATCACCATCTTGCAATGTCACCAATGAAGATGAAATTCTGGGGAAATCCCCATTGACACTAAACATCCATCCGGAATATGGCCCATCATCAAATTCGCCCCATCCGTTAATGCTCCAAACATATCTGCCGCCATGTTCCTCATGACCTCTTGAAGCAATATTCAATCCGGTTCTGCGCAGCAGACTATAGGCCGTTTCACCCGGTTGCAGCTCAAAACTTTGCGCTGCAAAGAACATACGCGTCTGTCCGGGGCCTGCGTTCGGATCCATTACACTGATGGTCGCTCTGCGCGTGGCAGGCGGCTGTCCGGTTCCCGGCCCTGGTCCTGCGGCGACCAATGCCTCAATCGCCTGCGTCAGACTCATTGTTGCCGCATCAATATCATATTGTGTCGCATTTGTATTATCTCGCACAGTTCTTGCAGTATTCAGCACCGTTTGCATTGCCGCCCAAGTCGCCGGTGTAAAGTTTGCTTGTACCAGGCTTTCGGCTCGTGCGATTTGAGCATTTAGTGCCGCTCTACTTATCTCCGGCACGGTCACGGTAAAATCCACATCGCTCATATCGTACAGAGGATTCATTTCATTGATAAAGCGGTAATATGCAACCAATGCATAGGTAGCCTGTTCCGTTGCCAACAAATCAACATTGCCCTCACTATTTGTGAATCCACCGGTCACTGCATCATGGAAGCTGAGCAGTGAGGTAATCGGATTGCCATCCGGCATTACAAACCGTGCATCAGTCTGTGGATCAATCCCCAGAGCAGTCAGTGCAACGATCACTTGAGCGGTGCTTTGCACATTATATGCACCTGCATATCCCCATCCACCGGTCGCTGTCTGGCTTTGAGAGAGCCACGTTATTGCACGATTAATCGCCGCATCGACATCTGCACGTGTTCCTCTAAACGGCGCAAGCGCTTGCAGCGCCATGCCGGTCATGTCTGCGCCCGGATAGGTTCCGGAAAGCGCCCAACCGCCTGCGGCAAGCTGCCTGCCGAGTACCCAAGTTATTCTTTCATTGAGTGTAATCGGATTCACCGCTGTTGTATATCCAACCCACGTCCTGTCGGAAATAACATATGGACTGCTCCAATCTCTGGAGTAGAGCGCAATCAGATTCCAAATTGGGCCATTGACCCCTTGCCACACGCCAAACATATCATGACTTGTTGCAGAATGCCTATTACCCAGACGGGCAACCAAATCATAAGTGTGACCATCAAACTCAAAGGCTGATGCATCTATGCCCAGCGCTGTCAGTGCAACGATGAGTCGTGCATTTTCAGTGGATGGTGCATTGCCGAGTCTGACTTCACGCCTGCCGTTGACAGGGTTGTATATCCAATTACCCTCAGGAATCGCAGGTTCATAATACACTACGACATTGTTCGGGTCATTCGTCTCAGTAATCGCAGCAAGATGAAAGCCTATGCGTTCAATATAAGCCTCAAAATATCCCTCAGGCACATCATGCCCGGCGCGTGCTAAGGCCAGTATGAGCCATTCGCCACCGACAACGCCAAATTCCGGATTAGGTGTTACCGCAACGATCCGATTCAAACCACGATTCATCGTCACTTGCCAATCAGGAAGTATCGGAGGCGCGACAGTGACCAGTCCATTAATCGCTGTTTGCAATACAGATGTCGCTGCATCGACCTCAGATTGTGTCGCCGCAGTGTTATCACGTACAGCGATTGCCGCGCTCAGCGCCGTTTGCAATACCGACCAACTTTGTACGGTGTAGTCCGCTTGCGTATGCCCCTGTGCCGCCGTAATGGCTGCATTTAGTGCAAATAGGTCAAGCGATACGGAAATCGGCAAAGTAATGATTGGCAGCGCACCGAATGCATAAGGCCCCACAGCGACAGCCGTCATATTCGATGTCACGCCGCTGAGTGGGATGTTCCGGTGTGTACCCAGAGGATCGCCCATATGACCGACGTGGATTCGTCCATCAAGTATATTTAATTCCGTATTCGTTAGCGTGTAGGTTACTGTAAAACTGTCTGAAAGTGTTGTAAACTGTCCGACCAAGCCTCTATCACTCTCAACATTGTGTCCTGCATCATTTGTATATCTTATAAATGCACGCAAACCCATTCCGAATCCGGGGTTATAAATTCCGGTCAACTTCTCTATCGGCTTCATCAGCCCTGTGATGGTTATGCTTGCCGTATCACCCACAGTGAAATTCTGCCCCGGATTTGTAGTATTTGTAATGGTCACACTGACGCCACGCGCATGAACCACATGATATCTCACTGAGCCATTATTGGTAATCTCTATGATATTTCGTCCTTCATGCAAACGGACAGTGAAGCTATCATCAACATCTGCCGCATCATACTGCGCCCACACACCATTTACCGGATTGCGCACACGCACGGAGCTGTCCACCGCCGGGGTAAATGTAAACGCACGATAATCTTCTCTTTGACCGTCGAAATAGTATGTATCAAAATCATTTCGGATGTTAATGCCTGTGTTAAACGTTCCTGCGCTGCCCACAAAAACCGGTACATACAATATATTGCCCGGATCTATTGCACCAAAGAAGAGTGCGGGATTTGATGCCCCTGCACGAACATATTCTATCGGGCCATAAGTGATTCTGATGATGCTCAAACCCGGACTATTGCCTGTGATTCTGAATTGCTCACGTCCCGGATTGCCCACACGACCAACACTTGCACTGCTGCCATAAACGATTTCAGCCCTGTACTCCGGCTCAATGAAATAATTGAGCAAAGTGCCTTCCATCGCTTGCCAGACACGGAACGTATCTAAATCAAACGATTGACCCACGGCAAGATTTACCGCACCGCTGTCTCCAAGATTCGTGTACACATTATCATTATGCCAAGCTTCACCCCTGCCGGATACCCAATCCGAAATTGGCGTTGGCGTGACTGTGACGGTCGTACCATGTGCAGTCAACGCATTCATGCGCCTGGCCTGTTTTGCTGTTTCACCCGGAACATAGACCTCAATATGAAATGCCTGATTTAACGCAATCGCTGCTCTCCACACTTCACGACCGGAATCTGCCGCAGTTGTTAAATCTTCGTCAAGACTTACCGGAAAAACTGTAAATGCGGTAAAATGGTTATTGCCCTTTCGGAATGCGCCAACATGCGAACCACTCGGTACATTGATAAACGTTACATCATCAAGACGCACCTCAAGCGCAGCTATTGCCATCTGCAACTGCGCTATTGCAGCATCTATATCTGCTTGCGTTGTTTCTGAGGTTATGCCACTCATTACACTTCTTGCCGCTGTAAGCGCAGGCGTAAACAGTGCCCATGATTCGGACGTGTAATTTAAGCTGCTGAGCGCAGCCGCCGTGTTTATGAGATTAAATAATGAAAATAAATCCAGACCGCCGCCGTCTCTTGAAATAACCAGGGAGAAATTACCCATGAATGCCGGTGCTTCATAGCCACCCGTGGTGTTGTTTGGTACAATGGCCACTGGTCTGGGCGTTATATTATTAAACGCATTGGCGCCGATTGAAGGCGCTTGCGCTCCGTAAAATCTCACGACTTCCAGATAGCGGTTGTTATTAAACATATTTCCGGGTATCGCTGTCACTCCCGCCGGAAAAATAACTTCTATTGCTCCTGAGTTGTCGAAGTTCCACGACCCACCCCCACCGAATGTAAGCGTTTCAAGCCCCCGGAAATCAAACACATTTTCGGTAAATTCCTCATCACCGAAGACGAGTGTGCTCAGATTCGGCGTAAATTGGAACATACCATTTGAAATACCTATATGTGCCGATAGTCGGACGCTTTCAAGGTTGCGCAATCCTCTAAACGCACGATTTGGAAAATTGTCAATTCTATCCCTATTTTCATTGAGGATTTCGCTGACTTCTGAAAAATCAATCTCTATCAAACTGTTGAGCACTGCCGGTTGTGTGTTCAAATTATTGAAATTAATATTGGCATCAGAGTGTTGTGCCAAAAGACCTGTACCAAATGAAGCGCCCGCAGCAGTGCCGGGTCGGAAGTCATTGAGCTGCATCGTTCCAATGATGCGCAGCCTGGTCACTACACTCAAGCGTTCTCTTAAAAGCGGATTGTCTGTGTTTGCCACACCGGTCAGAGGCAAAGGAGGCAAGTCGTATTTTTGATCAACAATCGCAAGCAGCCGATCACGTAGCTGACCGTCAGGGTTATGCACGACATACCAACCATTAAAATATCCATCTCCCTGCGGAAGCTGTCCCGGCATATCGGCATCACCGACCAGTGCATAGACTGCATCTGCTATCGCTTGCACGGTTGCTAATGGATTGATGATGATATCTCTGGCGGCCTGCGCTGCATTTTGATTCGCAATGGGGTGGAATAATGCACGGATAAGATTTGTTTTGTCCTCATGAGTGTAAAGCGGTGGGTCTGCTTCCAAAATGCTTTCAACTCCAAGATCAGCCCCTATTCCCTGTACGGAAAACTGCCAGCGGATTACATCGTTGTTGTTTAGCATTCTATCGCCTGCGCCAACGTGAAGCATGGCATGATTTACTGTAACCATCCAGCCGGAGTATGGTGAATACATAAACATACCGAGTGAACCGCCCTCGTCGGTGTCATCTCTCAGTGTGATTGTGATATATTCCGGTGGATTCATAAATCCTCTGTTGAATCCACTGATATTGTCTAAAATGAAACCTACACCGGGCGTGCCTGAAAAAGTATGTCCTCTCGAAGTCAAGAAGTCAAAGGTGGCTTGTCCAACAGTCGAGCCTGCCGGTACAGTCAGTTCGGTTGGTTCAATGTAGAAGCCGTGACCCAGATTATAGCCCTCAAAGGTGATATAGACTGTGATTGGCTCACCCATCATATCATCCGACATTGGGGTGGGCAGTACTGGCAGCACCACTTCCAATGCGATGTCGTAGTCATCCGAACCGTATTCGCAGTCGTCCGAAACTTCATATTTTGCATGGCCTTCATAATCTGCACTATCATATGCAAATGCTTGGATAGGCAATATTCCCAATGCCATAATCAGTGTCAAGAGTATCGCTAGAATTCGTGTGTTTTGTTTTTTCAAGATAAAAACCCCTCTCAATAATTTATGATTTGATAGTTATACGCCACATTCACCGCTTTAATCATCTTCTGTAGCGCACATAGCGGAGCTTCGCTGTTTGGCGCGAATGTTGTG
>Ga0123355_10018071_pt1 | contig 11164 bp, 8 predicted proteins | sample TergutEmb28metaG_3_FD_89872 | JGI IMG/M metagenome (GOLD analysis project Ga0123355, IMG submission 89872) | Embiratermes neotenicus P1 segment gut microbial communities from Petit-Saut dam, French Guiana - Emb289 P1 | ecosystem: Host-associated > Arthropoda: Insects > Digestive system > Gut ...
CATTTGACCTTTTCCTTTTTGGTTTTGTTGGGGAACTCAACTATATCAGGATTTTCGTCAGTTGTTTTGCTTTTTTATTTTCATTACCAGTTTTTTACTTTGGTTTTGCACATTCATAGTTAAAAAATATGGTTCGCTCATGCCCAACTTCCATAATTCCAGGCGTACCGCCTTTGCTAAATGAATCATGCTGATGGATGTATTTTCTCCGGCAGCAAAATAGGCGGCCTGCAACGCTGCGGATCTTATAACGCTGCCCGAAAATTCAAGTTTGTCGGCCAAAAGCTTCAAATCCACATCATCCGAAAGCGGTGCTTTGGATGGAAGGCATCTTTTCCATAGTTCTAATCGTTGGCTGACGCCCGGCATGTGAATATTGATCATGTAATTGATACGACGGCGAAAAGCCTCATCAAAAGAATTTGCAAGGTTAGTAGCAAGTATGCTTATCCCGGAATATTCTTCGATTTTTTGAAGCAAGTAAGAACTGTCAGAGTTGGCATGACGGTCATTAGAATTTTTGACATCTGTACGCTTAGCAAAAAGTGAGTCGGCTTCGTCAAAAAATAAAATCACATTGCTGCTCTTAGCTTCGTTAAACACAGAGTTAATGTTTTTGGCAGTTTCACCTATATATTTGCTGATAATTTGGGAGAGGTTAATACGGTAAAGCGGCAAGCTAAGCTCATTGGCAATTACCTGCGCACTCATAGTTTTCCCTGTCCCCGGTGGCCCATAAAGTAAAATAGAAACACCATTACCATATGCAAATTTTCCACCCCACTGTATTTCTACAGTATGGCGGTGTTTGATCCGATTGCAAGTTTCCATAAGCATCTGTTTGGGCATATCATCCAACATGAGGTCATCCCATGTATAAACAACATTGATCCTGTCTGCAATAGCACTTAAACGCCCGGTGCTCCCAAGTAGAACAGCCGAGTTAATCATTTCTTCACTTACTGTTGTATTTTGAGATTTTGCCATTTCTGATGCATTACGGATAGCAGATTTAATTTGCCCCGGGGTAAGCATGTACCGCGATGCCATTTGCGTCCAATTTAAACCGGAAGAGATATCATATTCTTCTGAAAATAATTTCCAGAATTTTGGGGAGTTTTCTAAATCTAATGGAGGATAATCAATACAGCTTAAAATATATCCATCCGGAGTATTATAACGAGTCGATTCAGTAAGAAAAAAGATACCTAGATTATGTTCTTTTGCCATTTCAAAAATATATTGAGTTTGAACATTAGATACCAGATCTTTCATTATAAAACAAAGCTTAGCCCCCTCAATAAGTGCAAGAAACAGAAGTTCGTCCATTATATCGTGAAGTTGAGGTTCTGTAGGAAAAGTTTTGTCTAAATCAATTAGTATAAGCTTTGCGTTTTCTTCTTCCGCTAAATATTGTATTGTTGATTTTTTTCCAATACCGGCGGCTCCGCTTAAAATACATAAGTGTGGTTCTTTTTGCCTGTACATAGCCTTAAATGATCCGTGTACTAATTGCAGTTGTTTGTCTATGTACAGCGGCTTTGTGGTTTTATCAGGAAATTTTACTATATAAGACGAAAGTTTACGGCTCTTATATGGCTTGCCTATGATGTAAGAAAAAGCACCCGGGCGTAAAGTAATTGGACGCATCAAATCAAACTCTGTAGTAGAGTTAAATAATAAACGATTTTCAAAGGACATTTGATCAAAAAACCAATCTGCTTCACAGTTTGGAAAAGTGAGGGAATACAATGTTTGTATAATCCCTAATGTTGGTGCAACAGTAGGGTTTTCTCCTTGAAGGGTTTTAAAAACCTTTTCAAATCCGCGATCTGTTTTGCAAACGAAAGCGCACTGCAACGCAAAACAGGCAAAATCCGACAATTTCAAAAGTTTACTCAGTTGCATAAGGCGTGGTATATTTTCAGAAGCCTCTGTGGCATTCTCACGGCTTTTAATATGCGAAAAAACCTCCGCTAAAAGTGCCGACCAAATTTCTGTTGGTTTTGAACCAAGGTGGACGCTGTTTATATGTCTCATCGCATCACCGGAGCTTATATAAGTATATGGAAGATTTTGAGCAACATCTTTTGCAGACTCGGCTCTGGCACAAAAAGTTTTATAAGCGGTAGCACCCGAAAGGCACATAGAAATAAAAACCTTCCAGTCATGCTGATAATCTCTGTTTGTATAAGGAATATTGTATTTTTTCAGATCAAATATTTCGCTTAATATTTCGTTTCCATATATCATTTTGCCATTCATCTTGTTTTCAAAAATGATAGTATTGTCACTGTATGATACTTTAAATCCAAAAATAGGTGGCCCTGAACCTCTCATCACGTTTCGCCTCCGTTATTGTAATAATCTTGAGTAAAATTTCAAATAACAATTTATACTAGGTTATCACATCATGTACAAAAAGTAAATGAAATATTGTAACGTAAATTTGAAACGTTTCACACATTGATGTCAAAAAAAAATTCCCCAAGATGCATTAAAAAATTTTAAAACTTCTGCCATTTAAGAAAGCGTTAAAAAACCCCCGGCTATGCCGGGGGACTAAGAAATTCGTTGATTAACTTTGCATTACTATTTTTGAACACCTCTATGCTCGTTGCTTCCATTTACAGATGTTTTATTGTTACTTGAGTTTGCATTATTGATTGTAGTTGTATTATTAGCCGGTACATTGTTTTGCGTATTATCGTTAGCCGGTACATTGTTTAACTGATTATTGTTAGATGATACATTGTTTAGAATGTCATTATTAGATGATGTGTTGTTTAGCGTATCATTACTAGCCGGTGCATTATTTAATACATTGTTGTTAGATGTTTCATTGTTTAGTGTATTATTATTAGCCGGTGCATTATTTAATGTTTCGTTATTATTTCCTGTGATCATATTTCTACTATTGAATCTGGTAAAATGCCTATTTACTCTTTGATTATCTCTACTATCAATAGATTGGTTCATGAGAGCACCTCTGTCATCACGGTTCATTGTGTGACGGGCACCACCCACTCCACTAACACGCCTATTAGAACGATTGGTATTTACTGTACGCCTGTTAGCAGCATTTCTACTTGCATTAGATCGTGTTATATTACGTTCCGGTGTTGCATTAGATGATCTGCTAGAAGATGACCTGTTGGCAGATGATCTGGTAACAGTAGCATTGGATCTATTGACAGTATTACCGTTGGTAGAGCGGTTCATATTACTACCATTACCATTTGTAGATTTACTTCCATTTGCAGCTTTGCGATTTTGAGCAGTTCCATTGTTGGTTCTGCTAACAGCATTATTTGTTGTTCGACTAATGTTACGGGTCATACCTTGCTGAACACCGGGCTGAACGTTAGGAAGAGCAGCCACTTGTCTGGGTTTACCTATAAGTGTAAAAGCACTCATTCCTTGTTGTTGAGGACTGTGAGGATTGTGGTGTACATTACGATGGTGTCCTGTGGTATGATGTTGTGCTGTATTTCTATGCGGTGTTGCACTGCGTGTATGGGAAGTGCTACGAGTTACAGGTGCAGCATGATTCCTTGCAGTACTACGTGTCATATTGCGTTTAGCGGTATGGTGCTTAGGTTTTGCAGTAGTGTTACGTGTGATAGTGGAACCACGCGCAGCACCTGATTGCACACTACGGTTTACAGTAGAAGTTGTCCCATCAATTGTACGAGTACCATCTACATGGAGCATATTGCGGCCGGCCGCCGGCGTAACGCGATTTGTAGTTCCGGCAGCGTTATTGCCTGTTGCATGAGAGCGTCGGACTGAATGCTGATTTCCTACAGCTCTATGATTAGTCACACGTCCCCGAGTCATTCTGCGCCCGGATGTTGTTACTCCATCTCTTAAATTAGAGGTAGCTCCTCCGGTGCGTTCAGCCAAAGTTGAGCCGCGTGTTGCATTTGTTGTTGTATTGGCTCGAGTTGCCCTGTTTGGTCTGGCTGTACCGGTTGTTGCAGTACTTCCGGGATTTTGAACAGCTCGTGTGCTACGTGTTTGGTTTGGTACTGCAATATTTGGTGCTATATCACGTACTTCATTATTTGTATTTCTAACATTTCCGGCAGCTCTGTTTACACTACGAGTAACGGTTCCCCTACCGTCTACACTACGGTTAACTGAGTTTGAAAGACGTTCACCATTACGATTTCCGTCGTTATTGCCGGGTACATTATTGGCACACCCTGTTACAAAAACCATACCGGCAATAGTACCGGTTACAATAATCTTCTTCCAGTTGAATTTCATGACTTGTCTCCTCTTTCAATTAAACCGAAAGCTGAAAACATATGCCATTGCGAAGCTGATTCTTGTAATGCTTCAACCAGAATCAGCGAATGCAAGGTAACAGTCTTCGCTTTCTGGTAAAACACATAATCGTTTACTTAAATTAGTTATCAGGCTATTTGCTGTGCCTGACGATTATTATTGTGAGCAGATTTGTCTAAGAAATACTGTAAGACAACTGGAATATCGGTATAAAGGTGGAGAGTTTGGCAAGGTTTAGGTATTGTTATGTAGATTTAAATACCTGACCATCTACCTGTGAACACTGTACTATAAGGTTTATGTCGTCTTTTTCGGCCATGTTACGGATATAGTTGGCAACGGCGTTTATAATGATAATTTCTGTTGCATAGTGACTGCCGTCTATCAACGATAAACCGGCTTCCATGGTCTGTAATGCCATATGATAATGGCAATCTCCTGTTATATAAACATCACATTTTTTTGTAAAAGCAGCATCAATTAACTTTTGATTGGTTCCATTGCCACCACATAATCCAACCCTATGTACTATCTGGTCAGACATACCTGTATATCGAATTTGTTTTGAAGAAAGAACTTTGCTTACATGTTCAGCTAAGGATGACAAAGGCATAGGTTCGTTTAACATCCCCACTAAACCCATAGAAGGATATTCCGGATTTTCTGCTGCAATTAAAGGCTCTTTTTCAGTTAATCCAATACAGTCAAATAAAAGATCGTTAACACCGCCCGGAGCCATGTCAAGATTGGTATGCGCACAAAACAGGCCAATACCGTTACTGATAAGTGTTATAATTTTCTTACCTAGGACATTATCTGTCGTGATACGATTAATTGGTGGAATATGGCGAGAAAACATAGGGTGATGAGTAATTACAAAATCAAAGCGACCCTGTACAGCTTCTTTTAATACATCTTCTGTTAAATCTAAAGCTACAAGCACCCGACTTATAGGGCTTGATCTATCTCCAATCATTAATCCCACATTATCTGATTCCAATGCCCATTTGCTAGGTGCCCAAGCTTCCATTTTATCTATAATCCATTGTATTGTCATAATTCTCCTCTTTCTGCTACTATCACTGTATATAGTCGGTTTCTATCTTGAGCTGTTATTTCATCAATAATATTATAGCCCATGTTACCAAGGGCTAGTTCTACTGCCGGAATATCTCGCTGAGGCTGTACAATTAGCCGTTTTATATTTAAGTCATTAGCCGGGTCGCTTAAAATTTCAATAATGTTCATGCCACCCATACCTGCTATAACTACGCATAAATCTTCCAAATCATCTTCATTAGCTATAGCTCTTAAACCAAAACCACATCTGGTGAAAATTCGATTTTCTAAGCCATATTGTTTTATGTTATTATCAGCCATTTTTAATGGCCCCGGGCTAACATCACAAGCATAAGCCTTTGAAATGTTTTTTTCCAGGCAAGCAATAATAGGTACGTATCCATGATCCGTACCTATATCAGCTAAAACTTGGCCTTCTACAAAAGCTAATATCGCTTTAAGTCTTGGAGATAGCCGCATTAGTCTAAATAATCCTTCAGTTTTTTACTTCTGCTTGGATGGCGTAGCTTCCGTAGTGCTTTTGCTTCTATTTGGCGGATGCGCTCCCTTGTTACATTAAATTCCTTACCTACTTCTTCTAATGTTCTGGTCCGCCCATCGTCCAGTCCAAAACGCAAACGTAATACTTTTTCTTCCCGTTCGGTCAAGGTATCCAGCACATCTATGAGTTGTTCTTTGAGCAAAGTAAATGCTGCTGCTTCTGCCGGGGCCGGGATATCATCGTCTGGGATAAAATCTCCTAAATGGCTGTCTTCTTCTTCTCCTATCGGCGTTTCTAAAGATACCGGCTCTTGGCCTATTTTAAGTATCTCGCGAACTTTTTCTACAGGCATTTGCATTTCTACAGCCAATTCGTCAGGTGTGGGATCACGCCCCAATTCTTGCAACAATTGTCTGGATACTCTAATAAGCTTGTTTATAGTTTCTACCATATGAACAGGTATACGGATAGTTCTGGCTTGATCAGCAATGGCTCTGGTAATAGCTTGACGTATCCACCACGTAGCGTAGGTGCTGAATTTATATCCCTTGCGATAGTCAAATTTTTCTACAGCCTTAATAAGTCCAAGATTACCTTCCTGGATAAGATCTAAAAATAACATGCCACGTCCAACATATCGCTTGGCTATACTAACTACCAGCCGCAGATTAGCTTCTGCTAAACGACGTTTAGCTAGTTCGTCGCCCTCTTCCATGCGCTTTGCCAAATCAATCTCTTCATCAGCAGTTAGAAGAGGCACTTTTCCTATTTCTTTCAAATACATGCGTACATGGTCGTCTATATTTATTGCGCCTTCTACTGCCAGACTCATGTCTTTTTCAGCTTCTTCTTCAACTTCAATAGCTGCCAGCACATCGACGCCTTGACTTTCTAAATATTCGTAGACCTTGTCCATTTGGTCCGGGTCAAGGTCTATATCGCCTAAAAAGTTGACTATTTCTTTATGGTCCAGTAGATTTTTTTTCTTTTTGCCAAGGTCTACCAATTCCTTGAGGCGATTAATCAGCAGTGCGTCGTCTATGGATCTCAAGACATTCATTCCTCTCATTCGTTTTCTATTCTAACCATTCGTTATGGTTATATACTGTTTTTCAAGATTTCTTATGGCTTTACCCAGCGTATTTATAGCATTTAAGTCAATTTCATCATTTTTTTGTTCGATTTTTTCAATATTTTCGTTAAGCCAGGCTCGTTTTATTATTTTCCACATTTCATTTAAAGCCTTTTCCAAAGCAATTTTATCATCAAAACAAATACTATCTTTTAGCATTTCTGCTGTTTGTTGTTGCTCTTTCAAAGTTTCAAAATGAGCTATTATATCGGCCGGAGCTGACACAATATTTTTTTCGCCATTTTCATAGGCCATTTTAAGAAGTTTAGGAGCTACTCCGGTGCCCATTTCTTCAGGAGACAAGAATTCTTGCATCTTTCGGCTTAAATCAGGATATGCAAAGAGCATTGATAGTATCCCTTTTCGTGCTTCCAGTAATCCGCGTTCATTTTTATTTCCTTTTAAATTGTGCCTGAGGGTGGGTCTATCTCTTGGCGCAGGTTCTTGAGTAAAATGTGGTTTTCTCTGTTTGTCCACTTCTGCTTTTATAGCTTGGGATGCAATACCGGTAAATCTTGCTGTTTCTTGTATGTATGCATCTGCTTCTATAGCATTTTCAATATCTGCTAAAACTTTAGCCACTTCTTGGGTAAAAAGGATGCGTTGATCTGTATTTTGTATATCGTGTTCTTTAGATAACAAGTTTATGCGATAAGCTACGTGACTTTGAGCTTTATCTAACAATTGAGCAAAGTGGGCAGGGCTATATTTTTGCAAAAATTCGTCCGGGTCTTTTGTATCTTCTGTAACTTGCAGACATTTAACTTTAATTCCGGCATTTGTTAGCACAGGAATAGCTCGCAATACTGCTTGAGTTCCGGCTCTATCGCGGTCAAAAAGCAAAGTTACAGAGGTACAATTAATTCTTTTAAGTAATCGGCAATGATGGGGGGTTACTGCGGTACCAAGAACCCCGACTGTTTGAGGAAATCCGGCTTGATGGAGGCTTAATACGTCTAAATATCCTTCTACCATTATGATTTCACGATTTCTGGATTTACGTGCGGCGTGTATACCATATAGTTGACGGCTTTTATCAAATAGGGGTGTTTCCGGCGAGTTTAAATATTTGGGTTCTTTGTCATCCGTTACTCGCCCGCCAAATCCTACTACATGGCCGTCTATATCCATAATGGGAAACATTAGCCGCCCTCTAAATCGATCGTAATACCCTCCTTGTTTGTTCGGCTTTATCAAGCCGGACGCAACTAAATCTTCCGTGGTAAAATTATGATTTTGAAGATGTTTAAGCAGCTCATCCCAATTTGATAAAGAAAGGCCAAGGCCAAAACTTTTTCTGATTTTTGGATGAATTCTTCTGTTATCCAGATAAAGACGTGTGGAAATGGATTCTGATGAATCTGACTGCAAGGTATCATGATAAAAGCGAGCGGAAATCTTATGTATATCCCTTAAAATTTCCCGAGTACGCAATTGTTGCTTGGCAGCTTGGCTTTGTGCCGGGCTTTGGTTGTGTATAGGCAAAGTATAATGTATTCTATCAGCTAAAAATTTTAAAGCATCAACAAAGTCGTAATTTTCCAGCTGCATAATAAAGCTTATTACATTACCACCTGCCCCACAACCAAAACAGTAATACATTTGCATATCATTACTGACACTAAAAGATGGTGTTTTTTCATTGTGAAATGGGCATAATCCAAAAAACTTTCCACCTTTATTTCTTAAAGTTACATAGCCACCTACCACATCAACGATATCGTTGCCTGCCCGGACTTCTTCAATCACTTCTTGTGGATAGCGCATTTTACCACCTCTATATAAACTTTCGACACAAAAACTAATAACCCTTTTTTAAAAATTCATCCGAATGATAAACAGATACTTGGTATGTTATAATGGCAAAATTAAGATTTGTGAATGGAGGAAAACAAATGCGCATTTGTATACTTATGGGCAGTCTACGCCCAAATGGATAGGATGTACGGGCTTAATAAATTTTATGGCAGAACACCAAAAAATAGTCTTAATAAAGGTCAATCATATGCCTTGATCGCTACTTGTGGTTATGATTTAGATTATGGTGCCGACCTATTGGATGAAGCAATTCGTCGTTGGTGTACACATTCAAAATTATCTTACCTTAGTATATATGCTGTCCGGGATAAGAAGAGCCTGGTTTCGTTCCAAACTGATGATGCAATACAGGGCGTACGGCAGTTTGCACAATTACTCACTGCTTCGCGAAAATAACAAAAGTTCTTTTATTGCTTCATAGGTAGAGGCTTTATTAATTTGTACACGTAAGGTAGTTGCTCCCGGCATACCTTTAATATACCAGGATAAATGTTTTCGCATTTCAAGTATTCCAATATGTTCTCCTTTATGCTCAATAACCATGCGACTATGACGAAGAGCCATTTCTATTTTATCATGCAAGCTTGGTGGTGAAGCATTAGCGAGTATTTGGGCAAAAAGCCAGGGGTTCCCAAATGAACCTCTGGCTATCATTATGCCATCACATTTTGTATGAGCTAAAATATCTTTGGCAGCTTTAGGCGTAAAAATATCTCCATTTGCAATAACCGGGATTTTGACTGTTTCTTTAACGGCGGCTATAGCGTCCCAATCTGCTTTACCACTATAAAATTGTTCTCTGGTACGCCCATGAACTGTAATTGCTGCTGCACCGGACTCTTGTGCTATTTTAGCTATTTCTACTGCATTAGCATTTTGAGTAGTAAATCCTTTACGGATTTTTACTGTTACAGGTTTGGCAGTAGCGGTTACAACGGCCGAAATGATTTCGGCAACTCTCATGGGTTCTTTCATAAGCGCGCTTCCTTCACCATTTTTTACAATTTTGGGAGCGGGGCAGCCCATGTTTATGTCAATTATATCAAAACCATTGGGGCATAAATCCTCTAATTTACGAGCTGTATCTGCCAGAATATCAGGTTCTCGTCCAAAAAGTTGGATTGCCCAAGGACGTTCTTCTTCAGAGCTGTCCAGCAAATTTTTAAAATTATTATATTGAATACTTTTGCCACTCACCATTTCAGAATAGGTTAAACCACATCCCATTTCGCGGCATATTTGACGGAATGATTTATCCGATATACCGGCCAAAGGTGCCAAAAACACATTGTTTTTCAACTCTACTTGTCCAATTTTCAGCATTACAGCCCCCATTGACCACCTGTCCATCTGTATATACCTGATGGTACATATGGCCCATCTTCTATAAATCTTATATTGCCGCCAATAATGTTTACTGAAGGATCAAATCCTATTCCTATTAATCCGGCAAGATTTAAGTTTCCAGCTTCAATCATCATGGGCAATGCTATTAATCCATGTATATTAGCTATGCCACTATGAAATATTAACATATTTTGCTGTATAGTAAAAGCAGATGATGCCCCTAATCTAATCGTCATTGTATCAATAACAAATTCTCTTGATGCTCCAAAACCAACTCCTCCAATAGTTAATGGAAAGCTAACACCATGATATCCGGTTATAACAATGTTGTCACTATCAATTCTTACAATACTGCGATTTCCTTCAAAAATAAAATTTATTCTATGAAGGCCGGTACCCATTCTTGTGATGGTAACATCAGTATAGTTATCGTCTATTATGGTTATATACCATGATCGACTGATTAGGTCTGCTCTTGAAGAGAGGTATGCTTGAATATTACCTGATAAGAACAAATTGTTTGAAGGGTGGTCTTGTGTTGATCCCAGTTCTACAGAACCGGTTCCTGTTAGGGTCAAATCACCATTGCCAAATACATTTAAAATATACAGTCTGCTTATGCCATCATGGATAATGGTTTGATCTGCGTTTATTTCCCAATTGCCAAGGTCATAAGGGGCTTCGCCCTGTAGCCAAATTTCTGTTATGTACCGGCTATTGACCTGTATGCTATCTCCATTCTGTAAAAAATCCAGGTAGCTGGGAGGAATAAACAAAGTATCTAAAGTATCATGTTTAAATAGCAAACCATCTGATGAACATTGAATAAGAGTAAAACGTCCATTAATATCCGGACAGAAAGGCTCCGGTTCTGGAGTAGGCTCCGGTTCTGGAGTAGGTTCCGGGCTTGGGGTAGGCTCCGGGCTTGGGGTAGGTTCCGGGTTTGGAGTAGGTTCCGGGTTTGGAGTAGGTTCCGGGTTTGGAGTAGGTTCCGGGTTTGGAGTAGGTTCCGG
>Ga0123355_10018072_pt1 | contig 11164 bp, 15 predicted proteins | sample TergutEmb28metaG_3_FD_89872 | JGI IMG/M metagenome (GOLD analysis project Ga0123355, IMG submission 89872) | Embiratermes neotenicus P1 segment gut microbial communities from Petit-Saut dam, French Guiana - Emb289 P1 | ecosystem: Host-associated > Arthropoda: Insects > Digestive system > Gut ...
CCGCATCGCGCAATTGGAATGCTAAGAACATATGCCGCAAATCACAATATTAACTTTGCCGAACTGTTTGCTGTGTTTAATGCAGAAAATGATTTTTTTCCAGAAAAGTCTGCTACTTACGATTTAAGTGTACTGCTTGAGATGTATATTACAGATTTTGACCGCATACTAAGGCGCTACAACCGACGCAGCCTTGCACCCTATGTAGAGATGTTTGGCAATTTATTTGATGAAATCGAGACTTTCCCAATACCGACCGGCTGGTACGACCAAGAACCTTCCGTTATGTTTGGTAACTCCTGGGGGGTGGAACACAACTTTCAAGGAAACCGAATGCATAGAGGTTCTGCAATAATAGACCGGGAAAATATTCGCGGGCGGGTACCCATTGTAAGCATGACGGCTGGGCATATAACAGATGTAGGCTGGTGCAACCAGCTTGGATACTTTGTTGGCATCACAACAAAAAATGGCAGCTATTATTTGTATGCCCATTTAGACAGCCTAGCAACAGGGCTTAACCTAGGGCAGATTGTATTAGCCGGGCAACATTTAGGCCAAATGGGCAACACAGGCGGCGGTAGAAACAGCCGGAGCTTTCCTGTGCATTTACATTTGGCCATTTCCCCAAATGTAAATTTTACCCGGGGAGAGTTTTGGATAAATCCTTACCCCATACTTAGATATTTGGAAGCACGAGATTAAAATAGCTTGTAAATCTGCGTCCAGCAAGTATATAATTATCAAGACAGATATTTCCCAAATTTCAGTGGGTGTTAGGGCAAAAAGCGAAAGATGGACAAGCTCCTATTTTGCTTTTAGTATTTAATTGATTATGCAGAGGGTGATAAATATGCATGCAGATCTACACTTACACACAACATACTCTGACGGAACGAATACGCCAGCTGAATTATGTAATCTTGCAAAAGATAACAATATCAAAGTAATTTCTATCACTGATCATGATTCTGTTAATGGCATTAAAGCCATCCTAAGTGAAGACGTTCCGAGGGAAATAAATATAATACCCGGCATTGAATTATCTATTTTTAACAATGGAAAAATGATTCATATTTTAGGATATTATATTGATATATATAACGCGAAAATTGACAACTTTATAAAACAAATGTCCGATGAGATCACAAAAAGCACAAAGGTAAATTTTGATCGCGCAAAAGAGCGCAACGTATTTGATTATAGCTGGGAAAGAGTACTTAAGCTAAACCCCGGATTAACAAGAGTCTCAGGAAATAACGTAATTAAAGCTATGAAACTAGACAATTACACCCCCCTGGTGCAAGCCTGAGGGAAATGTATCATCAGTGCTTTTGGCGTGCCGATAATGAAAATTACATTTCTTTTTTAACTTTGAGCGAATATGATGCCGTTGATGTAATAAAAGCAAGTGGCGGGATGCCGGTTATTGCACATCCTAAAGAAATTGGGGATGATAACATTGTCGCAAACCTAATTAAATACGGCGCCATGGGGATTGAGGTCTTTCATCCATCCCATTCGAAAGAGGATATAATTAAATATAAACAATTAGCAGAATCTAATCATTTATTTATAACCGGCGGTACGGATTGGCATGGAGACAATAATCGGTTTAATACTCATTTTGGTATGTATGGTTTAGATAGTGACAAGTACTCAATACTGCAGCAAGCGGGGGTATGAATAATGATTGATATGAAACAAATACAAAAAAGAATATACCAAAATAAAGTGGCCAAAGGTTTTAATGTTACTGATATTTATAGAGAATTCTGCTATTTGCACGGAGAATTAACAGAAGCCTGTGAAGCATACATGCAAAAGAAAGATGACTTAGGCGAGGAACTGGCAGACGTTGCAATTTATCTGTTAGGCTTGTCTGAAATATTGGAAATAAATTTGGAAGAAGAAATTAATAAAAAAATGGATAAAAACGAGAAAAGACAGTATATCCAAAAAGATGGCGTAAATATAAGAATAAGTGAATAGTGGAGGCTGGGCATGGAAAATGTAATCATTGTCGCAGTAAAAGCGGTTATCATGTTTAATAAAAAGGCTCTCATTATTCAGCGTGCGGCCGATGATGAAGTAGGTGCAAACCTGTGGGAATTCGCTGGTGGCAAACTGGATTTTGGAGAGAACTTAGAGGCCGCCCTAAAGCGCGAAGTGAAGGAAGAGGTTGGACTAGCCGTTACTGTAGATAAATTGCTTTACGCATCTACCTTCAAAACCCATGAATACCGGCAATTGGTGATATTATCTTATTTGTGTACTGCAGATAACGACAATGTTCGTCTTTCAAATGAACATCAAAATTATATGTGGGCAAATAAAGAGCAAATGATGGATATGCTGTCTAAATCAATTGTAGATGACTTAAATCATTACTCTGTATGGACACATATTTAATTCTAGGAGATTTACATGTATCGAACGTATATACCGCGGGATGAGACTTATCTTAATCGACTGAAAGAAGTTATTTTTAATAAATATAAGCTGAATGCTATTTCAATTATACCTGCCAAACGTGGCTATTATGGGGAAACGTGGAAACTGGAAACCCTTGATAATTGTTATTTTGTTAAGCTAGATTACTTTTTGCGTCATCAGACAATATTCCGGAACAGTCTGCCGGTTGTAGAGTACCTTTGCAATAACGGCATTGGTTTTATTAATAATGTGATAAAAACCTGTAATGGTGAATTGTACACGACTTTTGACTCAGCAATACTTGGCGTATTTGAATGGGTTGATGGCGAAAATATGGAGACAGATGAGACAAAAGCTCCTGAATACCAAATGCTGTGCGAAGTTTACCGAATTTCAAGGCAAGGTTTTGATATTCCTATAGCGGATTTTTCTGACAATGCGGCGGTTCGATTTTATGAAAAATGGGGTCAACTTAAATCAGCACCAAAAAACAAGGCGAATGACAGCGTTTTATTAATACTTGCGCAGTATAAGGAAAGGCTAAATCATTGCTTTGCGCGACTATCTTATGTTTCGCAAATTTGCCGAGTGGAAACATCTGATTTTTACCTTACTCATGGAGATGCAGGAGGCAATTTTTTAGTACAAGATGGTCAATTTTATATCGTTGATTGGGATGAAGTTATGTATGCACCCATAGAGCGTGACGCATGGGTAATGTCTTGCCATGACTGGGCGGTAAAATTGTTCAATGACACGCTTAATGGAAATGGAATTCCATATGTGCTGCAGCCAGAACGCCTTGGTTTTTATTGCTACCATATGTTTTTTCATTACCTAAATGAGTTTTTTGAGGACTTTGCGGTTCATGGCCAAACACATGAAATAGAGAAGTATTTTTCCGAAAGCTGGATTTGGGAACGCATTCAATTTGCAGATACTGTATAGGGGATTTTAATAGTTTTCAACATTTGGTTAAAGACTATAATTCTGTGGAGAACCTTACAACCGACGATTATATTAAAATTGGTTACTTGGCTTTGTTTTCTGGTTTATGCTACAATCCTGACGATGGAGGTGATAATACATGATGTATCCATATATGACGCTTGCAGATGAAACTGAAATTGTTCATTCACACTTAAAGGAGCAAGATGGTGCTTATGAGGTCTTGGTTCATTTTGAACGCCCTAAACTCTATGGCTTTGACTCTGCAAGATGTAAATTGCCTTCTTATGAATGGATAATAAGAGATGGATTTACGGATGAGGAAATATTAAAATTTGAATCCCTACTTCAAAATAATGCGCACACAATATTTAAGTATGCTGAATTAGGAGGGCTTGACGTTGCCAAAGCTATTTAGAATCGGACAATATATTATTTTCTTTTGGGCCAATAAGTGAATCGGTTGAAAAATATATTTTGATTTGCTAATAAAAATATGCCTCTACAAATGAAACTGAGGTTGTACAGGCTTTTCATTAAATAAAATGATAATTGAGGTGTTACATTGATAAAAATGATTGTTGTAGACCTTGACGCAACACTACTTAGGTCAGACAAAACAATTTCTGACTATACCTTAAAGATTTTAAACCGGTGCAAACGAAATGGACATATGATCGCCTTTGCAACTGCACGTTCTGAAAGTGAATGCAAAGTATTTGCAGATATCGTAAACCCTCATGCAATAATTTCAAACCGTGGAGCCATTGTTCGATTAGAGGATAACATAATTCATCGCGCTGCAATAAGTGCTGCAACATCAAATGATTTGTTGGTGAAATTTCTAAATCATCCGAAGGTTGGCTTTATTACTGCATTAACTGAAAAAAATTTCCTTGTAAATATACCAGTTGAAAAGCATAATCCTTCTTGGGGTGAATATGACCCTAATGGGTACACTGATTTTTCAATGGGGATAGATTGTGGCACGTATAAAATCACTGTGGAGATATTTGATGATGTAACGGCAGATGAAATTGCGTCTGAATTTTCCGACATTCATGTTGTCCGCTTCTCCGGTGAGGATTGGTTTAGCTTTGCCAATAAATCCGTCAATAAGTGGGAAGGTACAAAAGCGTTAGCCGCTTATGCTGACTTTAATTTGCAAAATATCGTTGCTTTTGGTGATGATTTTAGTGATATTGAAATGTTGCGCGAGTGTAGTTTGGGCATAGCAATGGGCAATGCAATTAATGAAGTAAAATCTGTTGCCAACGTTATTTGTGATACAAACGATAATGATGGCGTAGCAAAATGGCTGGAAGACAACATACTTTGCACTAAGGAGGCTTAACAATGGCAAAGTATAGAGGCATGCGTGGGAGGCGAAATTTTAAATTAGAATGGCAGAAGCGACGCAGGGTTATTTTAATTGTGTTTTTGATTATGGCCTTTATTGCCGTTAGCCTCGTGTTGCTTACGCCGGACGCTGAGCCAGCAATTCCTGTTATATTGCCAGTTGAAGAGCCAACACAGTTTATGGAACATGCTTATTACATACCCCCCTACCCTTCCGATGTTCAAATTCCGATATGCGAAAATGCCGGACTTTATTTTGATGTAACAAACTATCGTATAATTCTACCCTATGGTGTGCAAATAATCTCTGTTAAGAGCAATCTTGCCTATTACATACATGTAGTTACCTTTGAGGGATTATATATTGAAGCCCGACGCACACAGTTATTTTTCAGCCATAGCAGCTTGGTAGTAAATGTGTCCAAAGGCGGGTGTAACTAACCACCTATATTGAGAAAAAACATAAACGTGAAAAAAACCGCAAAATACCGCCAAACCTCGCAATGACGGCGTTTGCACGGAACGCGGTTTATTTTTTTCTCATTTTTTCCGGTGTATGGTTTTTAACGCAATAGCCCTTAGAGGCTATTTTTTTATTGGCGTTTAGTAAGTGTTTAGAATTTTAGTTCAACAGTTTAGAACCCTGTTTACAACTAGTATTCTAAGCATTTAGTACGCATGTAGCACAAGGTACAACATTAACACGAATTAGAATGAGCCAACCAACCTATCCCACCCAACCTATATTTTAGTTGGTTGGCTCAACAAAACCTTGCTTAATGCCAGTTTTGAGCAGTGTACATCTTTATATACATAAAAATCGTTCATAAAAAATGAGAAATGAAGATGATAATAAATCTAATCATCAAAACCCAAAAAATAAATCCTTACAATAGGACTTTGCCAAAAGTTCTTAGGTCATCATATTCAGATATTCCTATTGGCTCATACTCTGGGTTTAATGAAACGAGCCAAATCTTTTGCTCTTCATAATCTATCTCTAATCTTTTACAATATGCTTTATCATTTAAGCTAAATATACCTATTTCACCATCTTCAACTCTTAACTGTTGCCTTACCCAGACAACCTGCCTGTCTCTAATTCGGGGTAACATGCTGTCTCCGGATATGATTACACCAAAATCAGCATAAGCCGGAATTACATTAACATCATAAGAGACTATGTCAAAAACCTCTTCACCAAGATAATCACCAATACCTGCGGAAGCAGGAAGGCTATATACCTTCATTTCCACTGTGGTTGTTTCTTCAATCGAAACAGTAGATTTTTTTGTTTTTAAAATAATATCAATATCATTGATTTCTTCTTTATACACTGGTATTTGCAATGGTTTTATAGCATTGTCACTTGTATCGCTCCACATAAGCTTAGAAAGATTGAAAAACTCAATTTGCTGGTCGAGAGTCAATCTTCTAAGATTCTCTAATACATATTGCTCATATGGTGTTAACGGAATGGCCTGATTTATTTCATCTTTATTAGCTATGAGCCAATCTAATGACACCTCTAGTAATTCGCTAATTCGGCATAGGTGTTCTAGCTTAGGACTGTTTCCCTGCTTAATCCAATCGCTTACCGTATTTTCTTTAACGTTAACAAACGCAGCCAACTCTTTCTGCGTTATTTTTTTACTCTTTAGTACGGCTTTCAAATTAGTAGCAAACATGGACAACACCTCAATAAATATAATTCGTCAAATAGGTATTTATCTATTGACAATTCGCTGATTCGGTATTAAAATAACTCTACCAGTGATTATCTTACTAGCCAAGAATAACACAGGCACAAAAAAAAATCACCCTTAAATTTTAAGGAATAGAAAGAAGGTATGTAATGAAGGAAACCACATTAAATGCGCTAGACAAAAGTAAAAAAATATATACACCGTTCGGTGTGGATGTCAAGAAAACCCTTATAGATAGAGGGTTAACCATGACGCAGTTAGAACAAATGATAGGTGCACCAGACAACTACCTTACTATGGTTCTACGTGGCAAAAGACCCGGTAGAAAATATGTACCACTTATAGCAACCATACTAGAAATGGATTTAACTAAATACGCAGTATAGGGAGGATGGGGTATATGTCAACGTTTATCATCAAAGCCGAATGGCTTAAGAAGATCGAGGACGGACGCAATCAAGCTTGGAATTATGATTTCAAGCGATATATCTTCAATGATAACTACACAGATAGTTATTGTATCTGCATTCCAGTAGGCTACGGTCTTAAAGCTATGGAATACGGTAATGGGCGCGGCATAATTAACGAATACAACAGAGTCTACCTTGATAACAATGGGGTTATAACAAAGCTTTTTGACCTTGACCAGCTAGATGAAAAAGATGTACAGATACATGTTCTAAAACAAGCGAATGCAGCATTAAAACAGGAAAACCAAGAGTTAAATGCTAAATTAGATGCTGTATTTGAAGTCATCGGTGTAAGAATAGGATAGTTCATAAAGGTGTAAGAAATAACAAATACAGGCGGTGAAATTATGGGTGATACATTATTGTCGGTTGTCGAAGTAGCGGATCTAAAAGGTTGTTCAACAAAATATATTCAACGAATACTACTTGAAGGCAAACTCAAAGCCAAAACAATAGAGGTGAAAGGTCGGGGACATGCTACACATGAATACCGTATCCCCTTAGCCTCCTTAGACCAAAAACTACAAATAAAATACAAACGGCGGCAAAAACTTGCCCAACAAAAATCCCTTTCGCCTATAGGTTCAAGTTTTGGCGAAAACCCAAGCTTAAAATCACAAGCTGAACAGTTGAACTTCGAAGCTATAACTGCCGAGGAACGAGAAGAGATAGCATTCTGGAAAGGCATTCTAAAGGAATGGAACACGTTCAGGGTAACATCTCCGCTACCAAAAGGCGAGGCAGATGCCCAGTTCGAAGATTTTATAAACGTTAAGTTATCAGGTACTAAACACGATGTAAACATCAGCATAAAAACCTTACATCGAAAACGCAAGGCACTATACGAAAAAGGGGAAGCTGCTCTAATCGACAAGCGAGGTAAGCATAAGGGCCATGCAAAGAAGATGACTGACGAAATGCGTAGAATATTTGAACATTATTATCTGCATCAGTCTAAAAAATCAATAATCCTATGTAGGTTCTTAACCGAACAGGAACTTATCAGGCTATACGGACAGGCTCCGGAAATGCCAAGCCCCAGTGTGTTTAGTAGAGCCGCACAAAGTATCCCATTACCATACATCTTATATTTTAGGGAAGGCGAAAAAGCCTACATTAGTAATTGCGCTCCATATATAGCCCGGATGTATGACGATCTAGAACCAAATGACATTTGGGTAGCGGATGGACACACCTTTGATGTTATGGTACGAGGTAAAGACGGCACGCCGTTTAGACCATACCTAAGCGCATTTATGGATGTACGCACAAGGAAAATGGTTGGCTGGGTAGTTACGGACAAGCTAAATGGAGATGTAACCATTTACGCCTTAAAACGCGGCATTGAAACCTACGGCGCACCAAAAGCAATACTTGTAGATAATGGCCGGGAATATCTCTTCCAAGATTTTAGCGGAGATGCCGGGTTCCGTAAAAAAGCCAAACGAAAAGAAGGCGAGTTTGTACCGCCAACCATATTAGAAAACCTTGGTATAGATATTAAAGTATCTATCCCCAAAAATGCAAGGGCAAAAGCGATAGAGCGCGCATTTGAAACGGTAAAAGACACATTTTCTAAGCTTTTCGACACCTACACCGGGGGTAACATTTTAGAAAAACCGGACACCCTTGAAAAAGCCCTAAAGCAGCAAGATAAACTTATGTCTATTGATGATTTTATAGCCTACGTGGATACATACATCAAGGGGTATTACAACAAAAAAACGCATAGCGGTGAGGGTATGTGGGGAGATTCCCCAGACGAAGTTTACAGCGAATTATTTAACGAAAAGCGAGTTGTACCAAAGGACAAGCTTAATCTTATGTTTATGCGCTACTCTGGCGGCACCATGAAAGTTGGCAAAAATGGTGTAACATTAAAAATCTACGGCGAAAAGCTACAGTTCTCAGATGAACACTTATGGCAGCAGCATTTTGGGCGAAATGTATATGTACGATATGCCCCGGATGACCTTTCAACCGTGAGAGTATACGACACAGATAACCAATTTATATGCATAGCCCACCAAGAGGAAAAGCTAAGCTACCATGCAACAACCGAAGATGTAAGAGAAGCCAATCGCAAGAAAAAATCACAAGAAAAGCTGGTTAAAAATTATAAGCACCTGCAAGATACCCAAGCCCAAGATGCGCTTGATGCCATTATAGAAAACGCCGCCGGAAACTTAGAAATACCCGAAAATATCAACGCAGAAATACTGCGAATGATACAGGCAAATGAGGATTTGCCCGAACTATCAAAAGCAGCAGGGGCAGAAATAATACCAATAGATTTTACCGCCGCCGCAAGCCGGGTAAGGCAACAGAGAAAATCAAAACAATAAATCAAATTAACCTACAGGAGGTACACCATGAGCAGAGTAAAAGAATTGCACCTAACCGCAGACGAGGCAAGGGCTGCACTCAGTGACTACCAGCAAAGGACAGGTAAGTCACAAAACGAAATTGCAAGAGAATTAGGCTACAACAATGCCACAGTTTTAAGCCGTTTTCGTGCAGGGACATACGAGTCCGACCACGAAGTTATTAAACGCATAGTTCAGCATTTAAAAATTACAGCGAAACGAGCAGCAGCACCTAAAAAGCCATCCTACCAAGCTACTTCTACAAGCTTACAAGTTGCTAATCTTATAGAGCTATGCCATGGCAGAGGTGAAATGGGTGTAGCCTATGGCGATCCGGGCGTGGGCAAAACAATGGCCGTAAGGCAATATGCCAAGGAAAACGATGACGCTATTGTTATTACCATATCCCCAACTAATGCAACTGTAACCGGAGTTAATGAACTTATAGCCGAAAAGCTTGGCATTAAAGAAAAAACATCGCGCCGCATTACAGCCGGAATTATTTCCAAGCTTAAAGGTACCAAGCGAGTTGTTGTAATAGATGAAGCCCAGCACCTAAAAGCCAAGGTGGTAAACCACTTGCGAAGCATAGTAGACGCAACCGAGGACGAAGACACAGGTGAGCGCATCGGCATGGCCTTAATCGGTAATTATGAAATATTTCACGAATTAAAAGTAAGACAAGCTGCCGCATTTAGCCAAGTAGAAGACCGAATAACTTACTGGGAACATCTTGTTGCAAGAGATGTAAAAAAGGGTGACATTCAGCTAATTTTTAACGAAGCGAATTTCAAGAATGATGCACTAGAGCTACTACACAAGATAAGCACTACCGTGTCCGTAAGAAAAGCCGTTCAAGTATTTACAAATACAATACAACTGTATGACATCAAAGATTATAGCGAACTAACTACGGCACATATTGCAACCGTAGCAAAGCAGATGAAAGTAAAAGTTGCATAGCGTGGGAGGGTAAGAAATGAAAATTAGACATGCCATATGCTCAGTTATCATGGCGGTGTGCATAGCCTTAACGCTTTGGGCGGTAGCAGATTCCCACCGCATTAGAGGGTATGAAGCCATTGGCGGTGAGTATTTAATAATACCATTGGGACTGGTTTTGTCCTATGTAGTTATAAAATCTGCTGAAACACTAGATAGATACAGGGCTGTATATAGAAGGCGTATTCGTGAAAATAGAAAGCATAACAGTGAAGAATATAAGCGAAGCCTTAAACCAAACAATTACTGGCCAAGTCTTAAGCTTATACAGCGTCAAATCAAGAAGGGAGCATAAACATGGGTAAACAAGTAACCGAGTCAGCCTTTGAACTTAAAACTTGGGAAGAGGTAGACACAGCATTGAGGGAGATAGCCGAGTGCGAGATATCTTTAAACGAAGTTGATGGAAACATGAATATCGCTATCAATGATGCAAAAGAGATAGCCGCTAAACTAGCAAAGCCCATGCAGACCAGAATTAAGACACTACAGGTTTTAGTCAAAGCGTTTGTCGAAACTAACAAGGCGGACATATCCGGCAAGACCAAAGTTCTAAACTTTGGCAAGGTTGGCTTTAGGCAGACAAGCCGGGTATCTGTTCCTACAAAGCAAATTGATGCAATCATTGAAAATCTACGCAAGCATGGTATGGGGGATTGCATTGTAACCAAGGAAACCATTAACAAAGAAGTTTTGGAAAAATATCCAGACAACGAAATTATCAAAGTAGGTGCGTCACGAAAAATTGATGATAAGTTTTGGATGGAAACCGACAAAACGAAAATAGGGAGAAACTAAGATGGCAAAATCAGCAGTAACAGGCTTTGGACAAAAGAAAATTACAATTGACAATATCGAGTATACCCTGCAAAAGATA
>Ga0123355_10018073_pt1 | contig 11164 bp, 6 predicted proteins | sample TergutEmb28metaG_3_FD_89872 | JGI IMG/M metagenome (GOLD analysis project Ga0123355, IMG submission 89872) | Embiratermes neotenicus P1 segment gut microbial communities from Petit-Saut dam, French Guiana - Emb289 P1 | ecosystem: Host-associated > Arthropoda: Insects > Digestive system > Gut ...
ACCCGTTGCGCTAACCACGTGACACCCCTCTATCCGCAAAAGTTGGCACTAACTTCGCCTACCGGCGGCGGCCGCTCTGTCGGTATGGTTCACTCGCGGACTAAAGCCACGGAGTTTAGTTTTTTATTATTATAATGTTCAGCACAGAGGACATTTAATCTTATTATTCAGTTTCTACACTCACTGCTCATTCAAATTCAGCTCCTTGATAGAACTGGATCCTTATTTCTGTTTACAGACATGATTTGTGGCTGCCACCTAACACTAAGACAATTTAAGTCTTAGAATTTTCTATGAAAAAATTGTGTGTCTCAAAGACACTGGAAAGTTTATTATCAGTTTCACAAATGCCGAATACTCTTTGTTTCTTGTTTTCCAGCAAGACTTGTGTATGTAATTTTCCTTTTCTCCACGTATGCTACACACCTCACATCGTTTGTTTAAAGTCCATACAAATTATTTCTTTGCTCTATGATCACCAGAACATGAATTTGTGTAGGGTCACATATGTATAATGTCGACAGGAGATGAAAGTCGAGGGTTGGCCTGACGGTACCCACTGGTAAAATAAAGGAGGGAGTCGGTGTGAAAAGTGCCAATAAGTAGAACCATTTGATGCGTACTTAGATTACGTAACAAAGTCCCTTTAACTAAATAAAATGTGTGGTGTTAAATAGAAGAACGAATTTAAGTGGCTAATTAGATTAAATGTGAAAGGAAGAGTTTGTGGATTATTTTATGCATCTGTCCCCCAGTTTGATTGAAGATATTTAAAAAGTTATAAAAATTCATGTCAGAATATCATTTTCAGAACTGAGATTCGTAACATGGACTAGTCAGCTGCAGTCAATCACAGTATGAGAGTAGACAATTTTTGTCAGAGGATGCGGATGGCACGAAGCCGCCTTCGTTGTTTGTAGCTTCCACACAACGCGCCCGGAGGACATGTTTCAGTCCTATTGTGGCATTTGTACATAAATTCGTCGCATATTGATCCTGAATTACATGTACTCTCCGCAGTATACATTTTAAGTCAATATGCTTAATTTCAGATATGTCACTGAACACAAAGATCTGAAAATCTGCCTAAAGTAAGGGTTCAGTTACCTAAAAAAATGAAAGCATGAACCTCTTAATTTGATCATACGTGTCTGAAGAATAAATTTATTCATGCCATTGCCTTACACCAAGTACATAGGTTCTTCCAAAGCGACTTCTCCACAGATTGCGAACTAATGCTTCCGCTTTCAGTTTACAGTATCCTCTCGTTTCCTTAAGGTCATTCAATAGCTGTTTACGTCTTCTTGCTCGTCTTCCCGTCACTTTATCCTCCCTTATACTTTTCCTTCAATATTGTGTTGTAGAAGGCAGTTCCTATGCAAGACGTAACCTGATGAAGGAATACGGAGTATATTAAACACGTCTATAGCAGTTCATTCGCATTTTGCTTCAAGTTTGGTTACATATTAAGCATAATCTCTACAGAGTCAGTAGCCATGAGATAGAAAATTGTGCTTTGAAATGAAATGCCTGTGTTCTCTCCAGATACTGAAACCAGTTTCGAGCTTCTTTTCTTTGACTTCGTAGTAATTAACTAAATTAGAACGTCTACAATAAACTATGCCTTGAAGAGGAAATGTGGCCATATTGCCTGGCATTGATAGCATGGCGTAGTTTGTCTGTAATGCTTCTGAGAAATGGATCTGCGGAGAATAATGACAATGTACGTCTTCTTGTTTTATGCGGTCCAACATTACAGTGTCGCTTTGAAATAGGTAAGTCGTATAGCTGAAGTACCCTTCCCCACGCGCAGCAAAAAGACAATTTGATTATGGCTAGGTTTTCCTCTATTGTATCAGAATTAAGAAATTCGATTGCGCACATTTCTAGACGACTGCACGCATAACGAAGCGTGAATTCTGCTGGCGACAGCATGGCGACGAGAACAGCATTATCAAAACGAGAGAGGGAATTGCCGGAGTATAATGGCTTTGGAAGGTCAGTCACGTGTGCAGAATTGAGGAGCGGTGATAGTACTGCATCGTCATATTCAGCTTTCAATTGACAAATTCAGATTATCCAAAATGACACTTCTAGTGGAATAAATTATATTAAAGTCTCTATGCGTTTCGTCTTTCTTTGCGCGATGATTAAAGTTTTTTTCTCCTGTACGTATCCTGTACGAGATAATCTGCATTGTATGACACCCAGACACCCCATTATTTGTCCTGTGATCGTCAAAAGTATATTTTTGAAAAGAGTTCTGAAAGGGAGCTCGGAAACCACGTGTTATATTCTTGTTGGTCAGGCCGTCCGTCATTACAAAAGTTATTCCAAAGTACTGAACATAATTTCTTCAAATTCAACAAGTAGGCTGTTTCAAGTTACTGGATGTTATCCCCTAATACACAGAGTAGGAAGCCACAGATAGCCGACAGTAGGTGTTTCCCAATCTTGGGGATTGATCTGTGGGATTACACGGATTTTTAGAGCGACATTAAGCACATAACAAGAACACGGTAAGTAACTAACACTGATTGCGGAAATTGTAGCTGTGACGATCGAAGGTGGACAATACTAGTACAGAATCATGTCTTATTGAGGGCTTGTGCTGAGAGCGTTGTCTCTTCGTGTTCTGCTGTCATGGTCCACGTGAATTAAAACCTAGTTCAGGGGTACACAAATTATCCAGAATTCTAGAAGCCGCTTTGAAATTCTAAACGCCAAAAGGTGACGTAAGTAAAATGCCATATTGATGACCTACAAGCATTTGGCGCCACCAGAACCAGCCTGGTCCCTAGGACGTTTTGCATCCATGACCTAGAGGTTTTTCGAGATATTCTTGTCAAAAGCGAACTGTCCAATAGAGAATGATTTATCGGTAAAAGGAAAATTCCTGTTTCACAATAACAGTTGCATGTCTCGACCTTTAAAACTATGATGTCGGTCTGCTGTTATAAAATTATGCGCGAAGGGCAGAACAGAAAATGTAACATATTTAATTTTCTTACCTTATATCTTTAATTATGAAATACAGGAGTTTTACTAAAATGTTAATATATTAGTTGCTAGTAGTCTTATAGTATAAGTATTATTTATGAGATTGTTATGTCTATTTTAATAGATGCACCCTTATGTTATTATTAAGTTTACTTTTTTTTAGAAAAACATTATCTCTAGTATTATTATTTTATCCTGAAGACAGGGAATAATCCTCTCCTAAAATCGTAGTGTTTTGTTCACTTTTGTTACCTTTGAAACAACAAACGATATACAAAGTCCATGAAGCTAATGATTATAAATAAATTCTAAAGTTTAAATTAATTTCGAAATAGGATGCAGCCATAATTAAATATTTTTTTTTTCACCGCCTTTTATATCCCGCAAATGTTGATCCTTAAATTGAGTCGACATTGTGAAATGAGTACATCTAATTAAAGGGATTTAAAATACATTGCAGGCTGAACTAAATTTGGCACCAGCTGCTAACTGTTCAACTAGTCATTAAATTCTTCATTTCAGTGGAAACCACATATTATTTACCGTGTTTACAAGATTTAAGCTTTGGACCCTATTGTCACAAAATCGAAGTCGATCCACAATTTCACGCTATCATTGTTCTTTATATATTTTCATATTTTTCCCAAATTGGCCACATAGCTCCCATAGATGCTTTTCTGATATTGAAGAATTCCGATTAAAAGTGTTGCACGCCTATATTTTTCTACTTCGCAAAAAATATTTTTAAGTGGCTAATTTAAATTAGGCCATTTTATTCCTATTCTTGTACGGTTATGGAAAAGAGAGGTAAGATAGACATTTCCCTGTACACGACATGACGGTATGTGGGTGAACGAAGGTGCAGGTCCTCTCTTTCTGAACTTGGACATTAGACAGAAGTGAGCGGTCAGCTTCAGAACCGGTCGCTTTGTCCCAGGGGATAGAAAATGTGTACACAGCTGGTATGGACTATTTGGAGGAGAGAAAAATTCTTTGGCTCTGCTGGAAATCGATCCACCATCCTCGATCTTAATGTAGTCACATCTATAGGTCTGCCACAGTTTTAAAATGAGAAAATACAAAGGTATGAGGTAAGTGGAGCACTCTGATACTTGGAACGTATTCACAAAGAAACCGAAGGGCAAAAAATAAGCAATTTTTATGGATGTGTATGGAACATCTTGACCGCTATCTTGGCATCTTGCACAGAATGTGGTGTTCCTAGGTCTCCAAACATTCTTCTTCTTCATAACCAATCGATGGTTTTATATCTGTACAGAAGGGCGAGGGAAATTCGCCCTTTAAGGCACTCCTCGAGGTTCCCCGCGACCACCTTAACGACATCTCTAACCCGGGAAACCTTTTCCTCTTTTCACGCTCAATCCAGCTTCTGCATCCTGATATTATCGACGCCATGGCACACATGCGTTATTATGTCTCTCAGGGGGATGAAGAACATCACCACACACGCGTCTTACATCCGCCCACATCCAGGGGACGTACTTCTATCTTTTTTCCACCGTCGCTGTTGACTGTGTGTACACACATGCAAGTATTGATAAACAGACAGTTAAAGCATCTGAAAAGGGAAAGGAAAGGACGAGGAAAGATGTGTGAGAAACGTATGTGTTTCCAGGTGATACAGCCGAGGAATGTCTTTGGTCTCCGAGCTACATTACTAGATACTAGGGTTCTGTTGGTGTAAGCCAATGTGTGATGCTTTCAATGTACTATACAATACCTGATTTGAACCATGAAGCAGAATCCTTTCTTTCTGGTCTGATGTTGGCACAGAGCATTTTCCAAACCAAATATTCATTTGTATAATAAAAACAAATTTTTGTAGACGTCAAGCAAGTAGAATACTGATCTAACTCAGAAGATGATGGTCATCCTCTGGTACAGAAAATTTCCGCCTGTTTTTGGACGTAAAAATTCATTCTCAACACTCACAAGGTATTTTATTAAAATCTGACAAGAATAAAGGATATTTGTTATGAAGACCTATGTACACTGATGTTAGTATCTCACGTAATTCTTCTTAAAATGAGAAACATTTCAGACATAAGTTTTAGAAAAAAAGAAAATCCGTATTTTAAGTTAAACAAGCTTTCTCCGAAAATCGTGCCGTTTATGAGATAATGTGGAAAATTGTGGTACAGCCAGACAGGCTACAGAGGAAATGGAGGAAAAAAATTCTGAAGACTGAGGAGATCGCAGAAATCCACCAAAAGGAAGTAATGGAAATGGCTATTCGTAAGTTACTGCAAATGCACGAGACAGATTTCTACAGCGACAGAAAATTTAATCTCGTATGCAGACTGGACAAATATATCAATGTGCTCGAGGATTATGCTATAAAATAATGATACTTCAGTTTAAAAAATAGCTACATTGAACCTTGTAATAACTTCTCCTTTAATTTTATGATCTATAGAAACTTACCTGTTAAACATTCTTCCGTGCGCGCGCCCGCACACACACGCACGCGCGCGCGCACACACACACACACACACACACACACACACACACACACGAACAGCACATGATTTTCTCTTGATTTAAATATTCATAACACAGAAGACCAAGGAATACAAATTATGAGGATTCTCCGTTTTCTTTTTGTGAGTCCTTAAGAAAAAGCTTAATATATTCTGGAATGTGACGCCGTGTATATGGTATAAGTTTTCACTATATGGGAGACATATTTTGCCTATGTCGCCGGGGTATGCTTCACTCATACACACTGAAGAAGGAAGCAGCTCCTTTCCGCTATGTATCGGTGCGAACATAGCAGACTATCAGACTTTGTGTTACAGAATACCGTGTTTTTATACTCGCTGCCCTGAGAACCACAGATATCATTCATGATGCTTCCTCTTTCGTAGTTACAACCCTTTGTTCTCAAAATCCTTCAAACTACTGTATTTGTTAAACCAAAATTCTTTTCCGTATAAAAGACACAAATGTGTTTCTTCTTTCGTAAGAGCATCTGTAAGAAAGCAGATGGACTCGGAACAAGACGAGAATACTTTAATGAATCTGTATCATACCCTGAACCATGAAACTTTACTACAGCTCGATAAATCCTACTACAACTCACTAGTTTATTATAAGAACGTCACTATAGTGTCGCACTTTACTTAACAAGAAGTCGTTTGGTGTCTACTGGTATGTAACAAGCGTGAAACTTGTGGACATTTCGTGGAAACAGGAGGAAGAATAGAATAAAACGCGTTTCAATATATAACCATGAATGTCGAACTCAATTGTTACCAAGTAGTGACGTAACACACACAGTTAAATATCAGAGGTATCGTAACGGAAGTTTTTTTTTATCGTCTTGATCCTGAAAACCTTAAAACTTTTCCTTACAAGTTTAAAACTGCTTGACCCTTGAAGATGATATCGATGGGCTGTACCAAAACGTCCATACACAATTACCAACATAAGCTGTGTAACAATCTAGAAAATCGAGGACCTCAGGAAAATATCCCTTAGGGATTGTTAGCAGAACTGGAATATTGAGGCTGTGTATCTTCGAGAATGTGTTTTTATCAGTGAAGGAAGGTTTATTCTCGTACAAACACATCTGTTGTTCAAACTACCTAATAACCAATATGTGCATTTATATTCTAGGTCTTTCCACAGACACACTGGGAGGATAGTCTTCTTTTAAACATTATACTACTAACAACTGTAGCTGATGTTTTCAGTAGGCAAAACTAGCATCTTCGGAAATGTTATCGAGAAAGGGTGAAAATTTACAGATGTAAAAATCTTTCATTTAATATATACAAGAATTCCCAGCGTGTTAATTCCAAATGCTGTGTTCTCCCCGGCACGTAATTCTCAACCACTGTAAAGTTTTCTCTTCCCTCGGGCTGAGAACTTAAATGTGTCTCATGATACATCCGTAAAATGTTTTGGAAGACAATAATAAAATTATTTGTTTCCAACACAACGTTTTATTATTTATTTTAACTTGTTGGCGACAATTTAAAATAAATAATAAAATATTGTCGTGTGTTGACTGAAACAAATAATGTTATTGTCTTTCAATTCTATAAAACAACGGGATGCCATCTACAAAAATCGTAAAATGTTTTCTTCAAATTCATTCGACGCCTACAACAATCGCAAAAGTTTCACAAATTCTAATCGACATTATGGGGGATTGGCGACTAAAAATCTGTGTAGCCTTAGTATCGTATTCGCGGCGCTCGGAGGGGAACGTATTGTTTTTAGGTTATGGTGGCAGTTCTTGTTTATATGTCATCTCTTGTGTGGTCCGTATTCCATGCGTTATTCAAAAGAATTAAATTTCAATACCAGCAACTGCGCAATAGTATTTTGACATACGTCATGATGTTTTATTACAGGATACCATGCAATAATAGTACATTAAAATACTACTTTGTACTTCTGGAATTTATATTGTAGTCATCTTTTTTGTTTATACACATTGTAGTGTTCATTGTCCCGAAGAGAAATATGCTGCCTACTTTTTCAGAGGGATCTAATTTTCTTCCACCCCATCATGTCAACATTCCATCCATCCGTATATATGGCGCTACAGCCCCTTCTGGGTCTTGGCCTCCCTCATAAGACGCCTCCATTTTTCTGAAAGCAAATTCTTTCCCGGAGTGGTGTTGTGACCCCACGACCAACCTCCAAACTGGAGGACTAAGGTGTCCCTTTTTGTCTGGTTCATCACCTTTGACCTGTCCAGCTTGGGTTACCCTGTCATTAGCTATGCTACCACCGGCTTAGCTCTCAGGATCATTTGACCACACTAGCACAAGCACTACGTCAAAGTAGGGACACCTTCGGGGGGACGTCAACATTTACCTGAAATAATTCAGTCACCCTAAAGACAGAGACAGTATATTTATCCGAAACCTCAGAAAAACAAAGCAAATAACCCAAAACATGATCGTCATTTGGAGAAGAAGCTTGGTACATTTAACTTAAAAAAATACATTCCTGTCCTGAAAACTGATAGAGTCTCTTTCCAAACAGAGTTTACGGCAGATAAACGAATAGACTTTTGAACTTTGGCTTATCTGCAGGTAGTAATAAATTGTTAATGAATTAATGATTTTGCGTTATTGAATTTGAAAAGCAAACAGCAATTCTTCGAAAATATTTGTAATTTTTACAATCTACACAGTCTTTTACGCAGAATACACTATAATAAACATTTGCAGCCCTGAAAAAAAGTTTCACATAATTTAGTTAATTTATAGAGCTAAGTTTGTAGGAGAAAAATGTGTACCTTTGGAAATACTTCTGCATGATACGTTCATATGATCGTCGCTTCCCACATCATTACTTCGTGGTATGCCATCCTTCTCCTTTGCTGTTAACATCTCAAGAAGGAAGCATGGAAAATAACAACAAAACGTAACGTTGCAGGAGAATAAATCATTTTCCATTTATTTTGTTTTATAAAAAGTGTTTTTGTTCCACTTTTTGATGCACCATTGAGGATTCCGTCTTTTACTTTTTATGTCATCTACCTGTTCTCCTCTCTTCGCGCTTTCTAGACACGTGTATGGTAGAATTTTATATCGAATTAGTTATTGTATTCAAATTTGTATCCGCCTTTTCAATTGCTTAGTAATGTAACTCAGTAAGACATTATGGCGTCGATTTCTCTCACACACGTATTTCTTGCAGGAAAACCGCAGAAAAATGTAATTGTAAAACTATTGCTAGTTAATACTGTTACGCAATGGTCAAAAGAAAATACTCTACTAACAATTATAAGATTTCGCAATTTCTGACATAATATGTGTTATTTCCACTACACTTTGTGTTTCTTCTAGCATGTCAACTAAGAGTTGCTTCAGTAATTTAGCGACAGTTCTTCATCTTCATTGGTTATACGGAGATGATTTCCGGAAATGATACATGTAAATGCGTGTGGAAGGAAGTGGTTATGACCTAGATTAACAACCACTACTTTCATTTATGTGGAGGGGCTGGATAAAACCACATAAATATTAATGACTAGAAACCGTCTCCGGGTCAGGTTTAGAACCCACAACATCCTGTACATGAAGCTAGAGTGCCAATCACGTGCTTATGACAAATATTTCCATGGTAGAAACAGGACTTACAAGAAATCTTTTATTAGGCTACTTATCCACTGCATGGTTACTTAGTTGCGGCTAGGAGGGGGAAGGTTAATTATAAGCTGAAAGAGTAGGGACAAAAAGGTAATGGGTGTTGTACATACAAATGTGGTTTTACAGATTTCATTCGTATAAATTGAAGAAAACCACGAAAATTTATTTTGTGATAAGAAGTTAACATAGTAGAGATTCTAATCGAGTGCCTCCACGCTTTTAAGTGTCACAATAAGCTAATACATAAGCACACTAAATATTTTAATTTCACCTTGATTTCCTGACTGCTCAGTTTTCCTCCAAACATTATCTCTTGAACTTTTGCGGATTTGAAATGAAAATAACAAATTACAGCAATGTGTCTTTTATCCGGCAGACAAAATGTGGCTGTAACGTGAGGCAATTTTGATTTTTAGGTGCGTTTACTTAGTCGCGATAAGCGCCTGTTATTTGCTTCATATCTGTCAACCTGTCTCTCCATCCACCTTTCATCCTGTCCGCATGTTTCATTGCGGCTCCACCAACGCGGATTTCTATGAAATTTGATCCTGTATACTTTTATGAGAGAATATCAACAAACTTGAACAGTTTTCTTACAATCGGACAAAAGTATCGGGCAATTTATATGAAGACCTCAGCACGTTTCAATGTCGTCGGCGTCGTATATTTGCCATAAAAACATCGTTGTGCAGCACTCAATATTTTTATAGTTTTGGCAGTGACATGTAGCTCAACAATTCACAAACAACACGTTTCAGAATTTCTACTGCAACAATGGTTACTGGAACACGCCACGATATTGCGTTCTACACAAATAGCGTATCTTGAAGTAGCCGTTACGTGAATCAATTCGATTCCCTTTACAAAGTAACAGATTGTACCTACTGCAAAGGAATGGCGGACAAGGTGCACAACGCACCTCATATCTTCAGCTGGGGTGGTCTATAGACGCTTCCCTCTTATAATAATTTATGGCCGAGTTTGTATTCAGGTACCGAGCATTATGTTGCAGATAATAGGCATGATCTGGCCATCCACATCCTGCAGCATGTGGCGTGCAGGCGAGAAGGGAACCAGTAGCACTTATAATGACAAAATATACCCCTCACCTATTCAGAGGGCACAGTAAACTTTATTCCAGGTTTTAGGCGGCAGTGGCGTGACACCACTCACTTTCGTGTAGCACTGGGATTACAAATGCCTTACAATACATCTCCATTTCCCCATACTACCTTCAAGGTTTGGTGCTTAATTAAACCCCCGGACAATTTTATATTCAATGAACACTTGCATTAAAGTAACTGGCGCAGTGATTACGATGTAAGCCTACTCGTTTGTGAGCATTACTTAATGAATTTTAATTTTCTAGTATCGACACTTTTAGTTTGTTTCTGTGATTGACGAACATTCTTCGATTATCCGATTGAAAATAAACTTCAGCCTTAAAAGTGTGGATTGCCGATGGCAGTTGTAGCTGTAGGAGTAAGTACACACCACAGTGGCCATCTTCACAGCTTTTGGTGTATCTAAATATCTCGAGGCTAAATTACATTTTTTACAGTCTTTTCCCATTCCATAAATATTATTATTTGTAAGTACATACATGTCTATACACATGTATACATGTAATTATATATATATATATGTATTATATTAAACGTCTAGGTTGTAATACTGAAGATAATGAGCAGAAATTTGTTAAAGTCATGATTTCAAAATATGTTTAAATCGGTATTGCTACATTCATCTTTTCTGAAAAATACTATAGCGTACGTCTTTTCACCAGTACAACTTTATGCGCGTTGTTTTCGAACACAGTTATGGTACTGGTGTCTTTACAGAAGATTAAAAATTGTTGAGAACACGTAAATTTGGAAATTAATATTTCAGTCAAAAGGTATTTTCTATATTCTTCTTTTTAAGCTTTCGCCGTGTTGTAAATGTAATTTATTCCTTTTTGGGTAATTCCCCGGCGTCTGAGATTTAATTGCCGACGTTTCGGAACTCACTATCGGTTCCATCTTCATAGG
>Ga0123355_10018074_pt1 | contig 11163 bp, 12 predicted proteins | sample TergutEmb28metaG_3_FD_89872 | JGI IMG/M metagenome (GOLD analysis project Ga0123355, IMG submission 89872) | Embiratermes neotenicus P1 segment gut microbial communities from Petit-Saut dam, French Guiana - Emb289 P1 | ecosystem: Host-associated > Arthropoda: Insects > Digestive system > Gut ...
TCGCGCATTGTAGCCATAATCTACACCTCCTTATGCTTTAACAGACGCTTCGTCATCTATGCGGATTTCTGCGCTTTCTTTAAATTCTTCAATGGCAGTGCGGATTTTCGCCTCAATTTCGGGCGAAAGTTCTTTTTTCTCACGGATTTCAGCCAAAATTTCAGGATATCTGGCGTGGAAGACGTTAAGCATTTCGCGCTCGAATTCCAGCACCTTGTCAACGGGAACATTTGCCAGATAGCGGTTTGTCACAGCAAACAGCACCACAACCTGCTCTTCTACAGACATGGGCTTGTACTGTGGCTGTTTAAGAATTTCCACGATGCGAAGGCCGTGGTTAAGCCTCTCCAGCGTGTCCTTGTCAAGGTCAGAGCCAAACTGGGCGAAAGACGCCAGTTCTCGATATTGGGCAAGCTCAACACGGATTGGTCCTGCAATTTTGCGCATGGCCTTAATTTGGGCAGAGCCGCCTACGCGGGACACAGACAGGCCAGGGTTTACGGCAGGCCGCACGCCAGCGTTAAACATGTCGGATTCAAGATATATTTGCCCATCGGTGATGGAGATAACATTCGTTGGGATGTAGGCAGAAACGTCGCCTTCCAGCGTCTCAATAACGGGCAGGGCTGTGATAGAACCGCCGCCGTAGTCCGAATTAAGGCGCGCGGCGCGCTCCAAAAGGCGGCTATGCAGGTAGAAAACGTCGCCGGGATAGGCTTCGCGGCCCGGTGGGCGGCGCAAAAGCAGGCTCATGGCACGATATGCCACGGCGTGCTTGGAAAGGTCGTCATAAATAACGAGGACATCCTTGCCTTGCTCCATCCATTCTTCGGCAATGGCCACGCCGCAGTAAGGTGCCACATATTGCAGAGGCGCACTGTCAGAGGCATTGGCCACGACAATGGTGGTATAGTCCATTGCACCGGTGCTTTCAAGCACGGACACAACACGCGCTACGGTTGAGGCCTTTTGGCCTATGGCTACATAAACGCATAGCAAATCTTGGCCTTTTTGGTTGATTATGGTATCTATGCAAATGGCGGTTTTGCCTGTTTGGCGGTCGCCCAGGATAAGTTCGCGCTGGCCGCGGCCAATAGGCACCATAGAATCTATGGCCTTAATGCCTGTCTGCACAGGCACGGAAACCTCTTGGCGGGTGATAACGCCGGGGGCAACGCGCTCTATTGGCCTTGATGTGCTGGTGATGATGGGGCCTTTGTTGTCAACAGGCTCGCCTAGGGCGTTTACAACGCGGCCTATCATGGCATCCCCCGTCGGCACTTGGGCCAGGCGGCCCGTAAGGCGCACGGTGTCGCCTTCCTTTATGGCCTCGTCGCTGCCCAAAAGCACCACGCCCACATTGTCCTCTTCCAGGTTTAGCGTCATGCCAAAGATGCCGGCCTCTACAAATTCCAGCAGCTCGCCGCTCATGGCGTTTTCAAGGCCATATACGCGGGCGATGCCATCTCCAACCTGTATGACAGTGCCCACTTCAGAGACATCCAGTTTGGTAGAATATCCCTTTATTTGCTCTTTGATAACAGAGCTTATTTCTTCGGGTCTGAGACTCATAATTCAATCTCCTTTATATCTAATAGGCATTGCCTAAAAGCTCTTTTTTCAACATCTTCATTTGATGCTTGATGCTTGCATCAAAAACATAGCCGTCAACTTCCACGCGAAAGCCCGCGATGAGATCTTTATCAATAATTCTTTCTATTTGGACTGTCTTGTTTAGCTTTTTAGATAACACGTCAATAATTTGGGCCACTTTTTCGGCAGATAGCTCTTCCGGCGAATACAGCTTCGCGACAGTTTTGCGCACATAGTCCATATAAAGCGTGTCAAAATGGCGCAAAACGCCTAAAATTTCGTTTTTGCGGCCGCGTTTTAGCAGCAACGAAAACAGCCCTAAAAAGTCATCAGGTATTTTGCCGACAAAAGCAGCTGACAGGGCGTTTTCCTTGTCAGTCAGCGGGATGCCTGGATGATTTATAATGCCCAAAATGTCTTTATCATTTTCAAAGGCAGCCAAAATGGCTTTTGCAGCGGTGTTGTAGGCCTCTACGGCATTTTTTTCCACAGCAAGGGCAAATAGGGCGTTAGAATAGCGTAATACAGCTAGTTTCTCCATTCTGCGTCCCCCAATTCGGCAATTGCTTGGTCAAGAAGCCTGTTGCGCGTGGCATCGTCAGCCGTCAATTGGCCGCCCATCAGCCTCTCAGCCATTAGGGCAGAAACCTGCACAATTTGGCGATGTATCTCGTCCTTGGCCTTTTCCCGCTCTTGCTCCATGTCGCGGCGGGCCCTTTCCATGATAAGGTCGGCTTCGCTTTTGGCGGCGGCGATAATTTCCGCTTCCCGGGTTTGCGCGGTTTTCTTTGCGGTGTCCAAAATGTCGTCACGCTCTTGCTTTATGCCGCTAAGCTTGGCATCATAGGCGGTGCGCGCCTCTTCGGACTTTTTGAAGTTTTCCGCGGCGGCTTCTATTTCGCCCTTTATACGCTCGCGACGCATTTCAAGAAATTGTAAAATGGGCTTGTAAAGCAGCCATGACAGGACAAATATGATAAATGCCATATTTATCCACACAAACCATAGCTCGTTGATAAAGCTTAAATCAAAGCCCAAAATTCTGCCGTATTCATCCACCGGTTCAAATGCAGTTAAAAATACAAACAAAGGGTTAACCTCCTTCCTAGAGACTAGATGCTAGAGACTAGGGACTAGGTTAGAGTGATTGAATTGCGTTTAGGTAGATGTTTACGAATATGTTAGGTGTAACGAAAAGTAGCAGGATGGCTACGAGAAGGCCGTATAGGCCGCCTGTTTCTGCTATGGCCAGGCCTAGGATGAGCGTCGAGCGCACTTGGCCGGTTGCTTCCGGTTGGCGGCCAATGGCTTCCACGGCCTTGCCTACGGCCAAACCTTGGGAGAACGACGGTGCCATGCCCGCCAAAGCGGCAATTGCGGCACCAATGGCTGATGCGGCCAAAATGAGGGAGATGGGGTCGCCGCCTGCTGTGACGGAAAGCATACCGACAGCCGACTGTAAAACTTGATTTAAATACATTGCAAATTCCTCCTATAATTGTAAATTGTAAGTATATATGTTAAATTTTAATTTTCTTGTGGAACCTTCGTCATTATGAAGAACATGGACACTGTGACGAAAATATAGGCCTGCAACGCGCCGATGAAAATGTCGAAAAATAGGGACAGTGCGCCCGGGATGGCGATGGACGCCCACCATGGCAAAAGGAAATATATCAGCGACATTAGGATGAGGCCGCTTAGGATGTTGGCGAAAAGGCGCATACCAAGGGAAACGGACTTTGTGATGTCCGATAGGATGTTTAGCGGCGCGAAGATGAAAATGGGTCGCAGCCATTCTTTAAAATGTTCGGAGCCGTTGTATCTTATGCCGACATATTGCATTAAAATAACTGTCGTCAGGCCCATGGAAAAGGTTACGGCAAGGTCTGCCGTGGGGTTTCGTAGGCCCGTGATGCTAATGATGTTGGAGAGAAAGAAAAACAGAAAAACACCAAAAAACCAATTGCCCAGGTAGCGATACCTTCGCGATAAAATGCCTGTCGCGAAGTTATCAAAGGCCTCTACAATGGCTTCCATGATGTTTTGAAATTTGGTTTCGGGCACTTCTTTAAATTTGCGCATTTTTACGCGTACCACAATGGCCATCACCACAAGAAACGCGCCGATAAGCCACATGGCAATAAGGGTGTCGTTGATGGTGATGAAGATATTTTCGGTAAAATAAAGCCTGAAATATCCCGAATTTTCTATGCTGGTAATTTCAAAATCCACTATGCAACTCCCCTCTTCTAATTTATGTCGTTGCTGCTATTTTTTGTAAACAACCTTATCGCAATAGCCGAAAGCGTCATTGCCACTGTGCCTACAAAGGTGCCTACAAGGCCCCATGTGCCCATTAGCAGCACCGCCCCCACAAACACCACTGCTGTAAGCAGATAACGTGTGGTATAGCCTAGCCTCATCAGGTTTTTGACGGTTTTTACGTCTTCATAATCTGCTTCGGTAAGCTTTGCCACGGAGCGTTCTAATATAATTATCTTTAAAATGGACATGGCCGCGCCCAGCCCAACGCCAATGGCGTAAAAGGCTTGGTCCGGCACGAAAAACAGGCCTATTATAAGGCCTAGGGCGGAAAATGCTAAAATGCCTAAGATTATGCCTTTGGCTGTGGCTGACAGCTTCATATCGCAAAATCCTCCGCGGGGCTTTCGATGCGCCCGAAATGGTATAAAATTGCCTGATGTATCCTATGTGATGCGGCGCCGTCTCCAAAAGGGTTTTTGGCGCGGGCCATGCGGCCATATTCGACTTTATCTTTAAGCAGATGTGCCGCCATATTGTATATGGTGGCTTCTTCAGTGCCTGCCAGCGCCAAGCAGCCTGTTTCAAGGCCTTCGGGCCTCTCTGTAACATCACGCAGCACCAGCACGGGCTTGTTAAGATGCGGGGCCTCTTCTTGGATGCCGCCGGAATCGGTTAAAATCAAATGCGAACGGTGGATGAGGTTTAGCAAATCCGCCACATCAATAGGCGAAATTAAGTGGACTTTGCCGTTGCCGCCTAAGAGCCTGTGTGCAACATCTTTCACGGCGGGACTTAAATGCACAGGCCACACAACCTCTACATCATCAAAGTCCGCCACAAGGCGCGCTACAGCGCGGCAGATGTTTTCCATTGGCTGCCCATAATTTTCCCGGCGATGGGCCGTCATAGCGATTATGCGCTTGTTTTCAAAGTCTATATCATTCAGGCTGCTTTCGTGGAAAAAATAGTCCCGCGAGACAAGCCCATCAATAGCATCTATTGCGGTGTTGCCAGTGACAAAAATACTATGGCCCGGAACATTTTCCGCCAGCAAATTGTTGCGAGCGTCAATTGTAGGCGCAAAGTTAAGGTCTGCCAGCACGGCGGCAATGCGCCTGTTGGCTTCCTCGGGATAAGGTGCCCATTTGTTGTAGGTGCGCAAACCTGCTTCCACGTGGCCAAGCCTCACCTGGGCGTAATATGCCGCAACGGAAGCCGCCATTGTGGTGGTGGTATCGCCATGGACCAGCACAAGATCCGGCTTTGCCTGTTCTAACACATCCAGCACACCGTTAAGAGTTGACGTTGTGATATGGGCCAAATTTTGCTTTTGCACCATGATGTCAAGGTCAAAATCCGGCGTGATGTCAAAAACTTGCAAAACTTGGTCCAGCATTTGACGGTGCTGGGCTGTGACGCAAATTTTAGAATTGATATAAGGGCAATTTTCCAGCACCTTAACAAGAGGAGCCATTTTTATGGCCTCGGGCCTTGTACCAAAGATGCTAAGAACATTGATTTTACGCATATTGCCCTCCATCGCTTTTCAAAAGCTGCACAAAAGGCGCCCCCCCAAAAAGAATGCGCCTTTGCTTTTACACTACCCTTGAGAACTTCTTAGATTTTTTAAGACTACGCAGTTCTTTTACGCAAATTTTCATGGTTTTAATGCTTCCATTTTCATCCATAACGCGGATTTTTTTCAAATTAGGCTTCCACGTCCTGTTTGCGCGTCTGGAAACATGGCTTCTGGTTATGCTTATCCTATGACCCGTCATAACACCCTTGCCTGAAATTTCACATCTTGCGGCCATCTTAACACCTCCTTACACTATATTGGTAGATAGTCAAATTCAAATCGTCAAGATATTATAACAGATATCTTCGATGATTTCAAGCACAAGTTTTACTTATTTTACAATTTTTCACTATAAATTCGCAATACTTCTTCGGCTATGGCGCTATTGTCTGCAAATTCGTCAATATCCACCCAATGGCTTTCCGGAAGCTGATGCCTAAACCAGGTAAGCTGCCTTTTTGCAAAGTGTCGCGTGCCGCGTTTTACAGCGGTTATAGCGTCTTCAAGAAGACACTCGTCCTGCAAATATTTTATAATTTCTTTGTAGCCCAGGCCCTGCATGGATGGTAAGGCAGGCGAATGGCCTGCTGCAAGCAGTGCCGCCACTTCTTCCACCAGCCCCGCAGCCACCATTTTGTCCACGCGGCGGTTTATCCTGTCGTACATTGCGGCGCGCTCGCCGTGCAGCACGAAGATGCCCGCGTCATAGGCCGGGCGGCTGTGCTTTTCTTTTTGCTGCTGATTATGCAAGGATATCAGTGTATTGTGTTGGCGAGAATACTCCAGGGCGCGAATTACGCGCTTCACATTGTTTATGTCGATGGATTTTGCTGCTTCCGCATCTACTTCTTTCAGCATGTCATGCAAAAATATTGCGCCTTTTTCTTTCGCAATTCCTTCCAACTGCTGGCGATAATCCTTATCACTGTCAATTCCCGCATCAAGGGCCGCATCAAACAACAAGGCATTGATATAAAAGCCCGTGCCTCCGCAGATTATAGGGATTTTGCCGCGAGCGGTAATGTCCTTAATCAGCTCTGACGCGCGATTTTTAAAGATGGCAACGCTATATGGCTCGTTTGGTTCAAGATCATCTATCAAATGGTGTGGGATGCCTTGCATCTCCTCTGGGCGCACCTTAGCGGTACCAATGTCCATATGCTTGTATATCTGCATAGAATCCGCAGAAATTATTTCGCCGTGCAGGTGCTGCGCCAAGGCGATGGCTGTGGGGGTTTTACCACAGGCGGTTGGCCCGCATATCACAATAATTTTCGTCATGGCCATATCCCTTTCAGGTTTTTCATCGCTTGTTTGGCTTTGCGCACATTTTCTATAGCTTCAGGCAGTGTCAAGTTGTCCACATCTATCTCATCAAGATCTTCCAAAAACATGCGGAAGCTTTTTATATCTTTGTTGATATCGTTAAGGTCAGCTGCTTCGCTTTTCGTGAAGACATCCGTATCTCCAAGTTTTCTCTGGATTTCCTTGGACCTTTCAATGACGGCATTTGGCAAGCCCGCCAGCTTTGCTACAAAAATGCCATAGGATTTATCAGCACCACCAGGCACAATTTTATGCAAAAATGTGATGTTTTCGCCGTCTTCATCCACTTGCATCCGATAGTTTACAGCGCCGGGTATTTCGCCTTCGGCGGCGGTAAGCTCGTGAAAATGTGTTGCGAAAAGGGTTTTAGCGGAAATTTCCAAGGAAATATATTCCATAATTGCAAGGGCAATAGAAAAACCATCCATTGTGCCTGTGCCTCTGCCAATTTCATCCAATACAATCAAGCTTCTTCGGGTTGCGTTTTTCAATATATTGGCCGTTTCGCTCATTTCTACCATGAAAGTAGATTGGCCGCGCCCAAGGTCGTCTGAAGCACCGATGCGGGTAAAAACGCGGTCGCAAATTGGCAGGGCGGCCTCGGAAGCTGGTACAAAGCTGCCCATCTGTGCCATGATGCATATCAGGGCAACTTGTCGCAGATATGTTGATTTTCCGGCCATATTAGGCCCTGTGATAATGGCTATTTTGTTGCCGGCGTTATCCAAATATGTGTCATTTGGTACGAAGTTTTCGGATAAAAGCTGCTCTATAACAGGGTGGCGGCCATTTTGTACTTCAATTGCGCCATCGCGAATTTGCGGGCAAACATAGTTGTGCTTTGCCGCAATTTCTCCCATGGACTGCAAAACGTCAATGGTAGCAACCATATGGGCCGAAAGCTTCAAGCGCAACACTTCCTGTGCAATCTCTTTGCGCAGCTTGTTAAACAAATCTTGCTCAATTTGGATCAGGCGGTCTGTTATGGCCAAAATATCTACTTCCAGTTGTTTGAGCGCATCCGTTGAAAACCTCTCGCAGTTTAAAAGGGTCTGCTTGCGCTGATAATGGGCAGGTGCTGCATTTCTTTGGCTGTTGGGCACCTCGAAATAGTAGCCAAACACCTTGTTGTGGCCAACTTTCAGGCCCTTTATGCCAGTGGACTTTCTTTCCTGTTGCTCCATGTCCGCAAGCCGATGTAAAAGTCGTGTTCTTGTGGCTTTTGCGGCATCCAAATTATCATCGTAGCCTTCCGCAAACATGCTGCCTTCATCAGTTGGCGCGGCCGAAAGGGCGCCCTCAATTTTTTCTCTCACATCGGCCAGCGTATCCAAGTTTTCGCGAAAATATGTATTAAGGGCAGAACTTGCGTGGCGCAAAATCTGCTTTATATCGGTAAAGGCATCAAGGGACTGCTTTAGCGCGATAAAATCCCGCGCAGTGACGCGCCAATAGATAATTTTGCCGCAAAGACGCTCTATGTCGGAAATTTTGCCAAGTGCCGTACGCATTTCTTCTCGAAAGGTCGAGTTTTCCACAAAATCCGTAACGGCCGCTTGTCTTGTCGCTATATCCTTCGCGTTTACCAAAGGGCTTTCCATCCATTTGCGCAGCAATCGCTTGCCCATCGGCGTGCGCGTTTGGTCCATCGCCCAAAAAAGTGTACCCACAGTATCTTTTTCCCGTAATGTCTCCACAAGTTCCAGGTTTCTAAATGTGCTTTTGTCCAAAATCATAAAATCGCCCGTGGTATATCGGCTTATTTTATTGATATGTGATAGGGCGGTTTGTTGGGTTTCGTGCAGGTTTTGCATAAGGGCGCCGGCGGCATTTATGCTTGGCGCAGAAAGTTTTGTGGCATCCAAGGCCTCCGCGCCAAAATGTGAGACCAGCTTTTCAGAGGCAAAATCATGCAAAAATGCCCAAAAATGGTATACATTGGGCGTCAAATCTATTTCATCTTTAACTTCACGCAGCATAGGAAAATCAGGGTTTGCAATAATTTCCTTTGGACTTATTTTATGTAGTTCGTCCGTCAGCTTGTTTGGCGCGTCAAATTGCGTGACGAAAAAATCCCCTGTGGCAATATCTGCGTAGGCTAGGCCAAAGGTTGTGCTGTTTTCGGAAAAAATAGCCGCGATGTAATTGCTGGTGTTTTTAGATTCATCAAACACGGTGCCGGGTGTGTAAACACGGACAACTTTGCGTTCCATTAGGCCGTTTTTGCTATCGACTTGGGGCACCTGCTCGCACAGTGCAACTTTGTGGCCAGCCTCAACAAGGCGCAGAATATAATCCTCTGCGGCATGATGGGGCAGGCCACACATGGGAGATTTGCCTTGGCCGGTTTCGCGAGACGTAAGGTGCAAGCCCAGTTTTTCCGAAGCTATGCGGGCATCGTCGAAAAAGAGTTCGTAAAAATCCCCAAGCCTAAAGAATAAAAGCGCATCCTTATGCTTTTCTTTAATTTCCATATATTGGCGCATCATTGGTGAAAATTCTGCCAAAAAATCACCTTCCTTTGCTATGACAGCCGCCGCAACCGCCTGAATGTGCCGATTTTAGGCCAATAGTCATCCGCAGCATCTCCAAAACAGATGTGGCGAAGTTGTTAAAATCCGCCTCAGCCTTGAGATATTCTTGCACGGCGGGCTGGCTTTTCATTTCGATTTCAAGCTCTACCAGCTGTGTCAAAGCCTGCTGGTATCTCTCCCGGGTCATGAGGCCGCTTTCTTGGGCGGTTTGCATATTTTTTTGATGCTCGTTATATTCCGCATGGGCGGCTTGCGCCGCCGTGTCCGCTTCAAAGGCGGCCTTGGTATCTGCCAGTCGCAAGGATGTTTCCGAAGCCAATATCATGTTTCCTAATTCAGCGGCTTTTTCAAGATATATCGTTTCCATCAACAATCTCTCCGTTCAGATAAAATGTGCGGGCTTCTGTGATGCGCACGTTAAGGGGCTTGCCCAGCAAGTCCTCACTGCCCGCAAAATGCACCAGAGAATTATCATCCGCCCTGCCGTTTAAAATGCCATTTTTTCCCACAGCCTCGGGCACAACTTGCAGTATCATTCCCTGTTTTTGCGCCGCTACCTCGCGGGTAATGGTGTTAACTTCGGTCAAAAGGCGGTTAAAGCGGTCTTTCATCACATCGGGCGGCACTTGGTTGGGCATTTTGTCGGCCATCGTACCCTGACGTCTGCTGTATAAAAATGTAAATGCACCGGCAAAGCGCACCCTGCGCACAATGTCCAAAGTGTCCTCAAAATCCTCTTCGGTTTCGCCGGGAAAACCCACCATAACGTCGGTGGTTATGGCGATATTGGGGATGGCGGCCCTTATGCGGGCAATAAGACCCAGATAATCTTCCTTAGTATACCCACGGTTCATTGTATTTAACACGCGGGTAGAACCCGCCTGAAAGGGCAGATGCAGATGTTTGCAGACTTTGTCAAGGTCTCGCATGGCAAAAATTACCTCGTCGCAAACATCCTTGGGGTGGCTGGATGTAAAGCGTATGCGGCGCAGGCCCTCAATTTCAGCGACTTCGTACAACAGTTGCGCAAAATTAATGTCCAGGCCTTTGCCGTAAGAATCCACATTTTGCCCCAAAAGCATTATTTCCGTAACGCCATCAGCCACCTGAGCACGAATTTCATCCAAAATATCTCCGGGCGCGCGGCTGCGCTCTCTGCCGCGCACATAAGGCACTATACAAAAAGTACAAAAATTGTCGCAACCATACATTATGTTAACGGATGCCTTAAAAGGAAATTGGCGTATGCTGGGCAGGTCCTCAACAATTTCCTCGGCGCCCTTCCAGATATCAACGATGTTACTTTCGGTTTCATAATTGCTGTGCAAAAGCTCCGGAAAACGATAGATATTATGGGTGCCGAAAATAACGTCCACATAGTTGTAGCTTTCCATAATTTTGTCCACAACAATATCCTGCTGCATCATACATCCGCACAAAACAAGCTTCATGGCAGGGTTTTGCCGCTTTTGCTCTTTAAGGCGGCCCAAATTGCGATACAGCTTGTTTTCAGCGTTCTCGCGCACGCAACATGTGTTAAAAATCACTAAATCGGCGGCATTTTCGTCATCGGTTATTTCATAGCCCATTTGGGACAGCATCCCCGCCAATTTTTCGGAATCTCGCCCGTTCATCTGGCAGCCATGGGTTATAACCAAAGCCTTTGGCGGCTTTGGCCGCGCCGCCGTGATGGCCGCCATTTTTTCTATATAATAATTCGTAAGGTCTATTTCACGTTGATTCGTTTCCGACATACTTTCCTCCAAAATTTACAGCACGGGGTAATTCCCTGTGAAGCAGGCATTGCAAAAGCCCGTGTCACACAAATCCGGTACAATTTTAGGCAAATCGTCTATGCCTAGA
>Ga0123355_10018075_pt1 | contig 11163 bp, 5 predicted proteins | sample TergutEmb28metaG_3_FD_89872 | JGI IMG/M metagenome (GOLD analysis project Ga0123355, IMG submission 89872) | Embiratermes neotenicus P1 segment gut microbial communities from Petit-Saut dam, French Guiana - Emb289 P1 | ecosystem: Host-associated > Arthropoda: Insects > Digestive system > Gut ...
ACGCTGGGACCGCTGTATTCGTGCAAAAGGGGAGTACTTTGAAGGTGATGGAGGAATTTAACATTCAAGGTAAGCAAACTTCTTTTTACAAGTACTGTCCTGGAACTTTTGGATACACCCTTGTATATCAACAATCTGACAGCTTGGAATAAACCAAACTCCACCAACTGTACAAAGTGGGTGAAAAGTCACCAAAACCTAGCAATGTGCAAATATGATTTATCATAATTAATTCAAATCACTAACGCACTTCTTGGTAACATGTCCAGTGAGTCCACATGTGCACCTTGATGCTGGAAGCACAAGTGGGTGCATCTCCATGACCTCTGTGACATGTGTCAGAGCATTTGTGGAGTACTGGAGTAATGGTGCAAAAGGCCACGACCAACCCTTCCTCGACAGGGTAACTGTTTGTGTCAGCCATACTGACGACACAACTAAATTCCCTGGCAATGGCAACAATATCAAGATACTGTTACCAAATTGCCAGTGCACACTGTACTGCATGTTATACTGCAAAAATTTAAGTTGATTTTGGATGTGTATTGCATGGGTGTACGATGACTTCGCATCACCCTGCATGTCAAGGAAGTGAAGTGTCAATATTCAAGAACACTCTTCTTTCTTTGGACTTTATCCTTTATCATAAATAAAGCATTATGTTTCAGAAGCTGCCTGTGCTTCGGAAACATTGTGATTTAACTGTATGACTCACTATGCACAAAATCTAAAGAAAGAAGAGACTTTCTGAATATAATGCACCATCATCAGAGCCTTAGAGAATTAAAGTACTGACGGTTAACAACAGAATCTACAGAGAAATCTACTGCCAACACTTAAAGAATTTACACTTACTGGTAATCTCTGGAATAGGTAAACCCAACGAAAGGCAAATGATTCCCAGCAAAGGCTTTAGGAGTGGCAAAGTTCTCCTCTGGACTCTCATCCTTGTCCACATCATCAAAGTTACTTGTATCATCATCCCCTGCTAACTCTGGTACAACAGGAGGAACACCTGTCAAACATTCACAGTTTATGTGTTCAGACTTGCCACCAAAGAAATGAGCACAGCCAGATAATAACACTTGCAATGATAGAATATGGGTTATGTATGTGTGTGCAGTATGCATTGTTGTGTGTTGTATGTGGGATTGTGTGGTATGCATTGTTGTGGTGTGTGTGTGTGTGTGTCTATTTGTTTGTGTTTTAGAGGCACATTAACATCTATGGGCTGTACACACCTTTCTTAAATTCAGAAACACTCCGCAACTCTGGACATGCAGTAAACTCAGTGTAAAAATGAGAAGACTAAAGGAAAATACAAATCTGCTAAGTCTGTCACACATTACACATCAGTCATGTGCAAAAGTGCTGAAAGGATGGTGGCATATGTAAGTGCTTGTCATTACAGTTTCATCAGTGGTGCCAGGAAAATAACAAAACAAGTTTCTGTGGCAAGACAGTTATAAAATTAAAAATGTATATTGGAAAAAGGTGCACAAGCCATAAAACAGCAACAAAAGCCTCTTTTGCAACATTACAGCAACATTCCAATGTAAGGTCACAAAACGGGCTGCACAGTTTAAACTTTTGGTGCTGGAATTATTTTTTTAATTTTAGCACACCCTGTATATAAAATGTGAATAATATAGGAACAAAATACGTTACATTTATGAAACAAACTGCATTTTGAAGAGGAAAAAAGGAGAGTATATACCATGTTTAAAATATTCAGTACCTATATTTGTTGAATAAATATACAAAATGCAACATTTAGAGGTTAGCGGTGCGGTACGACCACTACAGTTGTCGTTAGGCATCAAAAGGTTAAACTTGTGGCAACAGTAACAGGCACACCACAGTCAGAACCAATGGGAGCCAGCTCTCATTACAAATGTGTAAGTGTGAAGTCAGTGTAAGCAATCTGATTGCATTCAACAATGACTGTAACTCTAAATGGAGCAGAAGCAGGACTATCACACTTGCTTATACAGTTTCACAGCTCACAAATTGTCTTGCCATGCATACAAAACAGTATGAAGGAGATAAGCATGGATATCCCTGCCTACGGGAAATTCCTGTGACAGATACCAAATAAAGCAGGTTCCTTAGCAATTGCAATAGCAGCCTCATTACCAGGTCAGACCAGGCCAGACACCCAGCAACAGACAATTTTCCTGCCTTATGGAGATGGGACACCCTATGAAGAATCTCAAAATAATTGGATCGTTGTGTGTACACACGGAGACTCTGCAAAGCCCTCAGAGACTCAGTGCAAAGATGACACAGCTGAGGTTAAGATAACATTTTGTGAGCTAAATTACATGTTTATGGCACTCAAGAACATCCTCAAAATGGATCAAACCTCTTCTTGCAGAAAGAAAACAAACGGCAGAATTGAAATAATCTTAGAGCAAATCAGAACTTTTGAAACTGAGAACAGTAATATACAGAGTGTCCCAGGGGTCAAATCTAAGTCCTTTACATTTCCTAACATACAAAAATGACCTTCCTGTAACCATAAAAGCCTTACTGGAACCCACAATTCCTGTTCATGACATACGTGTAATTGCTCATATAAACTTTTATAAGTCTTTTACATCAACAAACTTAGCTCTCCCTGATACAAGTAAAATGTTTTTGGCTAAGAGGGCAACCCTAAATTTAGATAAAACAAAAATCATGCAACCTATAATGAGTACCTCGCCAAACCCACATTAACTCAAGGGTGTTAGAATGAAATGCCCAGTGAAATAAGCAGGAAACCACAATTTAAATGTAAGCTGCATAAGGTCACTAAAGGGCCATTATTTATACCTGACACTTGGCATTTTTGGTAACACACTACGTGACAACTATACCTGACATCAGGCACCAATGGGTTATCTATACGTTATAACAGAAAATACAAAAATAAATAAAATAAATGAGTAAATACAAAATCCATTACTTTACAAACTGTCAAACACCTATAGCAGAAGGATCATAATGAGCAAATGAATCCAGAATGAAGTGGAGCATGTTATGTAATTAAATAGATGTTATATATTAACACCACCAGCACACTCAGATCAATTTACTTTGCCTGTGGTCGATCTAATAAAGAAATATGGAGTAATTTCTGAGGGAAATGAATCCACTCATAAATGGATATTTACTCTGCAAAGAAAATTATTAACCGTATGTCAGGTGCCCAAAATACACAATTGGACACAAGCATCTTTTAAAACTATGAGATTTTGTCCCTTTCATGTGAACATACATTTTAATGAACTTCAGTACAGATAATCCAGACCACTATTTCAATCCAACCACAGACAATGTTAGCAATACAAATGACAGCTTCACAGAGCACCTACCAGCCAAAATGATGGCATTAAAATCTTCAACAATCTTTTACCTCCTAGTCACATAAGTATTTCAGAAGAAAAGGATAAACTTGAAGTAACATAAAAATAACCACTCTTATACAAACACTTTCTACTCACAGATAAATATCTGATGTTGAAAAATGACTTGTAACACTTCAGAAAATTTTGTAATTGTACAGTAACACACATCAGTATGAATGCATCTGCTGTTTGGCAGTATTACTGTTATATTTTCATATTTACCATCTGTGACAGCCTTAAAACATATTTGTAATGTACTTCTCTTATACTAGTCTTACATACTTCTACCTACTGCACACCCTACAGTCATTGTGACTAAGCCTCAAATCCATGGAATGAGTATACGTATCTGTTTGGAAAGCACACTTGATCAAACACTTAAATAGAAGTCACCGCTACCAAATCCGTGCATATACAACTGTGGTCTCACATTGGTGTCAGTGTTTAAAACTTAATGTTAACTGTACACTTAATCCATTTTTCAATTATCTGTGAATTCTGATTATTCCCCATATAATCAGCATGCATAAACAAGATTTTACTGAACTGCAGGTAGTACTTACAGTCTCTAAGATTGTCGAAAGTCCACTGATCATTTTGGAAGAATGAATGTGACTTGATTTCTTCCACACCATTCCTCCCCAGTCTTCTTGCTCTGTAAATAACAGCATATCACTTTACAACACACCAAAACATAACCTTTATAGGGTGAAACCCCAAAACAGTGTTTCCCAAGGACCACAAATAAGCAGGAAAATAGTATGATGAAAATGGTATCATAGCATATTTATTTGGGCCAACAAAATATCAGTAATATATGTGAGATAAGTAGAATTCTTCTATTCCTAGAATTACACATTCACACATCGCAAACATCACAGTCAACATACAATCATCCTGGAATTGAATTCATGAGCTACGTTTCCAGCATTTTCAACTTGAAAAATAAACCACCCTCTTTTACCACATTGCACAATGAAGTTTACCTGTCTGTGAGGAAGCCACAGATAAGGCTTTTGGCATTCTGACTAATTTCAATGTCATTTGGGAAGTGAAGAGAGTTGCGATGATCCATTATCTTGCTGTACGTTCCAACCAAGCTGTCAGCATAAAATGGGGTGTCGCCCACCAACATTTCATACAGGAACACCCCAACACTCCACCAGTCACACTCACGCCCGTACACCCCTTCCCCACCTTGTGACTGTAGCACCTCAGGCGAGATGTAATCAGGAGTTCCAACTGCAGTGTCTGATCGAACCAAACCATCCTTCAAGGTAAAGAACCATACCAAGGTAAATCATGACAATCCCTATGGAAACTTGTTAATGGTACAGACTCACACTGTTTTCATAATTCAGCCTTTTTCATTTGCTTTAATTTTTCTTTGATGGTTGGAACATAACTAAAGCTATGAAATAAACCACGAAATGCAGAAGAACTTTGAAACCTTAAAATCTGTTTACATGTATAAATAAGTTCATTCACATAAAAAAGAACGATATAAAATACTGCATTGCTGAATCAAGAAATTCCTTGACTCCTTCCAAGTAAGACACTCCGGGACGTATCAAAAACTACCTGGACTGAGATGATAGCAAAATCAATGCCTTAGTCATTACTATTCATTTTAAAGCAATCCCCTTCTGGGTTTATGCAAGAGGCCAGCTGTTCTGCAGCAGCTGGATGCCCTGCCAGAACTGACTTCTTGGAGTTGCTTGTAAGACTAGTGACAGTTCATGTATTTCAGAGACATTAAAGAAATGATATGCTCATGGCTCTAATTTCCTTCTAAGAAACAATAAAAAATCATAAGGGGCCAAATCAGATGAGGAGGATGTGGAACCATAGCTATGTTTTGTTGCCTAAAATTGCCACTAAGGCACAAACTTTGAAGATATCTGCCGCAAGTTCAAGTCCTTCCTTAGAATTTGTCTGCGTGTTCCATATGGCAGGACTACGCCCAAAATGGTACTTCATTGGTCTTTATGAATGTTACTATGAACTTCATCCATGTTTTCATCTGTGCACCCTGTGGAGGATTGAACTGAACACTCGCAATCTTCAACCACAGCTTCCCCAGATCTTTACTGAGAAAACAACCCATAAGTCTCTAATTTCCTTTTAGTAGTATCACCATAAGCTGTTTTATTTCCCACATTTCCTATGAAGTTTTTGCAAGTTTTAAGTCACAAGATGCAAATGCTGTACTGCTTGCCATTCCAAGTCCCAGCACCAAGTCTGGCAACTTTTAGATAGGCCTTAGCATAAATATGGGTCCCAACTCACAAAATACAGTGTCTCCAAAACAAAGACTAGCCAATTCATGCAGTTTAGGGAAATATTGTTTATTTACACAATGAAATAATACCTGTACATACTGTATGGGTAAAAAGCAGTTTTTGGATATTAAATTGTGTGTGTGTGTGTGTGTGTGCAAACGTATGTGTTTATACACACACATACATACTGTGCCATCAATACCACATTCATTTTCCCCCATATAGTATTCAATAATGTTTACTGTTTTTGAAAGCCACAGTCAAATGGGCAAATGTAAGAAGGGAATTTCAATGAAAGTACATAATGAAGTGTGTTCACTTCACTTTTCACAACACTCACAGCATCCATCCTCATGCAGGTGCCAAAATCAGCAAGCTTCAGGTGCCCATGTTTATCTAAAAGCATGTTGTCTGGCTTCACATCTCTGAAACAAAATATACATTAGCTCTCAAAAGAAGTCAAAATTAATTTCTTAACACAGGTGCTAGAGGTAAAAAAATTTCAGATCAATGAGAGAGAATTAACAAAATAGTCACTTCTGTTGTAATGTACATTTATTTCATTCTTGGTAAACTAATAATGCTTTCAGTTACTCAACCTATACACCACTCAAAACAATGAGTAAATATTGAATTTGGAAGGACAAAGAAGGAACTGGAGCATATTCCTTCATCTACAATCAGTGTTTTGCAGTACATACACTGAAGATGTTTATAAACAAATCACAAAAAAACACACACACAAACACACAAAAAAAAACAGCATAAACCAAAACTGTACATCATAGTCAAGTGGACTGAATTCCTGCTTTGCATTTGCAAGGTCACAGGTTCATATCTCAGTCCAGAGACAGAATACCCCCCAGTGGGGAGTTCTGTGGTCTTGTTTACTTCCTCCATACACATGTCAAAACAGCCTTCCAACCAAGGCACAACCACTTCTTTCCATACCGTTCCCAATTCAGTATTCAATGACCTGCCTAACACATATTGGTTAAAATCTGAATTACAGAAAGCAACATTAAATAAAAGTAAACAAAGATGAAAAAAGTTTGGTTCTCCTAAACTTTCTTGCATGGAAGTAACCATATACATCTCATCCAAGTATTTCTGGGTAACAAGAAAGCTGTCGCTACATATTCCTCTCCACTTCACACTGTCATATGGAACAGTGAGTTCATAAACTGATAAACATGCCTGACATGGAAATGTCTTTGTACAAACTGAAATTATTTAAATTACTGGACACAAGAACAGTGTATACAAGCCAGAGAACTACAAGTCCTTTGAATGAAATTTTTTAAACTGCCTTATCATTAATTTTAATTTTGATCTTTTACATCTGTTGCTAATGGTCTGGCAGAGCTAAGGTAATTGTAAATCAAGTATTGTGACTTCAATATTTAATGCCAATAGCGATCAGGTGTTTCTTATTGCTCTATTGGAACAAAAACATCATATTACTACTCATATTGTTACTATGATACACTAATGTAAGCAAACATGAACATCCACACTGTATCCTTTTTTTTTACTTAACAAAGAATGCCTGGTGTGTCGGTGGGGGTGGGATAGGAATTTCAGTATCACTGAGTCACTGCAGTAAATCCCAGCAAGAAGTCCATCAAACCCCAAAGCCTTACCAGAGCAGTGAATCTGTTTTATACACTACCTACATTGTGTTTATTGATGGGTACTGTTTGACAGCCATTTACAAACTGTAACAAACTACATGAATTTCTTATCACACTTTCAGACAACAAAAAGACTGACCACAAAATTATTGTACAAAGGGTTGTCCAACAATTCACATTAATGTACTAAATATACATAAATACTGTAAATAATAAAAATCTGTAACATATTTCAACCATTTTCCTCTCTCTAATTATTAGTAAAAAATACTGCTCCTTGTTAATTCATTCCTTAAGAGATGACGCATGCTTATTTTCCAGATACTGAAGATGAAAAAAAGGTTGCCTGATACAGGCATAAATATGGTGCACAATAAACTGCACTCACCTAACACAAGTATACTGTCACATCAAAGTTAAAGCCCCTTTAGGGGTAACACTGAAATGAAACTCACCTATGGACAAAACCCATCGAATGAATTGCATCTAATGCCAAAACAACTTCAGCACAGTAAAATTTGGCCCACTTTTCAGGCACATCATAGTTGGACATTAAATTTACAAGATCACCACCTGAAATTAAAATAAGACTTTTTTAAATTACTGTGAATCTAATCAGTCGTCCACTTTTGATACACAGTTAGTAGAAGTAATTACACTATGTCTGATTATGACAGTATTCTTAGTTCATTTTGAAGCACAGTTCCTGCATTTACTCAACATCAAAAGCTATAAAAATATCAGGCACTTTTGGCAGCTCTAGAATTGCATTAGCACACATTTTAAGGATAAAATAAATATGGTGATTATGAACAACAAACAACATGTACATAAACATACCTTCTTGGAATACAACTCATGTCCATGTCACCAGCACACTGAATATTAATGTGCCAAAGTTTAAATAAGACTACACGTCTTATGGGCTGACTCCTCCATACCCTTATGAGAAAACAGTGTTCATATATTTCCCACCCTTCTTCTACCACAATAACTTTTTCAGTACATACTTTCAATTTGTTACTTTGGCTTTTATCTCAACACAGAAAAGATAATTCCCCAAGCAGAAATGCATTTCTTTTTCAAAGTACTGAATACCAGCTCGTTAATTATAACAGCCATGCAGTACTGTCAGCACTTGTTCAAGAAATGTGGTCATTACACTACAGAATTCCACTAAAGATTTGAAACACTGATCATCACAGTAGGTAATGTTGGTTCATATGGCTCAATTTCATAGTGTGAATTTTTTTCATTCTGTGTAATATTTTGACATGAAAGCCCAAGTATTTGACATGAAAAGAAAACATGGCCAAATACTGAGAAGCAAGGAGTATGTATCGAATTGTGTCCAATGTGTGCAACCACATAAAATAAAACTTTACAGAACAGACCTCAAGATTAGTTGCAAGTCAAACAACAGCAATATTCACCATGCGCTTATGTTTTAAAATTTGAAAAGCTGAAAAAGGTACCCTGGTCATGGTAAACAAGGAGAAAGATACAAATGAAGTGAAAGATATGAAATTCAACAATTTAAAAAGAAGTGAAACAGGTTGGAAAGTGTATGAATTCAGCTTTGGAAATGGATCACCATCAATGAACACTATACTGGCAGCCAAAACCAGGAATCCTGATCTATCTCATGTTACAAGACTGTTTCAAGTCATTCAGAAGCAGATGCATTCTGTTCACGAAAAGCACTATTGACAGAATGCAATAAGAGGGTCTGCTGGGATCAGAAGCACATGATACAGATTACACACACACACACACACACACACACACACAAAAACTATGTTCCCTGAAAATCTGTGGATGAATACTGGGATCACATTGCAAACAGTACAGAGAAGTACGATGATTAAACCTCACATGACAAGGTTTCCTGGCAGGACTTCCCACCATGTTACCATGTTAAAAAAAATGCAGGAGGTCACAGTCCACGTTCCACAGCGACACACGATGACAATGAAAATAGATCTACTCCATGACAGACAGCCTGTGTTATTTACAAATAAATATTATCATTGCACACAACAAAATACACACTGACTGTTACAAAATATAATGTAACAGAAAGTGGCAACATTTCCTGGCAAGTTGGCTGTACTGTAATGTATTTATTTGGCCTCTTTGTAAAAACTGGAATGTGCTTGTAACAAAACTTTGGTTGATGAAACTGGGAAATGTTGGGCAACTTACCTCATAATAGTGGGTTGAGAGGTGGATGCGTGCCCTAGTTAAATGATGTAAGTATTAAGCAAAGTTTTGAGTCAGCCCAAGGCCATTATAAAATCCCAGGGAAATTAGGCAACGAGAGAACCGGGGAAAGACTCGCAAGACATGCAAGATTCGAGCTCAAGAGGAGATTTACTGGTTTACAACTCAACATTATTCTGTTACCTGAAGAATAGTTATACTTTCTAATATAACATCAGTTGAGATGTTGGGCTACTTCGTATTCTGACTGATAACAGGAGGTAAGCTGGACTGACTGATTATTAAATTGCTTATTTTAGCGAGTCACTCTCGGAAAAAAAATACTTTTCTAAATTCTACTATTACTGATTTGGATTGAATAGTGGCATGACGAGTGAGCTATAATCTTGTAACAGAATATCCAGCGTAACTAAGTGACGTGAGACAACCATTTCAGACTTGTATATCTTACATGTATATTAATGGGTATATATTAGACAATAGAATTTACTGTTAAGTTTGTTACGCAGTTCGTCACTCACTGAACCCAAAGGAGTCCTTTAGCTCCCAAGATACCTAGGTAACCGCAAAGCCTCCAACTTGGCTATCGTTACCGTTCATTCCCTGTCCCTGCAGGAATTTCAGGATAGGCCTTACAACAGCCACAGTAGGCTCGCCCAAGTTTACCGCTCAGCTTGGGCACCACATAAATTGGTTTGCAGCTTTGGGATTTTAGTGAGCATGTACGATTATCTAGGTAGGGACTAGGACTACAGAAATTTACAGGCACAGAAGAAAATTAACGCTGGACTAAACTCTAAATTTCGGCAGTACTTAATCAGGATTTACCTATGTCGGAAGCAAGATTAAAGCAAGAATTAGCTGAGTCGAAAGCAGAACTAGGTAGATTAAGGGAAGAGATGTCAAGTGGGATGCACACAGTGCATAAAGACTTGTCCCTGATATGTCTCATTCCAAAATGTTCGGGTGCGGAGAACACCACCCCACTCGAAGAATTTTTTAGGAAGCACTGCCAGATCAGCATCAATAGGCAGTGGGCAAGATCCTGATGGTTTTCATATTGCAATATTACAGTTAAATGACCCTGCTAAAGCATTTTATATAACTCGTGTGCACAGCTCCACACCAAAGACACGACATGGCAGGTGTTCAAGAAGGCATTCAAGAAAGATTTAAAGCATGCGAATAGTTAGGAGTTTGAACCTTTGCATACCACAACTAGCATGCACACTGGATATTAGGATTGTTGGGTGACTAAAAGATTATGGTAGTTGAAATTTGGAGATTTGAAATAATTTAGGTACAAAAGTTTCAGCAAGATGTCAGTTTACTGAAACTGAGGTGAAACCAGGGTTATGAACACCTAGTGGTAGGAAACTTAGCTTTCTTGCAGTTTTTGGTGGGTCAGTGATACAGCTGACTTGAAGGTTGTTGTGAGCCGCGCTTTGGAAGCAAACCACATGATGCTACTTAACACCTGCCTTCAAGGTCGGAAATAAAAGTTATGTTCATAGAGACATTCATACTTCTGACGCAGTCTTACTGACGGTTATAAATTAGTGAAAAGACGATGACTTTACTCAATGGCACAGTATATGGTATAGGCCAGCTAGACACGAACATAAAAAAAAA
>Ga0123355_10018076_pt1 | contig 11162 bp, 3 predicted proteins | sample TergutEmb28metaG_3_FD_89872 | JGI IMG/M metagenome (GOLD analysis project Ga0123355, IMG submission 89872) | Embiratermes neotenicus P1 segment gut microbial communities from Petit-Saut dam, French Guiana - Emb289 P1 | ecosystem: Host-associated > Arthropoda: Insects > Digestive system > Gut ...
ACATCGCGAAGAATTTTTTCTAACTCCTGTTGTTTCCCAACTACTCAAGAATTCCCCCATTTTTAAATAATTGCTTATAATTATTGCCTTCATTATATGACCCGAATCATGCTGAGGCGCTGTAAATTTGTAATTTGTATCATCCTCACAAAATTTCCTTCCAAAAATTACAATTAACCATTTTGTTATGCTCTTCTGCCATATTTGGCTTCTTTGTTTTATTGCTCCTATTACGTGAGGGAAAATTAAACTGTAACGAATTTCACAATTATTTAACTGAACTACAATTATTTCATTCTCAGAAAATTATTTAATTACAAATTTAACATTACTAACATTTATTTAGGGCCAACCAACACTGTGATCACTTAGGCTGTAACGCAGTATAGCAGAATAAGAGTCCGACCATCTTATAGTGTAGAAATGACCAGAAAACTTCTGAAATTCCTTTTTATTAAACCTGGTTTAAGATCTTGATCGTAACCGGAAAAACACCTGTAAGTATCTTCGTTTCTTCTCTTTCAAAACCACCCTTACATTTAACCCATTCCTTCGTCCCCCACAAAAACAAATACTCTGTGCAACACAACTCTGTGGATTGAAACTCAGCCCGAAGTCTGAGAAGCGAAACGAAATCTCTAGCTGTGTATAGGGCCCTTCAAAAAACGTATGACAGATAAAGTTCTGTTTAATGAAGCTTATCACCACATTTTCGATGAGTAAATACGCTCCTTACTTGCTGTAGTTACATCCAGCCTCATATAAAAATGGGTAATGGGAATTTTCTGTCAATGGTTAAATAAGTCGGAGCATGAAGCTGAGAAAATCTTCTACTGTGGTGTTAAGAATGTGTGAAGCTTCACTACATGTTCCATTGCATCGAGAGAAAATAATTGAATGGCTGAGACAGTCCTAAATACAGGGGGCTCGAGCAGAGGGGAATTTGAATACCGGCACGTAACAAAGGCACGTGTACTCTAAAGGATAAAAGTAGCAACCTTCTGACAACTGGAGCAGTATTAGTGTCATTTAACATGCAACACGATTGTCCAAGTGTGTCTGTCTAATTGTATTTCCAATTTTGTGTCTATATGTATATGTATGTGTGTGTAAGTCTAATTATGTGTGTCTATTTGTATGTGAGTGTTTAATTTTTTTGTGTCTAATTGTATGCGATTATTTGTGTGTGCCTAATTTTGTGTGTTATTTTGTATGAGTCTATTTGTTTGAATAAGTTTATGTGTCTATTTTTGTGTGTGTGCTTTTGAGTGCTTAAATGTGGGTGTCTATATATTTGGGACTTACTCTTTTTAAATTGTGTGCCTAATTGAGTGTATTTTATTGTGTGAGTCCAATTGTGTGTGTAATTGTGAGTGTTTAAGGGATCGATGCAGAAACTCAACAACTAGAATATGTATGCAGGAGAGAGGCCCTGGAGCTACAGGATAAAACAGACATATTTTTCTAATTTTGTAAGAAATTTTACATTTTAATACATGAATCACTTAAATATTCAATAAATTAATTTACTATTTTTCCTCCAATTCATTTTAAGTTCTTCATAATGTACCATAACGTTCTGTGTCATGAAATTTCCAAATTGATTTCTAAAGGTAATATATAAATTAACACTATCATTTCTGTTTACTAGAAAATTTACAAAAATGAAGAGCAGTTGTCATAATGTGATAAGTGCTTTTACATTTGTGAATGCCAGATAGTCACGTTCCTGAAATCAAATTTATAGAATATAAGTTGTCGTGTAATTAATCAATAATCTCACTATAAGTTGTGGCTTCCATTTGTTCGTCTATTCGTTCTGTTCAGCATATTGTTTAGGGGTATTTAGGAAATGGTGAAGTGCGGACAGCGGAATTGTTAGGTTTTGAGTTTTCAGGTACTCACTTTAGAGAATGTTATATAATTACTGTCTTATGGGAAGTGACGTAGTTCACATTTGTGGATAGGCAGACCAGCGTTCAGGATGATAATGTTGTGTTAATTCAAAGTGCAAGTAATCACTTGGTTTTGAATTTCGACAGTAAAATCTGGGAAATAAAATAGAAAAACTCTTAACAATAAATTGTTCTGTGAAATAAAGTTTTATTTAGTGTAAAACAATGAAACATTTCACCAAACTTACATCATTTCTTTTTTTGTGGTACATTTCATGAACATAATTTCAAGCAATTTATAAAGAAATGAAATGAATATCAGTCTCAATTAATGTGTGTGTTTCAGTAAGCATACATTTTAATTGTCTAACGTGTAGAATTCAAATTCAATGTAATTTCGTAGTAATACATTGCATATTTTATTTTTAATATTAAATATAATATTAATTAATTCCTTTTAAATAATGTTGGGGCTACATTCCTAATTACATATATATATAATTATATATATATGCCCCCTTTTTATTTTAAAGTTGCTAAGAAAATTAAAAAGACAGAATTTAGTTCGAAATATGCTGCTCAATCGGACAGATTGACTCTATTGTTTTTATAAAATGCAAACTTTATTCAGAATGATATTAATTTCGTTCTTTTATATCATTGACATACTACGGAATATCACACGTAAATATGTGGTAAGCTGCTACAAGAAATACAGAGATCGTCTGTGCAGTGCAAACACTGGAATTGCTATCTGCACAAATTCTACAGTGACAAAATATAGTGTTTTAAATCTAAGCACTTAAACATGAGTGTGAAGCATCTAATTTTCTTAAATTAAGCCTTAGAGGACTCTGCAGAATATTTTATTAATTTTTAGAATAAAATAACACCGAACTTTATTTGATTACCTGAGACTTTGGAGTTATCCTGTTTGGTAATAAGAAAATATATTATCTTAAAGAAAACTAACGAAAACTATAATTAATCTCACCGGTAGCAACATATCTATGTATAATTTGTCGCATAGGTTAAACTTTGAAACACATTAATTCGAATCCTTTAAATATTATTAATCGTAAGTTTAAAAAGCTTGTATATTTCATTTAATTCCAACAAAAAAGAATGACTTTCAAGAAATTATTAAGAGTTTCTTACAATTATTACTATATATACGTGAGTATAAAGAGTATACCTTATTTACTAACAGTAAAAAAGTACATAGAATAATTTTAAATTAAAATTATTTCCAATAGTAATTTGAAAAACTCCTGAATATCAGGATTTTCATCTTTTCAAAATTTGGAAAATTATTTCCGTAATTTTGTATATTTAGATTACTAGAACATATCAAGTTGTGTTACGGTTCATTCGATAACCAATTTCCAATCGAAAACAACTTCCATTCTCTATCAGTAACATCTCTTTAGGAATGGATGTTGTTTTCTAACACGTCAGTAAGTTGTGTCCGAAATAATTATGCCTTCTCAAAGAGTAATATCTGATACTGAATGTAAGTTAGTGCATTTAAATTTATGTTTAGATAAGCAAGCAAGAAAAACAAAATGTAAATATCGAATTATTGCGGTTTCATATTCACATTAAATAAAATGTGTTTCGAAAGGATATTTTTTTTTACATTAAGACGTAATTTATTACAAAAAAGAAAGATTCGGAAATTTAATTGTGGTAAAAATAATTCATTTCGATGTTCCCATAGAGGATAAAAACTTTGCCACCCGATTGAGAATTAATATTTTCAAACATGTTGTGCATTGATAAAAACTAGGAAATTCATAAATCAGATATATTCCTAGACAGTATGAATACATTAATATGGATCATTTACATAGAGAAGTTTCTAATTTGTCACCTTTACATTTATTCAACAGTTTTCAATTTTTACCTGTGAATTAGAAAGGATCACTCTAAATTAGAGTCGAAAGGCGCTTAAATAAAAATATATTTCAGAATTACACGCAGCTGCAACTTGAGACTGTCTCAAGTTGCACAACACACGACACACATAGCCAGGCGCACTCTCATTGGCGTACGACTTACACAACATAACATGCTGCCACAAAACTAAATTGATATAAGAAAATCAATCAGTGAGTTTATTTTAAAAATGCGACTTTAGGAAGGATCAGCGTAGTTCCCTGAAGATGATTTTAGGATCGAAACATGTTTAGCATATTAAAAATTTTTAATGAAAACAATTTTGTATATCTGCATTAGTTGGTAGACTAATTAAATGAGAGTGCAGGTATATTGAAGCCCTTAATAGTTCTACAAATAACATGTCGTCTTCAAAACAATTGCATTTTATGTTAATTTAATACACTCATTTAAATACAGGCACGTAATTGGTCATTGGAAAATAATAATTTCGTCAAAGAAATATTATTTATAAAAAATTACGTAAATTTTATAAAACAGAAGCTCACAATTGACGAGCTTCCTTCTCGATAAATATGCATATATTACACGCACGTATAGCTGCCCCAAGTAAGATAAGCTGGCAGCTGCCTACATAAATTTCGGTATATAGTTAATTTCTGAAACACAAACAATATCGAAGCCTATCATTTTACACACCATCTAAAGTTCTTTTACCATTTAGAATATATCCAGAAAGAAACCGTTCCGCTGTGTGTTTTACTTACCAATAATTCAGATTTAGCTGCATGATAAACTGTCATAATAAGCCAAAGTTGAAAACACAACATTGGTTTCAAGAAATAATACGCTAAGAAAACGGACGTCCTTCAATAAACAGAAAACTTGATATCACAATTTTATTTCCGCTTTAAATTTATGGAAAAATGAATAAACAAAAAAATTCGGATGAAAGAGATAAATGTTTCCAAATTTCTCCGAATTAATAACACTTAAGCATTTAGACGTCAAAGTAATAGGTATAAATCATTTATGATTTAAGTGTATCTGCCTATATATCACAGTTTTAGATAAAACTGTACTACAAATTAGGAGTGTGCCTGAAAGAACATTTATGGTATAGTCCTGACCGTCGACTTGTTCTTATGCTTATTCCAAAACGCGATAAGCGACTATTAGCTTCGTCATGTCTGTCTGTCCGCATGGAACTATTCGTCTAACGTAAGAAGAATTTACATTAAATTTAAATTTACAATATTTAACAAACATGTTTGAAACAATTCACTTAATTTAAAACATTACAAGGACAGACGAAATAATTTTTTAAAACTATGTATATTTACGAAACGTTTCTCCTATTTCATAAAAGAATAAGGAACATTTCAGAAAACTTAGTAAACAAAATCTAAACATATTATATGTTCAATAACTTTTCACAAATTCAAGCCGTTTACGAGTTAAAGTGAAATACATACAGAACAGACCGATAGGATACAGAAGACTTAAATTAATGCGCATGCGCTTTGGATGCCGGAAATTTACGGCTTCAAGCAGCTACACTCAATACTTATTCGCTTCCAAGGTAAATACTTTGAGCGAAGTTGTCTCAGTATTTCTTTCCATGTACATCGACTCTTTTGTTAGAACTTTCCTATCTTAAAATATTTCGCAGAATAATTATAATGATAAGCTTGAAAGAAATAACTGTCTAATATGGGGCGAGATGGAGTCACAAAATATTTTGGAACACTACGCGTCAATAAAACTCACTTATTGAAGGGTAACAAAAAACTACAATATTGATGTGTTCCATACATTTTTAAGAATTACCTAATGGCGATTCCTTACGAGTCGAATCATCTAACAACTTAAGTTGTTATTTATGAAATTGAGTTGTGTTTGAGCGAATTGCTTGGAAGTGTGTCATCCCCGTTGTGTTTGTGAAAACTGGAAAGGATATGTACTCACACACAACTATGTGAATTAAGATGTTTTAATGACTATATAAGTACTAGACAAGTCATTCAAACATCTTAATTGACACAGTTGTGTTTGACCTCATATCCTTCCCAGACCGAAATTTTTTTCTGTTATATTCACGTCGCTGTTGGCGGTAACACAGTGAATGTTGCAAAGCCGCTGTAAGTCTGAACATGTGTCTTGCCACAGCACCGTTTTGATGTGTGTTTGTGAAGATTAGTCTTTTGTAGCGAGAAACGTACAGGGTTTGTATAATAAGCCTATCAACAATAAGATATTTCCTCTTCTGAAATGCGTCATTAATTGCAAAATCATTGCATGAAGTGCGGACAGCAGATATGTTAGGTTCTGAGATTTCAGGTACAATTTGCTGAATATTTATAAATAGAGTCTTGTGGGATGTGACGAAGGTCACGTTGTGGATAGGCAGAACAGCGTTCAGGATGATAATGCTGCCTTTATTTAGGGTTGTATTATGCACTTGGATTTGAGTTTCGAACAAAAAATGCCGGAAATAGATCAGAAAAACACATAAAGATAAATCCTGCTGTGAAATAAATTTTTATCTAGTGTAAAACAGTGAAATATTTCATCAAAACTACATCACTTCTTTTGTGCGGTACATGTCATGAACAAAATTTCACAAAAATCTATAAGCAAATCAGTCTCAATATATGTTTTAGTAAGGATAATTTTCATTATTGTAACATGTATAAAATAAAAAATATGTAATTTTATATTAATGCATTATATAATGCATATTTAACAATAAATATATTATAAAATAATCATTTTGAATAATATTGCGACGAAATTCGTAACTGCATATATAGGTCCTTTTCTAATTTAAAGTTATTAAAATAATGAAGAAGTCATAAATTAGGTCGAAACATACTTCTCAATCAGTCAGATTGACGCCATCGTCCCTTAAAAATGCAACTGTTTTCAGAATGATATTAATTTCATTCTTTCATATCACTGACAGAGAACGGAATATCACACGTAAAGTCCTGGACAGCTGTTATAAGAAAAACAGAGTTCACCGGTGCAGTGGTAACATTGGAATTGCGATCTGTACAAGAGATACAGTGACAAAAGTTTACACGATTATTCTCAGGATTTCTACAAATTAAACCTGAAATGGAACAAGACCTGTTTCCAAATGACTGATTCAAGTTAAAATTTATGAACCACAACTACATTTGATGAACTATTTTGTTTGCATCTAAGAGCGTCGTCAAAAACACTTCTGGGAAATAAGCTCAAATTTACACAAATCCCAAAGAAACACATTTATATTAGGGAAACATGTGTTGTCAATTTCTCAACACATTAGTGCGTGCAAATGTAGTACATTTACAGGGTGTTCACTAAGTGCAAAAATCTGTGTGGTGTCGGTGAGAACTTCAGTAAAACAAAGAAACAAACATTCAAACAGCTACATGGACATCAGTACAGTTTAAATTCCAATTATTTATAAGCGAAATTCTGTTGAGAAATCCGCAGAAGAAATGTGCGAACAAATACACTTAACGAACTCAAAATTCAGTTAGGAACAATCTTTCAATTCATACACAGGCGGATAACACGGGACAGATTTAAACGCTATTCGCCAGCAAGTCTACAATTTGAATCCCTTCTGGCTCTGTCGAATTAGACAAATTTATTAATTCGAAGGTGACTAAACCAGATCAAGTGAATTTCAAATCACTACATACTTAAACCCTAAACTAGCTCGTTAGATTACTAGTATACATTCAAAATTTCTCAGAGTAAATAAAAAAACCATTGATTAATTGTCATAAGGAACTTAAATTCTTCACTTCGTCTGTGATGTGTCAAATGAGCTAGAGATGGATTTCCCAGCTCTTTCATTCCTATCGATTATAGCCATAGACAGTCAAATATACAGCAGCTGGCAAGCGAAACGGCGAGCGATTTGTGGGTCACCAAGTGCTTTGTTAACTGCACCATGATTAAAAATTACGTAGCAAAAGACCGATTATCATATTTATATTTTTTGTTTAATGCGCAATTGTACAACAACTCGACCATAAAACAGAGGGCACTGAGACACCAACCAATCAAAAGGAGATAGAATGCAGGTTGCATGTGATACAGGTTGAAGCTGTAATATTCATCAAGCGGGTGAACAATACCTATTTTCCGAGAAAGAATTTTATATTTTTGGAAGTTGAGGGAAATCCAGAAAGTGTACAGACCTGCTTCAACAACACGAGCAATAATTTCATTAATTCGCCTCATCAGTGGGTCTCCATGAAACATTAACATATTTGTGTAGGTTAATGAAACTATCCCGTCTTCTAACCTGCACACCAAGGGTTCAGAATTCTCACCAACAAAACGACCAAGAGCGTAATTTTTTTCAACGTGTTTATCAATCAACAAAATTGACACGTTCTTCTGATATTTTGTCCAGTCAACACAAACGTCATATGATGGACAATTCACACGATTTCGTTGTAACATTGAAATTTCCGTTTCATCATATCCCTGGAAAAGGAAGCTTTGTTCTTGTGGGTAGGCAAGATTAATACCTGAAGCGAACAGCTCATCCATATTTTGAATTGGAGTTTTGTATCCGGAGTCAGTAATAAACGATATGAGAAATGCCTGGAACACTGTGCAGAAGGCCACAGAGAAACACACCCAACCCAGAAACAGCGAACGTACTGACGGAGTGCTTGGCATCCTTGATACCGGCACACATAGAATGATAGCCCAGATGTTGGTCAGCGAACTCGTCAGTGTCTTGTACCCCTGCCACTCCGGCGTGCAGCTATATCGACCAAAAAGTGTAGTCGAAATGGCCGCAAACACAATCGATGTGATCAGAACAAACCACAGTTCCAGAGACAGTATTCTAAAGATGCTGCTCCATCTTGGATATTTGATAGAACACGGTACATACCAGCGTAACGTAAACATGAAGTAGGGATTTGTTAAATCAAAATATGATGCAGTCAAAAAATTTTCAACGAAACCACCAAAAGCTATATTAATTTCCTTTTTAAACATAGCAAAGATTAATTTATCTAACTTTTCTCCACTCGTTACAAAAGCATCTGCTTTAATGACATGAACAAATTCCATGTTCATCTGTTGCAAAACAACCTTTAGTAAATCATACTCCAAACCTTCTATATACTCCAACGAATTACCATTTGAAAAATTTTTTGTAACATAATTCGTAGAAAAATGCCATCCAGCGTTTCTTACAAATGCTTTCATAGGACATCCATTGAGGTTGTTATTGATCTTTCGTGGAAACAAGTCAGTGTTCTTGGTGAAATGTCCTTGTGCAGAAATAACCCAACTGTCCAGTAGGGTGATATCATTCACCTCAGTACAACGGTCTGAACTCTGATAAGGAAACCATGTGTACACGCCCAATTTCATGAATTTGTCTAAATCTTTAACGTTTTTCTTCCTAAAATATCCATCGCCTATTAAATAATGCTCTCGGCTTACAATAATACAGTTATATATTCTCAATTTCGAGAGAAAATTAAATATTTCCTTTTGTTGTGACATTGAAAATTCATTAGCTCCAGCCACAACAAATCGAGCTTCAGAATTCCATATTCTTGTGTATCCGTAAGGATAGTAGGTTAGCCCTGTCATTTCAGCAGCCAAACTACTGATATTCCCATCCGGTATTAATATAATGTAACTGCCATCTCTATCTATGAAGTCTGTTTTATTGGGTATGCTAATATTACCATCAACAGTAACAACGATTGGCCTGATAGAAGTTCGATGAATCTCTGCAATCAGTTCCTGTTGTACATCTCTGTATTTGGCAGGCGATGATATCACCACAGATCGACCTGGTGCGAAATATCTGTGGTTTATATAAGTCAGACATCGCACCAAGTGGATTTCCTGTAAAGTAAGTGTCGTAGGTGTTTGCAGTGCTCCATTTGCAATTGCGCTGAAGAGCAATATCACCAACAGGATGTCCAAAACTCTTTCATTCTGCAATACACACAAAACATTTTCAGTTAGTGAGAACGAACATTTCTCTCTTTATTTAATTATGTTTTTTTCTTTTCACAGAAAGCGTTAATTAAACGCTCTCCTCAGTATTGCAACATCTATTATCATATGATGTTCCTTTCTCGTATTCTCGGACATTTTTGCGGTTAATTTTTAGGAATTTTCTTCCGTTATACATTATTTGATTCCGTAATTGAGTTACATTTTCTTGATTAGTCCCTTTTACTAATTTTACTGCATTTAAATACTTATTTTTTGTTCTGCAATGTTACCCTAGTTTTCTCTGATATGTTAGTTGTAGTTAACTCACACACCTTATGGCACCTAATGAATAATCGTAATCTAAATAAAGGTTGTGCTTTTTTGTGTTTTACTATATCATAAAATCCTTGTATTCATTCAACAATTGCTCTGGGTTTCTTTTGTAATATTTATGTTTCAAGATATTTGGTTTGTAATGTCTGATATTGTGATGTTATTATGTCACTTTTCGTTCGCGTTTCACAACTACCAGCGGCTGTCTTAGGAACTTGTTTCCTTAAGCAAACAGCTGCCTAAAATTCTAACATTCTATTCATGTAGTATTTAAATTTCCAAATTCTTCTTTGACGACTCTTAGAAACAAAATTTTGTAAATTCTAAATTTTCGTCTGTACCAATATTTCATTTTAGATTCTCAATTTTTCACCAAATTCGCTGAAGATTTAATTCTTGATTTTTATTATGTTAATTTTTTCTTTGCCTTTAACAGTACATAAACATTTGCTTCTGTATGTGTTCTAATCTGCTGTGTTGTTTTCGTTTTCTCTTCTAAATATATTGCATTATCTTGCAACAAATCTCTTAAATCCTCTATCCTTTATATTTGCAGTCTAGGTCTCTCAACTTGAGAGCAATATAATTTATAAAATCTCTTCATATATCAATTTCATATTTTGGTTCATGAATATTACGCCATTCGGATATATTTTGGAATCTATAATTATTTTTAAAAATTACAAATAACTCCTGTTTATTTTTGAGTAAAGAGAAACCAACTTGATGCCACTTATTTTATTATATATTCAATACTCATTGAATGCTCAACATGTTTCGGCCGTTAATACGACCATCCTCAGGAGCCTGCAACTAACTAGTTGTTACTTCATAGGTGGTATCTGGTTTGGTGTGTGTAGGCGTTCCGTTTCAGTGTGGCTATGGTGGTGTGGTGTCTTAATGCAGTCTCAAGCACTACTCAGTGCTACTACTAGTGCTTCAGACTGCATTAAGACACCACACCGCCATAGCCACACTGAAACGGAACGCCTACACACACCAAACCAGATACCACCTATGAAGTAACAACTAGTTAGTCGCAGGCTCCTGAGG
>Ga0123355_10018077_pt1 | contig 11162 bp, 5 predicted proteins | sample TergutEmb28metaG_3_FD_89872 | JGI IMG/M metagenome (GOLD analysis project Ga0123355, IMG submission 89872) | Embiratermes neotenicus P1 segment gut microbial communities from Petit-Saut dam, French Guiana - Emb289 P1 | ecosystem: Host-associated > Arthropoda: Insects > Digestive system > Gut ...
CTATTTGAACGGGCTTTTAAAGGGAATGGGGGAACAGGGAGTAAATAAATGGGTTTCCTATCCTTTTGAGGTTTAAGGGAAAAAAAACCGGAATGGGCCCCCCCCCCCCCAGATTGTGTTAGTTTTAAGAGGAAAACTTGATCGTGTTCTGTAAGTACTACAGCGTGAAGGCGTATGGAGTGATGGAGATACAACTCCACATACGTCACGATAAGATGTGATATCTTCGTGTTTCCGTCGATTTGTCTATAGAGCCGGACACTCTGGGGACCGCGGTGGGGTAGCTCAGTGATTAAGGTGCTGTGCTACAAATCGCTGGTTCGATCCCAGCTGGTGTCAGTGGATTTTTTATTGACATAAAATCCTTCCGATCGCACTATGGCCCTGGGGTCGATTCAGCCCCTAACAGAAATGAGTACCAGGAGTATTTCCTGGAGATAAAGAAGGCCGGTGCGTAAGGCTGACAACCTACCACCATTCTGTGCCGTTGTCACGAAATCTGGGAACCTTAACTTCCTGGATCCCTCTGGGCCACTCCAGGCCTGTAATGGGACTGCTTTGCCTTTTTGCCGGACACACTGGTATTCCTTGGTTGGGAGGTTTTGCATGTTCTTTGTGAATTTACGGTTCTATCGGAAGTTGGGAAATAGGAATGAATTTGTGCTAGATGTACTCGTATACAGTGTTATACTGTGTGGGGTCTGTTATCTTTCATTGCTTCTTTGTTCCTTTACCTTTGCTCTTTTTCAACCTTTGAAGACTGAAATAATGACTTTAAATACGGGCGGCGGAACTTTGATTTACTACGTCGCGTTAACATACTGAAAGAATTACGAGCACTCATTGAACAACTTTCATTTTAGCGTTTGTGACAGCAGCTACATGTTTCGGCTACGTGAAGTAGCCATCATCAGAGCAATTATCAGAAATGTATGAAGGGGAATTACAGTTCTGTAGCCGTACACATAATTATAAGATTCAATTCCAGATGGTGTCACTGGAATTTTTCATTGACGCAATCCTTCCGATCGCACTATGGCCCTGGGGTCGACTCAGCCTCTAACAGAAATGAGTAACAGGAGTATTTCCTGAGGGTTAAAGCGGCCGGTGCATAAGACTGACAACCTTACTACCATCCTGGGCCATTGTCACGTAATGTGGTAACCTTAACTTCTTGGAACCCTTTGGGCACCTCGGGCCTGTAATGGGACTGATTTACACATAATTATAAATATTAATGGACGAGGCCTCGTCCTTGCGTACGGTATATACGAAAGTATAGAAAGCGTTTTACAGTATGTAATAAGTATTGTAAAATTATTAATAATGAAGTGAAACAATTTTAAAAACGAAAATTAAAAATTAGAATCTTCGATAAAATGTCATTGTGTTTTTATCTTAGTAATTAACCAACTTGATGCACAAATTTTTTTTTGTTTTACAATAAATTTATTTGATGCCTCTACACGTTTCGAGCACATGTGCTCATCACCAGGAGGTCAAAATTGCATTACACAGCCTCTGGTATCATCACACATATAGGTGATGATGAGCACATGTGCTCGAAACATGTAGAGGCATGAAATAAACTTATTATGAGACAAAACTTCTGTGCATCAAGTTGGTTAATTACTGAGATAAATATACTGAGATGCACGGTCAGCAAAACGTCAAAAAAAAAAGTCATTGTGTTTGTTTGTTGGTTAGATGAATAGTGGGCAATTAGTGTGGCGGTCGTAAGAGTTGAAGTGGTGAGCCGTTCGTCTGTGACGTCGGATATTTAATGGCACATTTAATGTGTTCATGCGGCGAACAATATAAATCAATTAACGTACAGTCAGATATAATGTCCAAATTATGTGCAGGATTTGATTCAGTCACTACCCACTCGCACGTACAGTCATCAATATAAGTAATTTGCAGATGAATTGCAACTTGCTCAAACCACAGCATAAAACACCTTGCGTGTCCGATACTTGCAAGACGCACTCTTCGTGTCGGGTCGCGACGACCCACTGTAGATATTCGACGTCTCCGCATTTGCGTGGAAAATCAAGAAAGTGTCGGGATGACCGGTCGCAGGACCTTCCGGACAAATACGGACTTCTAACCAGCAGTCCGGCGATCACCAGGTGGAAATCCCCTAACGTTTCCCTGACGTGGTCCTGCTCCTTCATTCAATTCGAGTAACAAATCAGAACAACGGTACTTTTTTGTGCATGTTTTAATTGTATCCCGATCTTAACGATATTCATATGCCTTATACATAGAGACTCATGAAGAAGATTGCGTAATTAAGTTTACAGACATTATCAGTATTTCGTTTTGTGAGTTTTGAGGTTTTTACATCTATGGGTTGCGAAACCCCTGTTTTACTCCGGTCGGTATGTATCAGTACTTGAGAGGAACAGTGACTCCATCTTCAGGGTTTATATTCACTACGAACCTGAAGATGGGAGCATTATGTTCTTCCGAAACATATGTTTGCTTCTACCAGACTAAGGCACGGCGTCATGACCCAGGAAGTCACATTGTAAGTTAACGTCTGTATGTGCTTGAAGAGTGGAGACATTTGTCATTCGATATAAATCAAATTTTTGTTGTCCCCGAAACAATTAGTTTGGAAAGTTATCGATAGTCGTCAACTGTTTACCCTGACACCGGCAGGTGCCACTGCCTGACTGCGTGTTCGTTAGCGCACTTGGTGCAGTGAACACGCGGCGAATTGCAGCTTGGGACTAGCCCTTTACGTGCTGGCAGTACGTGATAATAACGGGTCTGTGTAGAGAGAGAGAGAGAGAGTGTCTCTCTCTGTGTGTGTGTGTGTGTGTGTGTGTGTGTAGAATGTTTCACTCGTCGTTCGGTCTGCTGCAATGTAGAGAGATTTTGTGTAAATATTTGGGCCCATTCTCAAGACAAACACTCCGGTATACAGTAATCCTTAACGCTTAGCTAAGCTTTGCCTCGCCTCACGTCACTCCTACAATATAATGAATGCATACGATATTAGTCCTTTTCTCCCTCTCCCTTCTCATTATCTTTCTGTGTTTTGCTTCTCGTCGTGTGACACGCTGTGATAAAGAAACATAACATTCACAGACACAAATCATTATCACTGCTTTTAATTGAGTGCAGCAATCTTGTTCACTCACTTCTTTATGCGACGAAGAATACCATTATTATTATTTTTATTACTAAACGAGGGAGGGAGACTAAAGAATATAATAATAATAATAATAATAATACTAACAATAATGAAAAGAATAACCAGTCTCTTATTCACATAATATAATGAAATGCTAAATCTTTGAATATACATGCACACAGACTCTTCATTTTCCTATTTTAAATCTTGTTTGCATATTGATGATGAGAGGGTGGGAAGGAGGGGGTTGGTTGTGTGGAAGAGTAGAGGTGGTGTTATAAGGGGGCGGTAAGGGTAGAGTGAGAGGCAGACAGAGACCCCCATACTAAATATTCAGCATTACAGTTCTGCATAAATTCATTTCATTACGTACCACCAAATATTGCCCGCCAGTCGGTTCTCCTGCTTCTACTCCTACTAGTAGGGACCCTCATGAATATGAATGAAGTCATTATATAAAAGCCCCTTTTCAATGTATAATTTACTTTATGTGACTCATTCGATTCCCACTCACATGCGGCGGCAGCACTGTCTTTCTGTCTCACTCCTCTAGGTCGGTGTTATAGTTGTTGGCCACAGAAGATGAGTTTTTTATTCGTCGTCCACAGTTTTAATAATTACAGCGATGTCCTCTAAATTCAGTAGTCTTTCGTTTAAGAACAAACAACTAGTATTCACGTGTACTGAAGTCCTCCACGTGAATGTTTAAATTGCAGTAAATACCAATGTGCGGGACGTCTTGACGCCACTAGTCGTCGCTGAGACGGATTGCTGTTGTTCTGAAGGCCAGCGTAAAAAGGTTTCTCCGACACGTTGTATTTGTGTGTAGGACCACGTGACGTCACATCCGTGAAGACCACGGTCTTAACACTCACTGCCGTTGGAACGTTAAACCTCGACGTAACTCCTAGAAACTAATGTGAATTCGTCCCTGTCCGCGCCCTGAAGGCATATAAGGGGTGTGGAGGTATAGTTCCACTTATTCTTAACATCGGCGCTAGGTGGAGTTGAATGGTCAGCATCATGCCCTGGCCGCTTTACCCCGCGAGGGGACTGAAACTCCGTTGAATAGGGGACTGGGTGGGTTCCAGGGCCACTATGGGCCGTTGTGGAGAAGGGAAAACATAGAAACAAGTATAATTACAAATGAAAACATGATTACTGTCTATTTCAAATGGAGATTGTAGTGTCTAACTGTTGGAGATGGATAGGTATATAGTTCTTAGCTACTGGCAGCAACTACTATAGTGTTGATATACCGAAGCTGAAGAGTATAGCTCCTAGATAAATATATATTGGAATTGAATTATAATTGTCACTCTTTGTGTTAGGATTATTTTAGAAAATATCTCTCACACCAGTCAGCTGTGCACAAATGCGGAGAGACAGTCCTCAGTCTGTTGAAACGGCAAAAGTGCAACTTTCTGCTACCCGTAATTTTGCTCAAAGTTACTTATCCAGAGGACTTTTTGAATACCTTCAATCTTTCAGTTTGTATTTTGATGTGGGTTTTAAAAATCTCCCACATTTTTTTCTTCCATATGGTTTGCCTGTTATGGCTTATACCTCCTGCCGCTTTATTCAGTGCAGACAATTTTAATCTTTGCCACACGCCTTCATTTTGCTGTTTGTAATTTTACCTTCGACACTGCCTCATGCCCACAGACATTAGGCCGCGAATTGCCTTTCGAAACCCCCTGGGGGGCGCAGCCGTTCGGCTGTTCAAGGAGTTCTGCGCGTTGATATAACATGTAGGTTTATTGCCTTGTTCAGAGCAGCTAGACTTTTAAGCCTGACTTGAGCCAGATTAATCCAGCCCATGTCCTCTTCTTTTAGGGATCTCATTCAACATTGTGTGTTAGGAATGTCTGAGTGTCGAACGTAAACGACACAAAATAGATCAAGCGTGTCTGAAAGCAATGATGTTAATTTTTGTTGGCGACTTTCAGCTTAAAATTCAGGTGACTAAATTATGAAAACTCTTTAACCCTTGAAGGTCCACCAGGTGTAGCAATCAAAAATTCTACGTTCTGCCCACATACTGTGTTTATGTGTTTTGTGTGGAACTCAGAACAACGAGCGATTATTTCCCTGTACAGCATTAACTGGTTGGTTTTTATAACTGTGATGGAGTGTGTTTACTGCTCGGTATGGACTGGGTATTTACCAGTATATGTAATTCAGGCTAATTTTAGACTTCACAGCGTAGGTCCGTGTTCGATCCCCGGCGAATAAATGTGAGTTTTGTGGTGCACACAGTGACACTGGGACAGTTTTTTTTTCTCTCCAAATACTGGGAGTACTCCGTGCCAATGTCACTACGCCAGTGTTCCATATTCCATCCTCATCTACATATTTATCCTCATTTTCACTGTTCTCATCGGAAGGTTAATTGGCCGAACCCAAAACACCGTCTCTCGGAGCAGTGCTGTCTACGACATCGGGGCACGTTGGGTACAAAAACTACTTTCACACTTGCAAAGGCCTTATAGTACACGTACATGGCGAGCATGCGGAAGCCAGCAACTTCCCGATTACAGTCGTGGGGTGTTTGCGTTAACACTGCTTTGAGACGTTTGTGCATCTTTACATTCTTCAGATCCTTCGTAGGAATTAACCAGAAATATGGAACATACAGCACACACAGCGTTTGGTGACTGACACAAATATCCATAAACTATACGTTAGTTACAGCAAAATATGAACACCTTCTAAAAATGTTTTATTATGCAGAGCAAAACAGTCAAGTTAGAGAGATTCTGAGGTGTGCCATCCCCTTTGTGTGTTGAAACTAATGGTGAGGTAAATTCAGTCAAAAATCCAGCTACCTACAAATTCATTGACCCAATAGACATCCCACCAAATTTAGCTTAACAAAAGCACGTGAGATGATGATGAGATCTCAACATCACCTCGCGGTTGGGCATATTATATAAAACTCTTTTAGCAAGAAATTTGTCAAAACCTGAAGATGGCCGCTATAGGCCGAAACATGTAGTTTTTCCATTGCTAATAAACGCCATCATTTAGCCATATATTTACCTCACCATTACTTACAGAGATGTTTTATTTTCGAATATTTTGAATACACAGAAATTTGTAACAAACATAAATCTCCTGAAGAGTAGAAGGAGTGAGATAGATGGTTATCTTGTGTGGCTGAAGTGTGTTCATATGCTTTTCATTCAAACTTGTGACGAGATGAACGTGAATTCATGTGTGTTATACATACAAAAGCAAATTTACTGCCTCACAGAAAACGCATAATTATCCACTACGAAGGCAAGTGATAATGCAAAATAATTGTTATTTATTTGAGAACCACGTGGAACCGACAATTTCGCTCTGTGAACAACATGCAGAGTTCTTAATATAGAAGCACATGGTATATATAGTTGCCGCTGGCTTTTAAAAGGGTTTTCTGATAGGTAGAACGTTACTAAAAAGACTCTGGACTGACTTGGGGTACGTCATCATCATCATCATCATTATCATCATCATAAACATCAAGGATTGGACCCTTTGATCCGTTCCGTCTCCAAAGGTACAACTGCCCTCTCCAACGTTTCTTCGGTCTTCCAATTGTTCTCCTTCCTTGTCTGTAGTAGCATGATTTCAAAGGATTTGGTTTTGTGGCATTCTTTGCAAGTGTTGAAACCAGTTCCTTCTGTATTGATCTATCTTACCTAGACTTGGGATAAGTAAGGAATTAAGTCAGTGTATGTGTGCTTCAATGACTGAATTTTCGGTAGTGTATCAAGCCCAGTTGTGTTAGGTGTCCTATAAATGTATCTCTGTTTGTATCTGCAGGTATGTAGTTTTGACATTATTTGCACAATTGAAAATAACTTAGATGCCGGTAAGTGTAAACATTTGTGAAGATGTGTGACACACATGTCGGACGCAGATATAAATGGATGCAACCGGGAATGTCCGATTTGTGTCTCAGATCCAGTAAACATTCAGTGTGCAGGCTAATGCATCGCGGTATATCGAGCTAACAGAAAGTTGTAACCACATCGCGCTGCATAACTAACTAACTGACTAACTACATTGAGCAGAGTCCTCCTGAGAAACCGAAAGTTCCTCACTAAGAAATTCTCCACATTTTATGTTAACCGAAGTGCATTACCGCTTTAGTAAGACCCTGCAGCTGGTCGCTATCCTGAGCTAGATGAAGTAGATCAATGTTCTGCCAACTATTTGCTTTAGGACCCATTTTAATGTTGTCCTTTGATCCAAGAGCTATTGTTCCGGGTGGTCTATTTCCTGCACATTTTGCTACCAAAAACTTTCTATATTTCTCTCACCTTCCGTGCATGCTGCATGTCCCTCCCATATTTATCCAACCGTTGCGATCACACCTACACCCATGCACGAAAATTTATTTGCGCATCTTACAACGGGCAAGTTCCAGTTTGCTATCCAAAAATTTAAAGTTTAAGATATACGGAACTTTAATTTTGCCTGTTGTTTGGTACGGGTGTGAAACTTGGTCGCTGACATTGAGATAGGAACGTAGGCTGAGGGTGTTTAAGAATACGGTGTTGAGGAGAATATTTGGGCCTAGGAGGGGCGAGGTAACAGGGGAGTGGAAAAAACTACATAATGAGGAGCTTCATGATCTGTACTCCTCCCCAAATATTATTTGGGTGATAAAACCGAGAAAAATTAGATGGGCGGGGCATATAGCGCGTATGGGGGAGAAAGAGAGGTGTACACAGGGTTTTGGTGGGGAAACCTGAGGGAAATAGACCACTTGGGAGACCCATGCTTAGATGGGAGGATAATATTAAGGTGGATCTTCAGTAAGTGGGATGTGGGGTATGGACTGAATCGAGCTGACTCAGGATAGGGACAGATGGCGAGCATTTGTGAATGCGGTAATGAACCTTCCGGTTCCGTAAGATGCGGGGAATTTCTTGACTGGCTGCAAACCGGTTAGCTTCTCAAGAAGGACTCTGCTCCATGGAGTAAGAAAGTAAGTACAACGGGCAAGTAATGCGCCTGGGTCCGTTAAGACATCGCTGTATCGGTAAACCTGCATCTGACTGGCAGTGCTATAAACTGCATTGCGAGTGACCTGAATTCGTCGCCTTCCCACCACACTTAATCAGCATTAGGTAATAATCATGTGTCATTAACTGTCAATTCCGTACTCAAACCGTAGGACAGAACATGGTACCAGGATCAATACTGTGTGCTACATAGCTGCCCCGTATTCGATTTAATGACGGTAATATATCACGAATTTAATAACAAGATGCCGAATTGGTTCACCGTGACAGAAACCTGGGATTTTATCAGTTCTGACATTTTCAACTTCGGAGTTACGTTCTGAAGATACGAGTCCTGTGAAGTACCCACACCCACACACGCACGCACACACACACACACACACAAGATACGAGGCATGTGAAGTACTCACACCCACCAACACACGCACACACACACACACACACACACACAAGATACTAGTCCTGTGAAGTACCCACACTCCCACACCCACACAAGATACCAGTCCTGTGAAGTACCCACACACACACACACACACACACACACAAGATAACAGTCCTGTGAAGTACCTACAGCCATCCTGCTAAAAATTCAAACTCTGAAACGAAAGCCGTTATCTTTGACCGTCGAATTTCTGGCATTCCGAGGCCGTATTTTTGGGGCCCCACTTGGAATCTTGTGTCAGAGACCGGTTTCATGACACGGAAGGTGTAAATCGGCGTTTGTGTACCCACAGAGACACGCGAAGCCTCGTCAGGGGTCGTCAAGCCCTGGGAGGGCAGTTGTTGCAGTACGAAGCACTTTCAATACGTGACGTTCGCCGGGTCCTAAAAGTTAAATCGTAAGAGATTACAATGCTAAACGTAGCTAATATATTCCACTAAAATATCATTATTCGTCACCATCTGTCCCATCTTGGCACGAGTCAAAATTTCTACCATGGAAGAAAGCCGGCTGTTACACTTCGAACCATTTACCAAAAGCCATTTCCATTTCTACATTACGTGTTATTTTGGGATGCGCCAAGATGGACCAAATGCGTGTTTTACTCTGGAACGTACCTTAAAAAATAACGGTATTTATTGGAATAAATGAGATATATTCAACAGTTTCATGACACCTCGTTTTAATTTCAATGACATAGGGAGTCTGTCCTAATGAAAATGTGTCGCGCACTTCACACGTTGCGAAACACGATCGAAAGGCCCAAGGAAACATCTTGACAGCTTGTTTCAGTGCAACTTATTCTGGTCGCGGTGTCAGTACATTCTGTTTAAAAAGAAATAAGCATCTTACCGGGCAGACTCAAACAGCGTTGATGCTCTGGACGTGTAGGCCTAGTACGGAGGTGCCGTGGCGTATCTTGACCACGTCCATACATATACTGACTTTTCCTCAGTCTTTGCAGGCAAGTACCGAGGTAGTAGGGTACTTCGATCAGTTTACAGCGGCTTCCTTTCAGATCCTTACCTTACATTTACCAGACATCCTTCCATCGATAATCGATAGTGCCAGACACTGACGGCACCGTTAAACAAATCACAAAGGTAGAGTCTTTTTACAGTCAGTAGTGATTTTCTCGTTGCTGCAACCGTGTAGTCTGGTCTTGTAAGGTCAGGGGCAATTTTTAAACTGGAGTCATTCCAGTGTGGTGCTTGTACCTAAACTAAACTTTTTTAGACGGTGAATGTATCGCTTCAGATTCAAAATTAGACATAATCATTTAAGTCGATAATGAAAACGCTTACTGAAATTTCGCTCAGAGACAAATGGGCACGTCACGTTTCACGGAGACAAGGGGGCACTCCGAGATCAAGGTTAAGTGTGGTTTCACTCTGAGATAAAAGGAGTACATGAAGTGTTTCTCTCAGACCAAGAGGTAACTCTCAGACAGGTACGTACAGAGGTACATAAAAAGAAGGTAAAGTGATCCCGTTACAGGCCCGGTGTGGCCCAGAGAATGGGTAGAGGTATAGCTCTACTCTTCCATGACTGTGGCACTAGAAGGGGTGAGGGGTCAGCAGCACGCCCCGACCGCAACAGAGGTACATACCTGTAGTTTAACTCTCAGACAGGTACATACAGTTTAACTCTGAGACCAACAAGCACATACCTGAAGGTTTACTCTCAGACCAAGAGGTACATGCCTGAAGTGTTTTGTTTGTTTACGAATTGTCTTTTCCTTTGTTGGCGGTGATTACTGCACTAACGCTGTGCCTTTTTTTTTTATCACACACTAATAGTGTTTATGGTGCACTTCACTGTGCGCTGCTTTTAGTGATCACTACACCAGATCAAGAGCCCCCCCCCCCCAAGTCTTCGCACTAGTTCACTATTGGCGAGCAGCTGGATCGCTTCGACGTTGACGTGGTGGGGAAGCCTTTCTTCATGCTTCTTAGCGGACTTTCCAATTTCATTCGTAACCATCTGCATTTGAAGGTCCCTGTGGAGGTCGGCGTTTCTGATATACCGAGTTGCATCAGCGATGTTCCTAAGTACCTTGTTTTGGTATCGTTGAATGATGTCATTGTTGCTCTGTTTCGTGCATGCCCACAGCTGTATGCCGTAGGTCCACACAGCCTTCAATATTTGTACAGCATCGGCTTATTGTGCACGTATCGACAGGCCGATCTTCTTCCTATGAGCCAATACATTTTCTTGTATTTTAGTCCAAGCTGTTCGCGTTTTTTTTTTCTGGACATGTGCCTCCAGCGTACCTTGGCATCAAGCGTCATGCCAAGGTATTTCGCTGTGTTTGAGTGAGATATGACTTTGTCATTTATAGTAATATGTGTATATGTATATGTTGACTTCTTTTGTTGGCAAAGTGCACATTTAGTTTAATTAACTATTTTCTGGTCCAGTTGTTTACTTTGTCGACTGATCTTTGTAATTTTTCTGTAGCTTCTTCGACGCTGTCGCCCACTGCCATATGGCAATGTAGTCAGCAAAAGTCGCCACAGTAGTTTCTTCAGGTTGCGGGAGGTCGCTCATGTATAGC